>ENA-UOWO01001885-UOWO01001885.1-activated-sludge-metagenome-genome-assembly--contig:-NODE-1885-length-26991-cov-5.676492_pt1 | contig 26991 bp, 27 predicted proteins | sample MGYA00238148_ERZ761564 | MGnify/ENA primary metagenome ERZ761564 (study PRJEB28885, sample SAMN05720194) | activated sludge metagenome | isolation source: Anaerobic digester | place: USA...
AGGAAAATCATTAAAAAATATCAAATTGTGTAGAGCTGTTCTATGCAAGCACCATATTTTATTCCAATGATCTTCCAACGCCGAGTCAGCGCCTATTCTTCAATCATAAATCATAAATCGTTATTCTTTTATTCTTTTTTAATTTTTTAACGTCCACGGATAATACTTCTTTACATACTTATCAACCTCGGACGGTTTGATTACACCGAATTCTGTAATATATCCAGTGATGAGTTGCGCCGGTATTCGATCAAAAGCAAAATTAACTATTTGCGTTTCCTTTGGTCCATTGGGCCAGATTTCTTTTTTGGAACGCAATTCAATTTCCATTTTCTGCGCGGTTTTTTTCAAGAGTGAGCCAGCCAAATAAACCGGAATTTTGGAAGTATAAGCGGAAAGAGCAATACCAAAACTTCCGATTTTATTTAAAGCCGAATTATCCGGCAAAATCGCATCAAAGCCGATAATCACCTTGTCTATTTTTACCTTGTCACCGGAAAAATTGGAAACCAAAAAGGCGGCGGCAGAATCCACGACCAGAGTCGATTCAATATTCAGATTGGACAAGTCCTCGGCCGTTAGTCTGCCCTGCATTAGCGGCCGGGTCTCGTCGTGGTAGACGTGAATTTTTTTCTTATCATCTTTGGCTTTGGCCAAAACATTGATCACAGTCCTCGAATGGCAGTGGGTAAAAATTGTTTCTTTGTTTTTAATTATTTTCGCTCCAAAAAAGGCCAGCCGTTTGCCATTCTCATGAAGCAGTGCGCCCCAATCAGCGGCGTATTGCCTGGTCAATTTTTTTAAGCCCGCTACGTCGATTTGGGGATTCTTGATTTTTTTGGCGCTGTCCAGCCTTTGATTCAGATATTTAAAAGCATTGATCGTTAGAGGCTCGTTTGGCCGGGCTTTGGCCAAAAGATTGCCGACCCGCTTGGCTTCACTCAAATAGCTCCCGACTCGCCGTACTCGCCAGCTAGTCAGATATTCTTGCAAGGCCATGATGCTCGCCCGGCAAATATTGCTGGCGCCCTGGATTTTGATGCTTTTTATGTCTTTGATGGTTTGGTTGAGATTGGGCATATAGTAAAAATTAGTCTAGGTTAATTTTACCAGTTTTGACCGATCTAGGCAAAAATTAGATTTTAGTGTATAATGGTTTAGACTTTTATTAATTAAATCTTTAAATATGGGCAGAGAAAGGAAATTTGCTGGTCGTTTTGCGGGGCTTAACGATTCAGAGGCACAAGCCAAAAAAGAATTAACCACCGAACAGTCATTAGCCGAAACTGCTTTGGATATTATGTTGGCGACAACAAAAGATGTTGATCGCGAAGGATTTGAAAGAGACATGCCCTTATACTGGCCGTTGATTTTAAATATTAAAGGATCGCATCCTGGTGAAGGATTTAGTGATGTCGAGCAGTCAATTGAAATAAATATTCAGGACAAAAAAATCACTATCGATTTGTGTGATGCGATTCAGCGCCTTAATGGAGAGGCCAGGGGAAGTTTTATTACAAACTTTAAAAATATATTAGTTCAAGAAGCTGATGAAGGCACTCGGCTAGAGGAAGCCGAGGCAAGATTAAAAAAAGATATCCGCGCGTTTATTGCAGAAAAATTTAAGTCAGAAGGCTTAGAAAATTTTGAAGAAATAGAAATTATCACTCGAGACGAAGGCCGGCCTTAAAATAAAAACCCTCTAACGAGGGCTTTTTAAATTACCAATTAATTATTAGCACGCAGAGACAAATAGATCACCGCGGCCTGCAAGAAGAGTATTAGGTAAAGTACCAGAACAAAACTGATTTTTTTCCGTTTATGCTTGGCGATTTCCATTCCCGCGATGGCACCGAGTGATCCGCCGATGAGCGCCATTAGCCACAAGATACGCTCCGGCACGCGACGCTGATTATAAATCGCTCGTTGTTTGTCCACGATAAAGACGATAAAGGTGACGATGTTGATGGTGAGGAGGTAGTAGAAAAGGATATTCATGATAAAAGGCTAAATTGATTTAAGATTTATGAATTAAGATTTATGAATATTTTATTCCAATGATCTTCCAACGCCGAGTCAGCGCCTATTCTTAAATCCTAAACCTTAAATCATAATTCATAATCTTGAAAAATTTTAAATTTCAAAATCCTCCCCCTTCTCCGGTATGACGATCTCGCCAATCGGCGCGTCTGCCAGTTTTTCCGCCAAGGTAGTCATCGCGTTCTTTTCGCCATGCACCAGAAATAATTTTTTTAACTTACCCACGCCCTGAATAAATTTTATCAAGTCATATTGATCCGCGTGGGCGGATAAAGAATTCAAAACCACAATCTTCGCTTTGACGGGCAGAGTTTCATTTAAAATATTGACCTTCTTGGCCCCTTCCAAAAGTCTCCGGCCCAAAGTGTTCTCCGCCATAAAACCGACAATCACCACGGTATTTTTTTTGTCAGCAATACTATTTTTCAGATGATGGCGGATACGTCCGAATTCGCACATACCAGAGGCAGAAATAATAATGCACGGTTGTTTTATGTTATTTAATTTTTTGGATTCTTCCGGGGTTTCCACAAAACGCAGAGTGGTAAAGATAAAGGGATCTTTGCCTTGTTCCAAAAAAGTTTTTTGCGTTTCTTCATCCAACAGATCAGGATAATCTGAGAAGACCTCACTTATCCGTTCGGTTAGAGGGCTGTCCAGATAGACAAAGAGAGGCGGGATGGCTTTTTGGTTGATCAGCTCATGAATAATATAGAGTAATTCCTGCGCTCGTTCCAAGGCAAAAGAGGGAATAATCACTTTGCCGCCCCGGGTATAGGTCTCATTGATGGCTCGTGCCAAATCTAGATATGAAGTTGAGAGCGCGTCGTGAGTCCGGTCGCCATAAGTGCTTTCAGAAATCAGATAATCAACCGCTCTGATTTGTTCCGGGTCGCGGAGAATTGGCAGAAATTTTCGGCCCAGATCTCCGGTAAAGCTCAGTCGGACAATCTCGCCATTTTCTACCAATTCCAAAGTTGTCAAAGCCGAGCCGAGGACATGACCGGCATCGTGAAAATAGGCTTTTACCCCAGCTAGAGGCGTAAACTCCTCATGATAATTCACCCCGACAAAATGTTTCATAGCCGGCGCCACATCTTCCGGCGTGTAAATCGGCTGGAGCGGCTCTGCTCCCATTGGCAGTTTTTTATTCAAATATCCCACATCATAAACCTGGACTCGGGCACTGTCTTCGAGCATGAGCTCGGTTATTTGCGCCGCGGCTTTGGTGCAATAGATTTTTCCTCGGAATCCCTGCTTGACCAAATTGGGGATATTGCCCGCGTGGTCAATGTGCGCGTGGCTCAGAATCACAGCGTCAATACTTTTCGGGTCAAAGGGGAATTCGCGGTTGATTCTTTCCATATCTTTTCTGCGGCCTTGCCAAAAGCCACAGTCCAAAAGGAGTTTCTGTCCGTTGATGGTGATAATATGTTGCGAGCCAGTGACTGTCTGGCAGGCGCCAAAAAATTCTATTTTCATAGGTAAGCAGTAAGCGAATTATATTTTGTAGGGGCGTATTGATATACGCCCAAAAGCTATACGCCCAAAAGTATTTTCCTCTCTTAATTTTACCTTGCCCGGCCGCCTTTGACAAATTTTATTTGTTCGTGTATATTACAGAATACCTAAAAAACAAAATTAACCAAAAAAGGAATATAAAAAAATGAAAGAAAAAAATTTGACAATAGAAAGATGTCATTGCGGAAAATTCAGAATAATTGATACCACTAATTATGATTGGTGGGGAAATCATCATATCCCCCAAGGATCAATAATTGGCCGGCAAATCAAAGTGGCCACCACCATTGTTAGGCCGTGTCCAGATTGCCAGTTTAAGTCGGACAGACCAGTAAACCCAATGTGGGTTGAGTCGCGAAAAGAGGTAATTTGCCCCTCAATCTTCATCGGTTGAGTGTTTGTAAGGCGTAACTGTTGTAAAGGTTGCGCCTTTTTATAAATAAAAAAGATCCGCAAATTGCAGATCTTTCCGAGCCGATTAGGCTGATTTAACTTCTGAGCTTTTGTCGGCCCAGCCCGGACCCGGTTCTTTCTGGGGCGGGGCATCACACCCCAAGAAGACTGTTATTATAATTAGTGTTAGTGCGAACAAATTTTTTTTCCCCATCTTTTACCTCCCTAGTTTTTTCCGACAAGCCACCTTGGCTGTCTATCTTTTTTATTCTACTTTTTATTTTTTGTCAATAGTTTTTATAGTATAAAGAGCTTTAAAGAGGGCAAGCCCTTGCTTTTTTTCTGGAAGTGTGATATGCTAGTTCTATAGCTTCTTTAAGTGAGTTTGCATCTTGCATAACGAATTTTCGTTTAGAGGTGCGATCTTAATAGGTCGTAAAGAAGAAAATTTATAAACGAAAATTTGTTATATGGCAACCAAGCTTTTTGTAGGCAATTTGCCCTACGAGACCACTGACCAGGATTTGGTTTCATTTTTCGGCCAAGCCGGCACAGTGACTTCTGCCTCTGTCGTTATCAATAAATTCAACAACCGCAGTAAAGGTTTTGGATTTGTGGAAATGGCGAGCGAAGATGAGGCTAAGAAAGCGATTGAAACTTTGAACGGCCAAGAATTGGGCGGGAGAAAGATCATCGTGAGCGAAGCAAGACCACGCGAAGAAAGACCAGCCGGCGGATTCCGCGGCGGCAATCGCGGCGGATATGATAGATAATAGATAATTTAACTTCTATTAGAATAAAAACCGTTTCATTATAATTGATGAGGCGGTTTTTAGATTAAGAAAATTTAAAATTAAAAAATCAAAAATAAAAATTAAGGTATCCTCCTACGGGGGATGTATTAATTTCCAATTAAAAAATCCTCCTTTGATAGGGAGGATTTTTGGCGGGGGATTAGAATCTCGGGCGGCGGTCGTGGCCACGATGGTTATTGTCATGAGAGTGGAAAGGGCGAGCCGGTTGCATGACTGGAGGAGTGAAATGGCTGTAATCAAAGTCGGTTTGCTTGAGAGAGAGATTGGTGCGGCCTTGCTCGTCAATGCCAACAACCTTGACTGGAACCTCATCGCCGATATGAACAATATCTTCTGGCGTGTTGACGCGGAAGGGGGCCATTTCAGAGACGTGGATCAAGCCTTCTTGCTTTGGTAGGAATTCGACCATGGCGCCGAACTCAAACATGCGAGTGACCTTGCCGTGGTAGACTTTACCAATTTCCGCTTCAGCGGTCAGGGTCTCAATCCAGTCTTTGGCTTTGGTCGCGCCTTCGGGAGAAACAGCGGTGATAAAGACCGAGCCATCGTTCTCAATGTCAATGCTTACTCCGGTTTCGCTGATAATTTTATTGATCATTTTGCCGCCCGGACCGATAACGTCGCGGATTTTGTCCGGATTGATATGAAGAGTGGTAATGCGCGGGGCAAAGGGAGAAAGTTCGGCGCGCGGTGCATCAATGGCTTGAGCCATGACCTTGAGAATTTCCAAACGGGCTTTTTTAGATTGAGCAAAAGTGTCTTTGATAATATCCTCGCTCAGACCATGAATCTTGGTATCCATCTGGATGGCGGTGATACCGTCGGTTGTACCGGCAATTTTGAAATCCATATCGCCACTGTGATCTTCAAATCCTTGGATGTCAGTAAGAATTCGATATTTGGAGATATCTCCATAATCAGTAATCAATCCCATGGCAATGCCGGCGACCGGTTTTTTTATAGGTACACCGGCATCCATGAGCGAGAGAGTGGAGCCGCAGATGGAAGCTTGAGAAGAAGAACCATTTGAAGAAAAAACTTCAGAAACCACGCGGATGGTGTAGGGGAAAGAGTCTTTGTCGGGAATCATAGGAACAAGGGCTTTCTCGGCTAGGGCGCCATGACCGATTTCCCGACGGCCGGGACCTCTCAACGGCCCGACTTCACCGACAGAGAAAGGCGGAAAGTTATAATGATGCATATAGCGCTTAGTGCCAGACTCTTCCATAGTGTCCAGGGTCTGCTCCATAGAGGGGGCGCCAAGAGTAACAACAGAGAGAACTTGGGTCTCGCCACGTTGGAAAAGGCCAGAACCATGAGTGCGCGGCAAAACACCTATTTCGGCTGAGAGCGGACGAATTTCATCCAGGGCGCGGCCATCGGGGCGACGGCCTTGATCTAAAATCATTTGGCGCAGATGATCATCAATAAAGCCATCTATCAAACCGATACCTTTTTTGCGGTCATCTTTGGAAATTTCATTGTCGGCCTTGAGGACAGAGTCTAATTCTTCTTTAGCCGCGTCAATATTTTTTTTGAGTTCTTCTTTGAGGGTGTAGGTAAAAATAGCTTTGATTTTTTCTGGGTTCATGAAAGATTTAACTTTGGTAAAAATTTTTTCGGCTTGAGCTTTTTCTTCTTCAGATTGTTTTGATTGAATATTGATTTTGGTTTGACCGATAGCGGCAGTCACTTGATCAATGAGCTCCAAAAGTCCGCGAGTGTGTTTTTGGCCAAATTTGATTCCCTCAATCATAATATCTTCGGGGACTTCGTTGGCGCCGGCTTCCAGCATGACTACTTTGTCGCGGTTGGCAGAAACAACCAAATCCAAATTACTTTTGGCGCGAGCCTCATAGCTTGGATTCAAAACCCATTCATCATTAACGCGGCCGACACGCAAGCCAGCGATCGGGCCGTTCCAGGGGATAGGCGAGATAGAGAGCGCCGTTGAGGCGGCGATCAAACTTAAAATATCGGGATCGTTTTCACCATCAAAGGAAAGAACAGAAACGACCACCTGAACATCGTTTTTTATTTCTTGGGGGAAAAGGGGACGGATGGAGCGATCAATGAGGCGGCCGGCAAGAATGGCTTCGTCGGTGGCGCGACCCTCGCGTTTGATAAAACGTGAGCCTTTTATTTTTCCAGCGGCGTAAAGTTTTTCATCAAAGTCGACCATGAGAGGGAAGTAGTCAATACCTTCCCTAATGGCGGAACTCAGGCAGACGGTGGCCAGGACAACCGTGCCTCCGTATTCAACAGTACAGGAACCGGAAGCTTGGGGGGCGAATTTGCCCACGCCGATGATCAGGTTCTTGCCGCCAATGGCGGTTTCGAACCTTTGAATATTTTGCATAAAAATTCTTTTTTGACCGGCAAACGACAAGCGTGCTTGGCGCAGCCTGGGTGTTTGCCAGCCAATTAAAATAATAATAATTATCTAATTCGCCAAGCCCCGAAGAGCTTGGCGAATTTATTGAAAAATAGAATTATTTTTCTGTTTCTAATAACTCTTCCTCTTCGTTCTTGATAGCTTCTTCGTCGAGAATATCTTTTTTGTCCTGTGGCTCGGAAATCTTTTTGAGTTTCAGCTTTTTGGTCAGAGCCTCATAGTTTTCTGGCTCGGTCTTGTAAAGAAACATGAGCAGTTTGCGGCGGAGATTAACCTTGCGGAAGAGGCCGCGGCGGGAAGAGAAATCTTTTTTGTGGCCCTTGAGATGTTCTGTTAATTCTCTTATTTCCTCAGTCAGAATAGCAATTTGCACCTGAGGAGAACCGGTGTCATTGTCGTGGGTTTTAAACTTTTTGATCAATGACTGTTTTTTGTCTCGATCCAACATATTTTTTCCATTCGTGATTCCCAGCCAGATGATTTTACCACCAAGTGGCGGCCAGGAATACGTTAAGATTAAGGGTGGTAAAATTCAAAACAATATTAACATAGATAGGGGGAAGAGTCAAGGTTAAAAGGGTAAGGTGTGCACACATATGATCGTATCTTGCCATATTGGTTGAGAAACCGCCATCTGTGTGTACACATTACCGCTGATACTTGATTTAATAAGGGATTTATGATACGCTAGAAATAGCCAAAAAAGCTAATTTTAATTAATTAAATTTTTAAAGTAGGGGACTTTTGAGATAAGACTCTAAAAATCAGTAAGGAGACAAAGAGCAGATTGATAATAGAGAGAAGAGCGCAGATGACGGGAGCCGACTTTGAATTTTTTAAACTAAATGTTTTATTCTACTAATCTTAGTTTAAAATTTTCTACTATTGAAAATAATGCCTGGGGGCGATTCAATTTGCCTAGCGCGGGCCGGTTTGTTTTTTCTCCTCTGAATTTTTAGAGTAAAAAGCTTCCCCCTTTAAAATCAAGGGGAACATATGGAAGTGTTATTAGTATTATTGGTATTAGGTATCGGCGTGACAGTCGGATACTATTTTCGGCGTACCATTGCCAAGCATGACGCCGAGACAGCTGAAGCCAAGGCGGAAAAAGTGATTGCTGAGGCCAAGGATAAATATCGGGAGATCATCATTGAGGCCAAGAATAAGTCATTGGAAGTTTTGGAAAGAAACAAGCAGGAGGAAGACAAGCGTCGCAAAGAGCTTTTGGAGGTGCAGAGAAGATTGGAGAAGCGCGAGGCGATGTTTGACCAGAAACTTTTGGAATTTGAGAATAACCGGACACGCTTGACGGAAAAGGAGAAGAGCGTAGATACGTTGAAAGAAGATTTACAAAAGATCAAAGAAAAGGGCATGGAGAAGCTGGAGAAAATAGCTGGCCTGACTAAAGATGAAGCCAAGCAGGTTTTGATCAATAATGTAGAGTCAGAGGTCAAAGAGGAACTTTATAGCCGGGTGAGAAAATTAGAACGGCAGACAACAGAAGAGTTGGAAGAAAAGTCTAAGCACATTTTGTCTTCGGTCATTGAGCGTTGCGCGACTTCACATTCAGCCGAGACAACGACTACGACCGTAACTTTGCCGAGCGATGAGATGAAGGGAAGGATTATCGGCAAAGAGGGCCGTAATATAAAGACGATTGAACAATTAACGGGAACAGAATTGATCGTAGATGAGACGCCGGGTACAATTTGGGTATCGGGCTTTAGCCCTATCCGCCGCCAGGTGGCCAGGTTGGCTTTGGAGAAATTGATGGCAGATGGGCGGATCCATCCGGGGAGAATTGAAGAGGCAATCGAGGCGGCCAAGAAGGAATTGTCCATTGAAATTAAAAAGGCCGGCGAAGACGCGATGTACACAGTGGGTGTCGGTGGTCTGGACCCGAAATTGGTACAGATTTTGGGGAGATTAAAATATCGTACCAGTTATGGACATAATGTTTTGCAACACTCGATTGAGGTGTCTTTGTTGTCAGGACTACTGGCTCAAGAGCTCGGTGCCGATGTCCCCTTGGCTAGAAAGGGCGGATTGCTACACGATATTGGCAAAGCAGTGGATCATGAGGTGAAGGGCGGCCATCCGGAGATTGGCTATGATATCATGAAGAAGTTTGGGTTGCCGGAAGAGATCGCCAGAATTTCTCTGGAGCACCATCAAGACCATCCGGAAACCCTGGAAGGAGTGATCGTCAAAACGGCAGATGCTATTTCTGGAGCCAGACCGGGCGCGAGGAAAGATACTTATGAGCAATATGTTCAAAGGCTGGAAGATTTGGAGGGTACGGCCAAGAATATTGCTGGAGTAGAAAAGGTTTACGCGATTCAGGCAGGGCGGGAATTGCGTGTCTTTGTTCAGCCGAATATGATTGATGATTGGGGCGCTAAAAAGATAGCCAGAGAAGTAGCGGATAAGATTGAGCAGGATTTGAAATACCCAGGGGAAATAAGGGTACTGGTGATCAGGGAGTCGCGGGTGGAGGAATACGCACGATAAAGTAAAAATTCAAAATTCAAAGGACAAAAGTATTGGTAATATTTTTTAGAAAACTAAATTGCTAATATGCATGCGGGAGTGATAGGGACATTTTTTTCTTTTCCGCCAGGCTGGCTCCGTTGGGATAGCCATAGTTTGATATATGACCAGACTTATAAAATAGTGAAGAAGGTGGAACCAAATTTTAGCAACTTTATCAAATTAAAAGACGTTTATAAATATGATGGCGGATACGGGCCGGATCGATTCTGGTGCCGTGGCGAGAGGTCAACCTCAGAAGCTTATTATAATCCAAGTAATGGCGAGGGCGGAGCGCTAAAGCAGGTGGCGGAGCATTATCGGATGACAGTTGCTAGAGCGGCTCGGAATCTGACTTGGGGCAAAGAATTTACTTGGATGAGCCATTTTGTAGTTGACGCGTTGTCGCCAGCGCATCATTTCGGCCAGAAGAGAAAAACAAAAAAGAAATACAGAGACTGGGATGACCCTTATTTCAATTACTTGACGCAAATGAGAAGTTTTAAAAATAAGCATCCATTATTTGAGGGTTTAACTAATTTTTGGCAGGTATTTTCCGGTAGGACGGACGCATATTTTGAAAAATTAGAACAGGTGAATGGAGCGAACATTGAGATTTTTATGCTCAATATGATTTATAAGGTGCGCGAGATGAAATTGTATGAGGAGTTTGTAGAGAAGGGGTGGAGTCGAGAGTTGTGGCAGAAGATAAAAATAAAATTGTTGCCGCAGATTGAATATGCTCTCGCGGCTGTGTGGTGGTCTTTGATGAAGGAAGTAGAAGAGGAGAGAAAAAGAATAACGAATTAAGAATTAAGAATTATAAATTAACGCTGGCTTGGACATACTTTATTTAGAAATTATATTATGAAAATACTATTTTTTGGGGATGTGGTGGGCAAAATTGGCAGGCGAGCATTGGCCGAAAGTATGCCCAAATATCAAAGGAAATATAAACCGGACTTGTTAATAGCCAATGGGGAAAATTTGGCGCACGGTGCCGGAGTAACTGAGGAAACGCTCAAGGAGGTTTTGGCGACCGGGATTGACTTGGTGACTACCGGCAATCATGTATTTGACAAGAAAGGAGTGGAAGAAATTTTTACCAATTTTGAAAATAAAATTATTCGACCAGCTAATTATCCTGAGGGATTGCCGGGACGCGGTTATGCCACGCTGAAAGTTAAAAATAAGCGAGTGTGCGTGATAAACTTGAATGGCAGGGTGTTTGCTCGGGAAAATTTTGAAGATCCCTTTAGGACATTTGACCAAATAGAGGAATTGCTAAAAATAGCTAAAAGTGATATAGTGGTGGTAGATTTTCACGCAGAAGCGACTTCAGAAAAAAGTGCTTTTGGCTGGTATATTGATGGTCGGGCGAGCGTGCTCTTGGGTACGCATACTCATGTGCCGACGAGTGACGTCAAAATTTCGTCCAAGGGAACGGCAAAGGTATCTGATGTCGGAATGGTGGGCGACAGTGATGGAGTGATTGGAGTACAAAAAGAGGGTCCGTTGAATTTATTTTTGACCCAGGTACCGAGCCGGTTTGAATATGCGGAAGAGGGGATGGCTCAAATTAACGCTGTGGTAGTCGAGGTAGATGAGAAGAGCGGCCGGGCTATAAAAATAGAGCGAGCTGATATGGAGATAAAAGTTTAATCAAAAAGGTCTTGATAAAATTATAAAAAATAATAATTATGAACAAAGCGAGCTTAATCGAAAAAATTGCCGAGAAGACCGGAATAGAAAAGAGAGAAGTGGCCCAGGTGATGGATTCTTTTGAGGCGGTGGTGATTGAGAGGCTAAGAGCCGGTGACGAGGTAACCCTGACCGGTTTTGGCACCTTTATTGCCAAGTTTCGGTCGGCACGTGGCGGGGTCAATCCGCAGAAGCCCGAAGAGAGAATCCAGGTACCAGCAGTGACGGTACCAAAGTTTCGGGCGGGTAAGACCCTCAAAGACGCTCTAAAGGATAAAGCGGTTTAGGCGACGGCGAAATAATTTTGCGAATAAGAACGCTCAATGGGGCGTTGGTTTTCCTGAGCGATTTGTTATTTGAGTTAGGTTGATTATTTTTGAGTTTTTGATAAGATTTTGAAATATTTTGTCCCCTCCTCAGTTGAGGGGGGGTAGGGGAGGTGCTGGTAGATAATAACCGTTTCAACACCCCTCCCGACCTTCCCCTTGTCTGAGGGGAGGCTGAAAATGAGCCCTCATAGCTCAACTGGATAGAGCGCTTGGCTTCGGACCAAGAGGTTGGGGGTTCAAATCCCTCTGGGGGTAATATATATGCCCTGTTAGCTCAGTTGGTAGAGCAGCTCCCTCTTAAGGAGATTGTCGGGGGTTCGAATCCCTCACAGGGCATTTTAAAATAATTAAGCGTTGGATATTTTTGTAGGAAATTTTTTGGGTTCGCCCCGTCATCCAGTCATCCGACCGGACAGGTCCGACGGGGCGGGGAGTCGGATGACTCCCCGAATCCCTCACAGGGCACCAAGAGAATTTTAAAACCACTCCGATGGATATTCGGGGTGGTTTTTTGTCCACTTTTGGTATTTTGACAGGAGTAAGCGGGGGGGGGTATAATAAAACTGTAAATTAATAATTAACTAAAAGAAATATGGCAGAGTTTCAAAAGTTCAATCCCCAAAGTGAAGAAGAAAAAGATGCATTGGGGGAACGTTTTATGAATAAGATGGAGAAAACAGCTTCAGCTGAAAGATCGGCTTACTTGGCCAGGAAGGAAGAACATGGGTTGGTTGGAGATGTCTTTAAGAAAAGAGGTCCAGAAGGTTCTGGAGAGACTTGGATGTGGGGTGAAGTTAATGGTCATAAATTTGAGTTAGATTTTTTAAATGCAAAGTATACAATAGATGATCAGGATGTACCATATTCAGCGGCGAGTGAGCTATTTGGCTCATTGGAAGACATAGCTTATGATGTTAGGGCGGAGCAAGAAGCAGCAGATATTATGCAAAATGAACAAAGATGGTCAGATTATCGAAAACAAGTAGAAGAAGAGAGAGAAAAAAAGAACAAGAAAGAGGAGTTGGGGAGAAGATTGGTGGGCGAAATTTTGCAAGGTTTAAAGTAAATATTATTTTTTGTATTCTGTTTCAAAACCCCGTTCCGAATGGAACGGGGTTTTAGATTGTAGAAGATTACATCAAAGTGACACTAGCCACTTCATCTCCTTCTTCTTTGAGGCGCATGAGGCGCACGCCTTGGGTGTCGCGACTGAGAGAAGGCACTGATTTTAGTGGTAGGCGGATGACTTGACCCTTGAGCGAGATGATCAAAAGATCACCCTTGAGATCTTCGGGCAGGTTGGTCGGATCGACAATAAAGGTGGAAGCCAACTGGCCGGTTTTTTTGGTGAGTTTCATCGTTTTGACGCCAGAACCGCCACGGCCTTGGACTTTATAATTTTTGAGAGAAGTCAGCTTGCCGGCGCCATTGGCGGACAGGGCAAAGACAGAGCCTTTGAAATTAGTCTGGTTGATGACATCCATGCCGATGACCACGCTGTTCTTTTTCAAGCGGATACCGCGGACACCGGAAGCGGGACGACCCATGGGGCGCAGATTGGTTTCTTTGAAACGGATAGCCTGACCGGCGGTGGAGGTGAGAATGACTTCGTCTTTGCCGGTGGACGGTTTGACCCAATCTAAGACATCTTCACTTTTGAGCTTGATGGCGATGAGGCCGGAGCGGCGGACATTATCAAATTCTTCCAAAGCGACTTTTTTGATAGTGCCATTTCTGGTGGACATGACTAAGAATTTGTAATTATTAAGGTCAGCCAAAGAGAGCACGGAAGAAACTTTTTCACCCGGAGCGAGCTGGAGGAAGTTGACCACGGCTTGGCCCTTGGAGGTGCGGGAAGCCACGGGTATCTCATAGGCTTTGAGCTGGAAGACGCGGCCGCGGGTGGTAAAGAAGAGTAAATCTTTGTGCGTAGTGGTGGCAAAGAGTGATTCCACAGTATCTTCTTCTTTGGTGGTGACGCCAGCGACACCTTTGCCGCCGCGGGCCTGGGTTTTGAAAGTATCCGGCGGGAGACGCTTGATGTAGCCGTCTTTGGTGATGAGCACGATAACACTCTCGTCGGGAATCAGATCCTCTTGGGAGAATTTGTCCACGGCGTTTTTGAAGATCTTGGTGCGGCGTTCGTCGCCAAATTTTTCTTTAATAGTTTTAAGTTCATTTTTTATAATGCTGAGTATTTTTTGCGGGCTCTTCAAAATAGATTCCAATTCTTTGATCAGGGCTAATTTTTCTTTGAGTTCGTTTTCAATTTTCAGGCGTTCTAGGTTGGCCAATTGTTGGAGCCGCATTTCTAAAATAGCGATAGCTTGCAATTCTGAGAGTTTGAATTTATGCATCAAGTTCAGTTTGGCTTGTTCGCGATCCTTGGATTCTTTGATAGTTTTGATCACGGCATCGATTTTGTTTAAGGCGAGCATCAGGCCCTCCAAGATATGGGCGCGAGCCTTGGCTTTGTCCAGGTCAAATTTTGTGCGGCGCGTGATAATTTCCTGCTGATGTTTGATATATTCCTCCAAGATCATTTTGAGCGTCAAGACGCGGGGCTGAATGCCATCAACCAGGGCCAGCATATTGACATGGAAAGAGCCCTGAAGAGCCGTCTGTTTGTAGAGTTGATTGAGAATCTTTTTGGGATAAGTGTCTTTTTTGAGTTCAATCACGACTCGCACTTCGCCTTTGGCCGATTCATCACGGATGTCTTTTATGCCTTCGATTTTTTTGTCTTTAACCAATTCAGCCATGCGTTCGATGAGGGCGGATTTATTGACCTGATAAGGGACGGAAGAAATAATAATTTGGAAGCCATTTTTTACTTCCAGTATTTCGGTGTCGGCGCGCATGACAATAGAGCCCTTGCCGGTAGCATAGGCTTGTTTGATGTCCTGAAGATTGAAAATAGAAGCGCCAGTGGGAAAATCAGGACCTTTGATATGCGTCATCAAAGCATCCAGGTCGGCGGTCGGATGGTCAATTAAGTGGCAAATACCATCGATAACTTCGCTAAGGTTGTGTGGCGGAATACTCGTGGCCATGCCCACAGCAATGCCGAGCGAACCATTTAAGAGCAGATTAGGTAGCTTGGCCGGGAGAACCAAAGGTTCTTTCTGCGAACCGTCGTAATTGGGAATAAAGTTAACAGTATCTTTGTCTAAGTCAGAAAGCATCTGTTCAGAAATAGAATCCAGTTTGGCTTCGGTGTAGCGCATGGCGGCCGCGCTATCGCCATCCATAGAACCAAAGTTGCCCTGGCCATGAACCAGCGGATAACGCATAGAGAAGTCCTGGGCCAAGCGCACCATAGAATCATAGACAGCGGCATCGCCATGGGGATGATATTTACCCAAGACTTCACCGACCACGGTGGCGGATTTTCTGAATTTAGCACTGGGTTTCAAACCAATATCCCACATAGCATAAAGAATGCGGCGATGGACCGGTTTCAGACCGTCACGGACATCTGGTAGGGCGCGAGCGACAATGACCGACATGGCGTAATCCAAATATGATTCACGCATTTCCTGGACGATTTCACGGGGTTCAATATTTTCGGCAACGGGAGTATTTTCCGCGGGTGATATTTCTTTAGTTGATTTTTTGTCTTTCATAATAATCAGTTAGCAATTATCAATAAACAATTAATAGTTTAAAATAATTTATTTTTCGCTCTGGCCGGCGGGTGGGGCAATATCGGCGGTGGTGGTCGGAGTGGTGGTGGTAATATTTAAATGGTCAATAATTTCGTCTAATTCAGCTGGTTGGAAGGAGGCGGCATTTTGTAAGGAGGCGCTCGTAGAAGTACTACTTTGCTTTATCATGTTTTCCAGACTTTCAATATCTTGGAAAAAATTATTTAATTTTTCTTCTATCGGCTGGAGAGATTCACGGCTACTGACGGAGCCGGAAAGATCTTTTTTGTCCAAGGTGAGCGCCAAGGTGGCAATCCAAAGAGCAAAAATAATAATCATGGTAACGCCCACAATCAGATAAACCTTAAAGCGGGGATCGTGAAGAGAAATTTTCATGGGATTTATTTTTAAAGGTTTCTTTTTTAACGGTCGTTTAACGGATTTTATAAACGATGGTTTAAGGTTTGAGCAAAATTAAACGAGTATCTTCTTGAGGCAGGTCTTTCCTGACAATTTTTAGCTTATCCAATTCTTCTTTATGGTTGCCCATTTCTTTGATAAATTTGTCGGGATTGTCTAAATTGAGGGTAAGGCCCGGAATTTTATAAAACATCGGGATAATAATTCGCGGTTCGATTTGGTTGGCTAGAGTGGCGGCATCAGCGGAAGAAATAGCCGGTTGGCCGCCGACGGGGATTAAAAGGATATCCACGCCTTCGATGGATTCTAGTTCCTCGGCAGATAATTCTTTTTTGTTGAGGAGACCCAAAAAACCGATTTTGATATCTTCAATAGAAAAGACAAAGACGGTATTTTTTTGAGTAGCGGTGCGTGGCAGGCCATAAAAGAAACAATTCCGTAATTCATACTCTCCCGGGCTTTTAATAATGAAAGGCTGGGCAGTTTGTTCCGTACCTTTGATGGCCCCTGGATTATTGTCAAGGAGTTCATGTTTTTCTTGGCTTAAAACAATAATGTCGGCCGCAAGCCGATTTTTACCCAGGCCGCATTGGGCTGAGGGCGGATCAGTAATAATGACCGTTTCATGGGAGTTGTTTTTGGTGAGGAATTTGAAGCAAGAATTGCCAAGCCATTGGATTTGCATAGATAGTTAGAAAATTAATTCATTAAAAAAATAAAGTATTAAAAAACAGGAAGGGTAAAAATATAAAGATAAAAAACGCAAAATCAGCTTGGGGGGTATGGAGGAAAGCAGTTTAAAATAGAAGGCTTTTTATTGACAAAAAAGTCCTTGGGACACCTGAATAGTACCAGTTTTTGAAGCCCCTTGTCAAATCTTGGGAAATAGGCTATACTACTTTTAATTCATATTACTTTATCAATTAACTAGGGGCTTGTAACGCGAAAACGTTGGCCCTATTATTAACTAATTTTTTTATGAATACAACAAATAAAAACAAGACTAATAACATGGAAAAGCTGCTTAATTCTTCTGACAGTCCAACCTTGCCCAAAACCGGAGATTTGTTGGAGGGAGAAGTGGTATTTGTCGGGCGGAATGAGATTTTGGTGGATATTAATGGATTGGTAACGGGGTTGATTCGAGGTTATGAGGCTTATGATGAATCCGGAGAATACAGCAATTTGAAAGTGGGTGATAAAATATCGGCGACCGTGATTGATGGTGAAAATGAAAAAGGCTTGGTGGAGTTATCTTTAAAACAGGCTGGGCATAAAAAAGCTTGGGACAAGCTCCGTAAATCAAAACAAGAGGGCGAAGTGGTTGAGGTGGTTATTTTGGATGCCAATAAGGGCGGATTGATGGTCAAGCTCGATCAGACTTTGGGTTTTTTACCCGTTTCTCAATTATCGCCAGAGCATTACCCGCGGGTTATTGGTGGCAATAAAAATAAGATTTTAGAGAAATTAAAATCAATGGTTTCCACTAAACTTAAAGTGCGAGTTTTGGATATTAATGATGAGGATGGCACATTGATTGTCTCAGAGAGAGCGGTTGATTCTGAAGAGCGTAAGAAAATTTTGGGTGAATATAAAAAGGGCGATGTGATTGAGGGGATGATTACTGGTGTGGTTGATTTTGGCGCTTTTATGGAGTTTGGCAATGGGCTTGAGGGTTTGATTCATATTTCCGAATTGGGCTGGCAGAGAATTGACGATCCGAGAGATATTGTAAAGGAAGGCCAAAAGATAAAAGCTCAGATTATCGATATCAACGCCAATAAGGTTTCGTTGTCTATCAAAAGGCTAGAAAGCGATCCCTGGGAAGCGATAAAAGATAAGTATAAAGTAGGAGACAAAGTAAAAGCCAAGGTGGTGAAGATTCATAAAATGGGAGCATTCGTGGAGTTGGAGCCGAACATTCAAGGTCTGGCTAGATTGGGCGAAAAAGGGAAAGACGATGAGCGGGCCGGAGTGGAAATAAACAAAGAGTACAGTTTTGTGATTACAAATTTTGAACCCGTGAGCCATAAGCTGGGATTGAGCTTGGATTAGAGTAGAGAGAGTTGTAAGAACATACAATAAAACCCCATGCTGGCGCTTGGGGTTTTGTATATAATTTATTTTGAAAATTTTTTAACACAAAATTTGAGTTAGACTTGGCCGAAGAGTCAAGCTTGTTGGTGGGGTTTGAAAAAGAGGCAAATGTTGGTATAATATATTTATTCATCAATAATTAAGTTATTTTATGAAAAATATCTCCAAAACTTTTGTGATTTTTTTCGTGGTGATGTTGGCAATCGCCGGCATATTATCTCTTTTTGATAATAATAGCAACCAAAAAGATGAGATTGGTTTGGGCCAATTAGCAGAGAAGATTAAAGCCGGCGAAGTAGAGAAGATAGAAGTCCGCAATAATGAGTTGCGGGTAGCCTTGGCCGACGGAAGCGCGATAATCGTCCACAAGGAATCAGTAGAATCTTTGAGCGAAGCGCTGGTTAATTATGGTTTGTCTGATGTTGAATTGCGTAATACCAATATCACCATAAAGACAGAGACTGGCTGGGAATATTGGTTGTCAGTGATTTTGCCGTTTGTTTTGCCGTTTGTTTTGATTGTGGCGTTTATATTTTTCGTGTCGCGCCAAGTGCAGGGCGTGAACAAAAAGGCCATGTCTTTCGGCCAGAGTGAGGCTCGGGAAGAAAAGCCTGAGGACAACAAAAAACAGAAGATCAGATTTGATCAGGTGGCCGGAGCGAAAGAGGCCAAGGCGGAATTAGAAGAGATCGTCCAGTTTTTGGAGCATCCAAAAAAGTTTATTGAGCTTGGGGCGAGAATTCCCAAGGGTGTTTTGTTGGTTGGTCATCCCGGTTGCGGTAAAACACTTTTGGCCAGGGCGGTAGCGGGCGAAGCTGGCGTGCCATTTTTTTATGTTTCCGGATCAGAGTTCGTGGAGATGTTTGTGGGCGTGGGCGCTTCGCGAGTCAGGTCGCTTTTTGAAAAAGCCAAAAAGAACGCGCCGTGTATTATATTTTTGGATGAATTGGACGCGGTAGGAAGAAGAAGGGGGACTGGACTTGGCGGATCGCATGATGAGAGAGAACAAACGTTAAACCAAATTTTGGTGGAAATGGATGGTTTTGAGCCGAACGAGGGGGTGATAGTTTTGGCGGCGACCAACCGGCCGGATGTCTTGGACCCAGCACTGCTTAGACCGGGGAGATTTGATCGCCGGGTAACGGTTGATCTGCCAGATTTAAAAGACCGGGAGGATATTTTGAAAATACACGCCCAAGGAAAGCCATTGGCTAGCGATGTAAATCTGAATACCTTGGCGGCGAGGACACCTGGATTTTCCGGGGCCGATTTGGCAAATCTCCTCAACGAGGCGGCAATACTCGCGGCCAAAAACAACAAGAAACAGGTAGAGATGGCCGATGCATTGGAGAGTATTGATAAGGTAATGATCGGGCCAGCAAGAAAGTCTCGGATGCTTTCCGATAAGGAAAAGAAAATTACCGCTTATCATGAAGCCGGGCATGCGGTGGTGGCTCATCTGTCGCCCAATGCCGACCCGGTACATAAGGTATCGATTATTTCACGCGGACAAGCTGGTGGTTATACAATCAAATTGCCCACTGAGGACAAACACATGCATGCTTATTCAGAATTTTTGGACGAGATGGCAGTTTTACTCGGTGGCTATGCGGCTGAGAAGTTGGTTTTTGGCGAGATTACTACGGGGGCGACTTCGGATTTGAAGAGAGTGACGGATACGGCCAAAGATTTGGTAATGCAATATGGAATGAGTAAAAAATTGGGGCCAAGAACTTTTGGCGAAAGAGAAGAGCTGATATTTTTGGGCCGTGAGATCAGTGAACAGCGCGACTACTCGGAAAAGCTGGCCGAGAAAATAGATGAAGAGGTGGCGGACTATGTCAATGAAGCTTGCAAAAATGCGACGAATATTTTGAGTAAGAATCGAGCGGCGCTGGAGCGAGTAACAGCTGAGCTTCTGGTGAAAGAAGTGTTAGAGCGTGAAGAATTTGAAAAAATAATGAGGGGAGAAACAGAGCCAGCGACACAGGAAAAAAAGATTAAATTAGCCAAAACCCAGGTTCCCGATTTATAATTTTGGAATTCTAGGTAAGTGTGTGTTATAATAAAGAGGAAGAAGAAGCTGTTAAAAAAAGAAAGGCAAATATAGAAAATCAAATTTATTAAAATAAAAAGTTAAATTTATATCCTATGGAGCCCATATATAGACCAATATTAAAGAGAGCCTGGGAAACAGCCTGGCGATTTAAAAATCTTTGGTTTTTTGGATTATTCGCTTCACTTATCGGTTCAGGCGGTTTATATAATTTTAATTTTAGTTTGGATGGGGCGAGTGATCGCGGTGATTGGATGTTGGGACTTAGGGACTTTTTTAATGGGCAAGGTGTCTGGGCTGGAGCGCTTAGAAACTTGTTGGTAAATCTGGACTGGTGGTTGGTGGTTTTATTTTTGCTGTTGATAGTTTTTGGTTTGTTTATTTTGTGGTTGGCAGTGGTCTCGCAAGGCGCTTTATTTTTTGGCATCAAGGATTTGAACCGGGGAGAAAAATTATCTTTTGGTCAGATTTTCGAGAAAGGAAAAGAAAAATTTTGGCCGGTTTTGTCACTAAATGTTATTATGGCCATAGTGACATTGGCGCTTTTGATGATCGTGACGTTGCCATTTTTGATATTAGTTTTTAGGTCGGAAATTTCGGCGGCGGTGGCGAGTCTGTTTGTGGCCATATCACTGTTGATTTTATTTCCACTGGGCGCAATAGTAACTTTTGTTTTGCGGTATAGCGTGATTTTTATAGTCAATAAAGATCGTAGTGTCAGAGCGGCAATCAGTGAAGCAGGTAGTTTGTTTAAACGCCATTGGCTGGCATCAGTTGAGATGTGGATTTTGTTGTGGGTGGTATATATCGCTTTGGGCTTGGTATTGAGTTTGATTGTTCGTTTAATTTTGATGCCTTTGTTGGTTTATGTTTTTACCTTGTTCGCCAATACTTATGTGGGCGCGGAGACATTAATGCAGGCAGTGGTGATCGGTGGATTGGCCGTTTATATGTTTATAATGCTTTGGGTAGTGGCAGTGCTAAACGTGTTCGAAAGTTCTTGCTGGTTGTTTTTATTTGAAAGATTGAATAATGATGAGGCAGAAAGCAAAACAGCCAGATTTTTTCATGCGGCTCTTTTACCGCCCAACGAGAAAAAAAAAGAACCCCTGATGGATAGACCGATAGTAAAAAAAACAACCAAGAAAAGAGTAGTAAAAAGAGAAGAGACATTAGAATAAAAGACTGAAAAGACCCCGAGGTAATCGGGGTTTTAAAATAAAATGGCAAAATATTAAATTGATGAGTTAAGTTGATTTTTCAGGATTGAGATGATATAGTTTTAAAGTATTTAGGGCAGAGTATAAAGTGTTTGGTAGACATAATACTTAGACTAAATATCCGATACTTCTATGGAGAGGTGCCAGAGTGGTTGAATGGGCCGCTCTCGAAAAGCGGTAGGCCTTTACGGGTCTCGAGGGTTCAAATCCCTCCCTCTCCGAATTCGATATTTACTATGAAGCTCTACCGATTTAGTCCGATAGAAAATCAGGATCAACTACTCCAAGCAATCAAGTATACTCATTTTGTCTGCCACGAACTGTGCAGGAAAATTTTGTATAAATATCTGTTCAACTTTGGTAATATAGGAATATTTTGTCATTATGATCAAGAATACGAATTGCTGACAAAAATAAGCGAAGAGCTCACTGACTCGACTGGCAGTTTTAATCAAAAATATTTCCGTCTACACCAACCGATGGTCATCCCAGCCGAGGGTAACGTACCGGAAACAACTTATACCCATTTGTACATACGCAGGCCCGATTCTGCTAAACCTCAAGTCGGCGACGTTGATTTTTTTTTGGAGCCGGCAGAATATGCCAAGCTGAAAAATCAATCAAATTTAAAAGGAGTGCGACCGCTCAACCGTCCGGATCTTGATCTGATTGGATTGCATGATCCGGATATAGATGCGCTGGCGTATGTGGGGACGCATAAACTTAATTGATTGCAAGTTCCCCCTCTCCACCAAGCTTTGCACTCAACAAAATTTTAACTTTCTAGCAAAAACCGAAAACTAAATTTTACAATTGACTTAACGGTTTTTTAAAATAACAATTTATGGAGCATAGAAAATTATCTTTAAAAAATATTTCCGTAAATCTTTTTGTCTATGGGACTACTCATGCCATAGTTGACGGAATTTGTGCGGCAGTAATTTTTAGCATTCTGAAAAACCAGATCGTTAGCCCGACTACTTTTGTGAGCATGGTTATTCTGTATAACGCTTTGGCATTTGGTCTTCAAGCAGTTTTCGGTTTGGCTACAGATTATTTCAAATCGCCACGAGCGGCCGCTTTTTTTGGTTGTGTTTTGACTGGATTTTCCGCTCTTACTTTTTTATCCTTTCCAATAATTGCGGTTATTTTAGCGGGGCTAGGCAATGCTTTATTTCACATTGGCGGCGGAAGCATTAGTTTGAATTTAACACCCAAAAAAGCGGCCGCTCCAGGAGTTTTTGTCGCACCCGGAGCATTTGGTCTTTTAGGGGGAACATTACTTGGAAAGAACGGGCAATTTATTATTTGGCCAGCGATTTTAATTTTGGTTATTTTGTGTATAACAATGTTTATAATCAAAAAGCCAGAAATGAATTATAAACAAGAAGAAATCGTTGAAAGTAAATTTAATTATTTTGAGTTTATTTTGCTCTTGGTTTTATTATCAATCGCAATTCGGTCTTTGGTCGGTTCAGTTTTGATTTTTCCATGGAAAATAAATATTGATCTGTTAATTATTTTGACGGGAGCCGTTGTGCTCGGCAAAGGAATTGGGGGAGTTTTGGCCGATAAGTTTGGCTGGATAAAAATTGCGGTAGGAGCATTGGCATTATCAATTCCTTTTCTTGTTTTTGGAGTGAATATACCATTTTTAGCTATTGTTGGAATGTTTTTGTTTAATATAACTATGCCAATAACATTGGTTGTCATTTCAAACGTCTTGCCAGGTCGCCCCGGGTTTGCTTTTGGCTTAACTTGCTTGGCTTTAATTTTTGGAGCGCTTCCGGCTTTTTTCTCAATTAAACAAATGTTTGTCAATAATTGGATTATTTTTAGTGTTATTATAATTTCAGCAATCTCTCTTTATGTTGGTTTGCTTTTATATTTCAAAAAATTTATGCCGGCAAAGGTCGACAACTAGCGAATTTATTATAAACACTCATCTATAAAAATATGAAAAAATTATCAAAAACACTAATATCAGTTTTTGTTTTTATAACTATATTGTCTATATCAACTTCAAAAGCCCACGCTGACATGATAGTAACGGAGTCCTCTTTTGTGCCCGGTGCCCCGCCTATCGTTGACTCATTGATTGTCGGTGGGGTAATTATTGCAGCAATTGCTCTGCCTTCTTGGTTGATTATCTCTTCAATGCGCGCAATAAAAAGAAAGAAAAATGTCATTAATAAGTAGTTATCTATTCGCACTATTTTTGACAATAGCAATAGAGCTGGTGGTCGCTTTTTTGCTTGACTTTAAAAAAAAATTAGAAATAGTTACGATTGTTTTTATCAACTCTCTGACAAATCCCACTCTGAATTATTTACTATTGGTTAATGACTATTTTTCTTTCTTTGACACAAATTTATTAATAATTTTATTATTGGAGTTGATGGTTGTTTTGATAGAGTGGAGATTGTTATTTTGGGTCTTGCGGGAAAAAACCAAAAAATTATTATTATTATCATTAGTAATGAATTTTTGTTCATATATTGTTGGAGTGATTATGTTTAGATAATTTCGTGGCGAAGCATTTTGAAAAACAAAATTCAAAATTCGTTTTTGAAAAAAATGGTTCAGAAACCCGCCTGCATTCCTCCCCCAGACCCCTCCTACGGGCGGGAAATCAGCCGAGGCAGGGCGAATCCTTTCCCCCAGATAAATTGTTTCGCCTTGCCGAGTCCTCATTAGTATTTTAATCATTTGGATTTTGCTCGTAATAGTTTCGAACTTCGTCCAAAAAACACCGCCAACATAATTTATTATCGGAGTCAATCCGTTTGTCTATGACGAATGTGCGACCTGAGTGCCTAATAAATTGTAAATAAAAACAACGACTTTTGCGGTCGCTGTTTTTATTTTTGCAAAAATCAGTTCTTCAATAAAGTCAGTTTTTGAGATATAATATAAGCAAATGAACAACTCTAATATAAAAACCAAGATTTTATATTGGATCCCAAAAGTTTTAGCAATATTGTTGGGAGTATTTTTTATTGTTTTTGGCGGATATGATGACAGTCCTGGATTACAAGGAATCGGTCTTATCCTAATTATTGCCACTATCGTTATTGTGATCAGGGGCAAGAATAAAAAATAATCACTATGATTTTTGAACACCAGTCAAAAAATAAAAAAGTTCTGCTTATTGCTTCACTCGCTATTTTAGTGGTAGGTGTCTTTATAGTTTTTTACTCAAACGTTGTTTTTCAAGAAGGTAATCCTTGGCCTCAAATTAAAGGCATTGCTCAGTTAACTTTTGGCAATAAAGATGTTGTTAAATTAGATATCGGAGAAAATAAATATATTACCAAAAGTAATAATCCAGAGCTCATTAAGTCTTTTATGAAAGAAAAGGGTTATGTTTTTACGGAGCAAATGGGATCAGGATATCTTTTTAAATCAGACTCTGGAGCGAGCGCCGTTGCAACTCACAGATATTACAGCCGTTTTTATTCGCTTTGGAATATTACCGAAAACAACAACAATTCTGATAATAATCTGTGGGTTGCGATCACTAATGATCAAGGTATAACTTTTCAATATCCTAAAGAACTCTTGGCAAAATATGTGAGTGTTACGGAATGGCCACCTGTCATTAAAATAGAAACTGGAACATTTTCTTGTAAAACCACACCGCAGGAAGTAAGCAGTATGTCGGATATTACCTCACAGAGAATGGTTGATAATAGAACCTATTGCGTAAATGTAAAAAATGAGGGTGCGGCTGGCAGTGTTTATTCGTCATACACTTATACCACCGCCAAGAACGGCAAACTCGTAAAAGTTGGCTTTACTCTGCAATATCCTAATTGCAATAATTACGATGAAGATCAAAGAAAAGCATGCGCCAGCGAAAGAGAGGCTTTTGATATGGATAGCACGGTTGATCGTATTGTTCAAAGCATAGTTGCTAAACAAGAACAAAGAACTCTTGCTGAGGAACTGAAAGAATGTCTGCCTAAAAGCGATACAGCCAGCCATGAGAAGTGTAATGAACTTTTAGCTACAATTGGAAATTTTAATGATTGCGTTAATGCTGGCTTTTCCATTATGAAGTCCAATCCATCACAATGTACTACTCCAGATGGGCGAATCTTTATAGATGAAACCAATAGTGATTGGAGTGTGGCCTTGATGGCTCTTAACAATTGTGAAGTAGAAAGCGTTTTTCAAACTCATAGCAAATTGATTACTCTTAAACTTAAAAATGGTAATAAGGTTACTGCCTACGAACCCCAGATTGATGATGTTATGAAGGTCGTTGAAAACTTGAACGGTAAATGTGGGGATATTCGATTGGCCACCGAGTAGCGATAGGGTTGGTTGTGAAAAATGTAATAACAGGATAAAAAAGATTTTTGTTTGCAAAGTCGGGGGAAAGAGGGTATTGTGTTAGTACGCCGGAGGGGCTAATAAAATATTTTATGAAAAAAATATTGAAGAAAATAGTGCCAGAAAGGATGTGGCTATTTTATCATTATCTGGTGGCTCTGGTCGCGGCGGTGAGGCATGGATTTCCAGCTAAAAGAATGGTGGTGATTGGGATTACCGGCACCAAAGGCAAGACTTCCACGGCGAATTTTATTTGGGCGGTACTCATGGTGGGCGGGCACAAGACCGGCATTATTACGACGGCCAATATCAGGATTGGCGAGAAGGAAGCGATGAATAAATACCACATGACCATGCCGGGGCCAATGGTAATTCAAAAAAATATGAGCGAGATGGTCAAGGCAGGATGTGAGTATTGCGTCGTGGAGACAACTTCGGAAGGATTGAAGCAACATCGCAATGTCGGGGTGTATTATGACTTCGCAATATTTACCAATCTAACACCGGAACATCTGCCGTCGCATGGGGGGAGTTTTGAAAATTACAAAAAAGCCAAAGGTAAATTATTTACCAGTTTGGGTAAAAATAAAAAGATTATTAAGGGTAGAAAAATAGATAAGGTGATTATTGCCAACAGAGATAGTGAGCACGCTGATTACTATTTGAATTTTCCAGCGGATAAGAAAGTTACTTACAGCTTGAAAGGGGTAGCTGATTTAAAGGCGGAACAAATTCAGGAGACAGTCGGCGGAGTGACATTTGTACTAAGCGGACAGAAATTCCAGCTGGGAATAATTGGATCCTTTAATGTTTATAATGCTTTACCCGCGATTATCGTCGGCAGGTTGGCTGGGATGAATGATGAGGAGATAAATAAGGGTTTGAGCGGATTAAAATTGATTCCGGGTCGAATGGAAATAATTGACGAGGGACAAAATTTTACGGTGGTTGTAGATTACGCGCACGAGAAACAGAGTATCACCTATGTACTAGAAACGGCTAGGGCGATGAGAAAACCGGGGGCCAAAGTGATCATATTGCTTGGGGCCGAAGGCGGGGGCAGAGACAAAGCCAAGCGACCGATCATGGGCGAGCTCTCGGCCAAGATGGCAGATCAAGTCATCGTTTCTAACGTGGATCCTTATGAAGATGATCCAAAAGAAATTTTGGAAGACATCGCCACGGTGGCGGAAAAATTTGGCAAGACAAGGGGCGAGAATCTGTGGGTGATTGAGGATAGGCGAGAGGGGATTGCCAAAGCCTTGGAAATTGCCAAAAAAGATGATATCGTATTAATAACAGGTAAGGGCGCGGAACAATCAATCGTGATCGGTGGGGCTTCAAGACCATGGGATGACCGCGTGGTGGTTCGGGAGGAATTGAGAAAAAAATATGGTTGAATTTATAAAAAACGGAGTAGGACGGGGGTGATATCAATAAAGTGCGGGACGAACATGGAGGAGCTGTAAGCCCCATTGAGGGTATAAAGA
>ENA-UOWO01001886-UOWO01001886.1-activated-sludge-metagenome-genome-assembly--contig:-NODE-1886-length-26979-cov-23.647489_pt1 | contig 26979 bp, 18 predicted proteins | sample MGYA00238148_ERZ761564 | MGnify/ENA primary metagenome ERZ761564 (study PRJEB28885, sample SAMN05720194) | activated sludge metagenome | isolation source: Anaerobic digester | place: USA...
CTCATCAAGGCCAGCCAGATGACCGGCGTGGTGAACGAACTCGGCGTCGATATTGCGGAGATTTTTCACTCGGAAGGGGAGAAGCGCCGCCTCATTCAGCGGGAAGCCCTGCTGCGACTGATCGTCATGTGCAGTTTTCTGGCGGGCGCCATGTTCAGCGTTGCCGTGTTTCCGGCCCTGCAAACGAAGATCTTTTTTGTGCCGGCAGGGATAATTGCGGGGGTGATTGTGCACGACATATGGCGCTTTTAAATCAGTGCGAAGTCTTCAGTGCGAAGTGCGAAGTCCACATTCACTCGAATGCCGTGGACTTCGCACTTCGCACTGAAGACTTCGTACTGATTTCTCACATCTCTAACACGTGTCCGCATTGCTTGCAAGTCCGCGCCTCCACATCTTCCTTGAATGCGCCGATGGCTTCCTTGATCTGAGTGCCGATATCTTTGAGCGGAAAAGAGGCTTCGTGCAGCGGCGCATTGCAGTGGTCGCAAAACCACAGTAGTTTGTCCACTTCGCCGGGGCGGCGGTGGCGTTCGAGCACCAGTCCGACGGTGCCTTCGGGGCGCTGCGGTGAGTGCGGAATACGGGGCGGCAGCAGGAACATCTCTCCCTGGCGGATGTCGATGGTTTGCGGCTGACCTTCCTCGTTGATGATCTTTACCTGAATATCGCCTTCCAACTGGTAAAAAAGTTCTTCTCCTTCTTCCCAGTGGTAGTCTTTGCGGCCGTTGGGGCCGCCTACGACCATCACTATAAAGTCGTCGTTCTGGACGTAAATCTGTTTGTTGCCGACGGGCGGTTTCAGCAAATGGCGGTTTTCATCGATCCATTGGGATAGGTTGAACGGTTGGGCGATGGGCATGGTGTGAGTGGTTTGGTTCGTAAGCAAAGGTAAAACAAGAAGTGGAAGTGCGGTGTGATTAAACAGGAGGAGTTGCCTGCACACGACAGGCAACTCCTCTCCAATCTTTAAACGACAGATTTCAGACCCTTTTAATAAACCCAGGTTGTGACCTGTGGTCCTTCGGGCCATAGGTCACAACTTGCGTTAATAAGCGGGATAAGTACCGATGAGTTCGTATCTGAAATACAGCGTCACATCCGGACTCCTGTTGAGGTGCCCCCGAATTTGTTTGTTGATGACTTTTTTAGGCGCCATCGTATTGGGGAAATCCGTCACGTAAATCTCATCCCGAATGGTCGGGATTACATCGTTGCCACCACCTAACCCACCGTCCACTTCGGTGATATCCGCTGTGAACCGTACTTTTTCCGAACGGTTGTAGGGCAATTCCAGATCGACCGAGACGCCATTGAAATTAAAGTCCCTTCCGGAAGAGATCTGGGTGTTGTGCTCGCCGTTGGCCAGATTGCCCTGCTCGCTTACGACTGCGCCGTTAGCAGTGATTTTCCAGATAAAATCGCCTGCCGACAGGTTGTCGCCATCGTCTTCTACGTGCATTTTTTCAAGAAACACCCTGATTTTACGTTTGAGCGGCGTGGTATTGTACTCCGTGAATTGCGAGTTGGTTTGCATAGCCACCGTATTGTTTTTCAAATCCTTTACGATATACGAAAGCGGGATACCGGGCGATTGTGCGGAGGGTACAGGGTTGCTTCGTATCAGGGTGGCAAATTCATTGGAAGTGATCGCCTTTACCCCGTCTCCCGGTGAACCGCCGCCGATATAAGCGGTGATATGCAGGTCTTTCAACGTATTTACCGATTGCAGGCTGGCCTCTACTGACACCGCTTTGTAGGATGCCGTCAGTTTGTCCTTGATTTCCGTAAACGAACTGGAGGATTCTATTTTAAAGTAAATCATCCTGCCGTAGTTCACTTCGCTGATGTAACATGGGATGTCTGCCGCATCGAACGTGGATGAACAGGTTAACTCGTCCATAGCGCTGAACATATCGGCATTGCCATTCACGGGCGGATCATACACGGCCTTGTAGTAATTCTGCAAGAACTTAACCACCACTATTTTCTTCTCCCCTTGCGAGGTGGAGTTGAAAAGATTTGAAACGCTGCCGCTCAGCCACTTCGCTTCAAAGTTAAAATAAGTGGCCAGTTGGCTGGTCTGGTAGGATTCCACCCGGTCAAAATCCATCAATGCGGTGTAGCCGTTTTTGTTGGCATCATTGGAAAGAATTTCATTGATGGCGCTCTGCACGGTACCTCCACGCGGTTCGACGTTTTCCTTGCGGATGTTGCGGCTCGTATTCGACAGATTGATCCAGATGTTTACCGGATTGCGCGGTACGTTGATCAGCGCCGGGATCCCGGCTTTCACACTGGAATACCGCACGAGCGCACCCGGCCAGATAACATCGCTGTTCGGATTGAAGAGGATCAACTGACTGAAATTCTTTTCCAGGAATACGTCTTTGGTGGTTTGCAGCACAAATTCATTTCCCATGGGCACTTCCGCCGTTTGCACGTTCGATTCCTGCCGCCCTTTCGCATCTGCGGGTTTCAGAACGCCGGGCAGGCGGCTGATCTGCGTTTTGAAGTCGCAGGCTGGCGGCGGCGGCGGTACAAATGCCGGCGTCAGTGCGAAGTCTACCGTTTTAGCGCCGGTCGGTTTGGTTTGAGGCTGAAACCCGGTGGCTTCGGCCGTAATCGGTACAGGATTTTTTAGTACGGATTTGGGAAGTTTTACGGCGTAATTACCGCTGCCGTCTGTAACCGCTTTTTTATCAAGAACACGGATGCCGGCATTTGGGATAGGAACATTCGTGTCTTTTCTGGCTACGTGTCCACTTAGCGTCATTTTGCAGGCAAAAAAAAGGGTAAGAGCGAACAGGCCGCCAAGGGCAGCAATCACTTTTTTCATAATAAAAAAGGTTTGAGTTGAAAAGAAATATGTGTTTGACCTGCCTTGCAAAAAAACTTGCAGAGGCGTTCATGAAGTGATTGAAATAGAGCGGGAAAGAAGAATGCCTTTGTAAGCGTCCGTAGCCAGGTGCATCAGGGGCAAAAGAGTGGCTGGTGGTTTCGCAACCACTTCACATCACTGTCCATGAAATGTAACTGAAAAAACTTTTGCTTACCTGTCAGCCTCCTTGCATGCTCCCCTTCTCTGAATCAACGATGCAAAGGTCTGGAAAACGCAGGTCTGGTACAGGGGGGGAGAACCTTGATTTTATTTCTTACAGTTTACCGTAAGAAAAGAGCGTCGGCCTAATTTTTACCGGGCTTACACATGTTATTGTAAATGGCATATTTGACAAGATCTACAACGTTTTTTATACCCAGTTTGGCAAAAATATTGGAACGGTGTTTCTCGACGGCATCTATGCTAATGAATAGCGCACTGGCAATTTGCGGCGTCCGGTTTCCGGCGCAAACCTCTTGTATAATTTGAATTTCCCGTTTGGTAAATTTCACGGTATCCTGTTTTTCAGGTTTTTTTTCTTCCTGAATGAAAACCTCCCATATATCAGGCGGGAAATACAGTCTTTTTTGGGGTTGCAGAACGGTATCTATGGCAACGATTAATTCTTCGTGCGTATACTTTTTCAGGATATAGCCGTCTACCCCCAGGCGGATAAGCGTTTTTACATATTCAGGTTCGTCATACTTGGTCAGTACCAGAATTTTGATGTTTTTGTATTCTTTTTTAATGATGGCGGCGGCTTTGGCGCCATCCATTTTTTCCTCGGCCATATGAATATCCAATAACACGAGGTCGGGTAAGTTGGCATCGTTTTTCAGAACTTCCAGTAATTGATAGCCGTCTTTGACAATATGCGTGATGTCGAAACGGCCGTCTTCTTTTAATAGTAATGCCATTCCTTTGGAAAACAGTTCTTCATCTTCCGCTATAATAATTTTAGTTCGCGCTTCCATAATTTTCCAGGGTAAAAAGTTGATCGTTGAATGGGATGTTAATGAAACAGGAAAAGCCCTTACCCGGGCTGGTATCGATACTGATTGTGCCGCCAATGGAATGGACGCGGTCTTCTATACTCTTTATACCTATACCGGCATGAGGCGACGGGTAGTGAAATCCTTTTCCGTCGTCTTCATATACCAGGTTTATTTCATGCGGAAAACGATTGAGTTGCAGATTGGCTTCGCCGGCATGGGCATGTTTCAACGTGTTGGTTATCAACTCCTGGGTAATGCGGTATAAGTGGTTATTGATTTCCGGATCCTGTATCTTGTTTTCAAGGCCGTGGAAATAAACCTGGGCAGCAATTTCCCGGCGTTCATTAACCGAATGAACCAGTGATGCTATCGCCGCCTGTATATCTAATCTGGCCAGTTCTCCGGAGCGCATTTCATGCGAAATGGTCCTGATATCCGTATAGGTTTTATCGATTGTATCGATGGACTGATCCAGCGCTTCTATCATGACATTCCGGTCCGCTTTCCGGCTGGTTTTCAGGCTGAGTAGCAGGGCCATCAATGCGCCGCCCACGCCTTCGTGCAGCTCGGAAGCCAGCCTGACACGCTCTTTATCCTGCCGATGTATCAAGAGTGTTCTTGATTGCAACTCTTCATTTCGAATCAGTTTCTCCACTTCCTGAAAGTGGAGATGTTCCTGTTGACGCGAGATAATGATGTTTTTTCTGTATCGCTGCCATGCAATGTAAACGACCAGGCAAGCAATCAGAAACAGCCCCAGCACACTGCGCAAAATACTGTTCTGCCGATTCTGAATGGCCAGTTGAAAGGTGGATTGCTCCAGATCGGATTTGGTTTTTTCCGTTCCGAGCTGGATGATGCTTTTAGCTTTTTCGGTGCTGTATAATAAACCGGCAAAACGGTTGGCCTCCATCTGGTAAAAAAGCGCGCTATCCAGTTGGTGGAGGTTTACAAATACTTCCGCTTTGTTGAGCGCCAGTTTTTCTGCTTTGGCGGGGTATTTTTCGGGGTTGCCAAGTGTCTGGTCTGCTCTTCGAAGCATATTTAATGCCTGGCTGAATTTTTCCGTTTTGATGAGAAAATTGCCGTAATTGTTGTAAAATGAAAAAAACAATAAGGAATCCGGAGATTTCAACGTCTTTAGTCTGTCAGACATCGATCGATACAGTATTTCCCCGTTTTTATAATCGGATTGCTGTGTGTGGATGTCGGCTACTATTCCGTCCGCGTTGAATACGCCGATTTCGTCGTCCGCTTTTTCATATAACACCCTGGCCTGCCGGGCAAATGTGAGGGCCGAGTCGAGGTTGATATTCAGATAGTTATTCGCGATGCTGTAAGATGTTCTGGCATTTTCAAGAATTTCACTCCTCATTTTGGGGTCCTCTATCCATCTTTTCAACAACCACGAATTCGAACTTTCGAAGGAGCCTTCGTTTTCGTAAATATTGGCCAGTTCCAGATAATCGTTGTACACCTCCGGATCTTCCAGCAACTCATGCCGCTTCAATGCATCGAAGGAATACTTCAGTGCCGTTTCAAATTCGCCTTTCAAACGGTAAACACTAGCCATATTGCGCAGCACATTTGCCGACTCGCTTATAAGGCCCAGTTTGTCTCGCAACTGAACGCTTTTGTTAAAGTACACCAAAGCCGAATCCAGTTGATTATTGTCGCGATATACGAGCCCCAAAAAATTATATGCCATGGCGATGCCGGTTTCGTAACCTGCAATTTGCGATTCTGTCAGGCATTCCCGTACAAAAAGTTCTATGCCGGTGCATTTACCGTCATTAATGCATTTAAAAGCCGCATTGAGTTTGGCATCGATCTTCGGGTTTAATTGTCCGGAGGACTGTGCCCGGCCGATCTGGAAAACGAGCAAAAGGGGGAATAGTAAATACCTCATAGGAATGGATTATTTGCGATGTTTTTTACGTGGTTTGCCGTTGACGGAAGCGTTGGGGTGATCCGTTTTACGCCTGCCGCCTTTTCCCGGTTTTTTGGTGGTCACATTCGATTCGAAATAACCGCTTGTATGGTTATTGCTATTGTCCACATATACTGCGTTGTTGGTGAGCGGTGGTTCATAAATTTTTATGGCTCCGTTCGGTGTGTAACCGATTATCGTAATCTCGGTTTGAAATCCTGCGACGCCAACTGTTTTCACCACTTCGCCGGGCATGGAGTCCGTACTTGTCGGAACCAGCAAGTGAGGGACAAACAGCAGGGTATCGGCCTTCTTTTTTTCCAGATAGGAGTAGGGGACATTCATGCATAAAGCATTACGCACATCGAGGTCGGCGGTGTCTGCCCGGTTGCAGTACAAGGTTGTGGTATAAAACTCGGCGCCCCGGATAACTCTTACTGTAATTTGGGTATTCTCCTTCAATTCCCGAAAATTCCACATGCGGCTATCAAAGGAATCGCCTGAAGAGGCGGTGGTATCCACAGCGTAGATGATGATCGGGTTTTGTTTGTTGGAAGTGTCGGCCGACACAAGTCGCATGGGCTTGCTCTGTTTTGCAAATGGCACAAGAATACCCAGGGTATAAACATTGTCGGAAACTGATTTCCGGAGGTAACAATACGGCGCGTAGTACCTTGTTTTATGATCGCGTTCAGCCGATGCAGCCGTTTTCCCTTGTGTGCTTTTAGGTGTAAAACCCGGGGTAGCGGTCTGTGTAGATTGTTTTTGGGCGCCTTTTTTACCGGTAAGCGCCTGAACGACCGGTTTGATACCTTGTATGAGTTCTGAGGCAGGGAAGTTGTCCTGATATAGGGCGCAACGCAGACAATTTTGTTTGGCATCCAGGTCGAAATCGTCAGCGCCACCCGTTAAAATACCTATCAGGTTTCCGGTCCGGGAATCGAATACGGGAGAGCCTGAATTTCCGCCGAACAAATCGAGTCTCGACCAGATATAATTGGGCGTAGCGGCGTCGGATGAGAGCCAGATGGGCGAGTCGAAACAAAATTTCAGGGGCAGGCCCAGCCCGTGGCCGAAACTGTATACCCGCATGTTATTGTTTGGATTTTCAGTATAAGTCATATCGACCTTGGGTAATTTGCACTTCGACTTGTACGGCTTTACTTTAATCAGGGCCCAATCATCGATTCCCTGGAAGCAGTTGCCTGCGCTGATAAAGGGATTGGCAGGTACGTAAATATTTTTTTTGGGGATCACAATGCCTTCCGCGACGGTTTTTAACGGCAACTCCACACCACTGATGAAACAGTAGTTAGAGATATCCCTTTTATCACACTGGGCTGTTTCCGGTTCGAACAAATGGGCGGCTGTGGCGATGACGCCGGTTTTGATAAAAAAACCTGTTCCACGGCAATAGGTAGCCATTTGTTTGCCGAAAGGCATGTCCGGACACAACGAGGTCTGGTCGATTTGCTGGCTTTCCAGGCGAGATGCTTTGATCAATACTTCCGTTTTGCTGTAATGGATATCAAGTTCGCTCAATTCGATCACCATGACCAGTGTTTTCCTGTTCTCACACAACTTGTTGTACTGCTTTGCCTTGTCCAGTTCCGATTTGTCAAAATGCATCCCGATCACTTCCAGGATCGTGCTGAATTCGGATCTGTTGTCTACGATATGTCCCGCATCCGCGTTGCCCTGATAGATAGCGTAGTTGTCGAGGATGCTCTTCCAGATTTTTAATTTGGTTCCCCACTGAGCGGGCTCGCTGGAGTTGTTCGGCAAACAGGCCTCCTCGTGAATATCGTTCATGATGAGGTAGGAGATCGCCAGGGTGCCCAGCGCATCGGGAATGTTGTAAATACTGATAGAATCCAGGTCGGAAATGCCCCCGGGTATGCCATGAAAGGGCCCCGGTGGAAGGGCATGCGGGAGCGGTGGGTCCGGTTGGGGGTGATGCGTACCGGGTATGGGCAATATCTTTTTGATGAAGGCTTTTTCTTCGTTGAGAGATCGCTGGCTCCGGTGTATTCCTTCCATTGCAGCATACCGCTTCAAAACCTGGTAAAAAGTAAGCGTTGCGAAGTATTTCTCTTCGCAGGGGCGTAACTCCTCCTTATCGTTTAGGTGCTGTGCATTCAGGGTGGCGGACCCTAAAAGGGAACAAAAGAAGAGGACACCTAATATCTTGGGTACAAAAAAATTCATGGCAGATACATGTTGCTTTTTGAAAAAAAATTTCTGCAAAGGTATCGGCCAGGGGAGGGCATAAATAATACGGTAAACCTTAGTATTTGGGTCCGAATGTGCTGTTGAATAAATGTATAGTCTCCCCGGGGATAATACTTCTTTGCCGCCTATGTCAGTTTGCGCAGGAGTGCAGGGTGAAGTGCGTCAAAGCACATCTACTCAAATAAACCCTGATAAAACAGGGTTTCAACGGCTTCCGCCTGAGGAACTGTTTTAATGGCGTAAGAGCAAAGTTAGGAAAGAAGAATAAGATAATGTCTGAAAAATGGCAATAAAATTTTGTGTAATCCGGGAGTAGCACAATCTAGGTCTCTCCGTTCTCGCCCCTCACTTCTAAATCGATGGTGTAAGTTACGCATCTCACTTCTCACTTCTATCTCAGCGTGAGTCCTTCCAGTTCAAACCCCAGCCCCGGCCTTCCCGGCAGCCGTTCCGCGCTTTCCAGTTCCACCTCTTTCAGTACAATCTTGGCGGGCCGGTTATCGGTGTACGGGTCGACGGCAGGTGCGAATTTCAGTCCGCTCAGATGTTCCACCATATCGACGTTGACCTGGTAAGTGGCGGCGTCTTCGAAGTTGAGGAAAAAACGTGGTTGCGGGAGCAGGCCTTCGAGGCCTTCCGTGGGTTTGGGCCGGGCAATTTCGCGTTCGAGCAGCAGTTTTTTCTGGCCCATCAGGAAAGCCACGCGGCTCAGCGTTTTACCGTCGGCAGTGAAGTAGACGACTTTCCAGAACAGGCCGGGAATTTGTACTTCTTCGCCGCGTACGGGGCTCACGAACACCGGGTCTTCATCGGACAGCACCGGCCCGGTGAAAACATTGACTTTCAGTTTGTTCGTAGCCGATTCTTTTTTCAGAATGTAATCTTCCAGATTGCGCCACACGCGCTGGTTGAGGTCTTTGACCTGCGGAACGGAATTGGCGTAAAAAAACGTGGAGCGCGCCGCGTCGGCAGCCGTTTGTTCGTCTTTTCCCCATTGCGGATCTTCGCGTTTCACCAGGTGGCCGCGGTCGAAATCGCTGTGCGCTGCGGTGTACAATTCTTCGCCCCACTGGCCCGACAGCGCGCGTTTGTCGATTTCCCAGCGGTCGGAGCCGCCCTTGAACAGCGACTTGCGCGTGAGCGGCTGAAAACTGGCGCCGTCGATGTTGACGGCTGTGAACCACGGGAATTTGCGTTTTTTGCTCAACACCACGCTGTGGTGCGGGTAGCGCAGGATGTAGGAACGGCTGCCGTCAAGGCGCGCCAGATCGTCTTTGGAAGCGGGGCCTGTTTGCGGCAGACCGACTTTGAGTTGTTTGCCCAGAAAAACGGGCTGATAACCGGTGGGATCGCTCATATTTGGTTGGATTTGCTGGTTGGTGTGCAAAAGTCGCTCCGATTTTTGAAATATTGTAAAGTAATTGGTAACTCTTGTGGCAAAGCGCCTGGGATACAATCAAACGAAACATCGGGCATAAATAGGGCTGTGGAGCGAGCAAAAAAATCAGTACGTTAGCTGCTGATAAAGGATTGGGAGAGGAATTAAAAAGTAAAAAATGGGAAGCGAAGCACTTCTAAAACTTATTGGCGGCGGCGAAACCAGCCAGGTTCAGTTTAAAGAAAATATAACCAACCCGCTTGGTGCGGCGCAGGAACTTGTTGCATTTGCCAATACCGAAGGTGGTCAGATCATTGTAGGGGTCGTCGACAAGACCGGCATGATTGCCGGCCTGTCATTCGAAGACATCCAGCGCATCAGTAGCCTTCTGGTCAATGCGGCGTCGGAAGGTGTGAAGCCACCACTTACCATTAAAACGGAAAGTGTCGAGGTAAACGGCAAAAAGGTACTCATTGTGACCGTGCCAAACGGTGCTCATAAACCTTATAAAGACAAAGACGGACTGATTTTCATCAAAAACGGGCCTGACAAACGAAAGGTGACCAGCAACGAAGAATTGGCTCGCCTGCTTCAGGCTTCCGGCGATCTCTATGCAGAAGAAATGCCGCTCCCTTTTACCATTGCCGACGAACTGGACGTTCGGGAGTTCCGCCAGTTCTATGAAGAAAAGTACCAAAACCCGCTCGATGAAAGCGAATTGCCCCGTCTGCTTGCCAATCTCCGCCTGGCAGCGGGCGACCGCCTCAACGTAGCCGGCGCTTTGCTTTTTGCCAAACACCCGGAAAAAGTTGTTCCTCCATTTTTCATCTCCGCAGTCTGGTTTGATGGAACAGATATCGCCGGGGAAAAATACCATAGCAGCGAAGACATTCGCGGGACACTCTCCCAACTCTACCAGCGTGGCCTCGATTTTATGAAACGCGCGCTCAACCGTCCTCAAAACGGAAAAGACTTCAATTCGCTCGGCGACCTGGAAATACCCGAAGTTGTTTTGAAAGAATTATTGGTGAACGCCCTTCTTCACCGCGACTATTTTATCCGCGACAGCATCAAAATCTTTGTATTCGACGACCGTATAGAAATTCGCAGTCCCGGCAAACTACCCAACAACCTCACCGAAGCGCAAATCCGCGCAGGCATCCGCCGCTCCCGCAATACGATCCTTGCCTCCCTGGCGCCTGATGTGCTGCCATACCGGGGCATTGGAAGCGGTATTTTGCGGTCATTGAAGGCCTGGCCGGATATTGAGTTTGAGAATGATAAAGAAGGGGAGGAATTCAGGGTTGTGATTGGGAGGAAAAGAAAGTCGTAAATTTCAATATCCAGAAATCACTTCTTCCCATACGCCACCTGTCCGCTCCGAAAATCCTCCCGCACCGGACTGAACACATCCAGAATCCGGCACTTCGTGATCGCCCGCCCCGAATGCGGCATGTTCGACGGAATCGCCACCACCTGGCCGGGCTGCAACATAATAAGTTGGCCGTTCAGGTTCAGTTCAAATTCACCTTCCAGCAGATTGAGCACCTGCTCGTGCATGTGCGCGTGTTCGGGCAGGTCGGCGCCTTCATCGACGTCAACGTAAGCGAGCGTCATACGTTCGGTGTGGATGAACCGGGCGTTGAAGCCGCGGGAAATTTCAAAAAGGGGGATGTCGGAAAGGAAGTAATGCATAAAAGAGAAGTGAGAGAAGTGAGAGATGTGAGAGGGTGAGAGAGTGAGAGGGTGAGAGGGTGAGAGCCGACTTCGATTACACCGCTTCGCCCAAGAGACACGGAATAAATGGAGCGAAGCGGTGTAATCGAAGTCGGCTCTCACCCTCTCACATCTCTCACTCTCTCACCCTCTCACGCTCTATTTACTCCTGAGCCTTACCACCGGACAAATCATCTCCTCCAAACTGATGCCGCCATGCTGGAACGTATTCCGGTAGTAGTTATTAAAGTGGTTGTAATTGTTGGGATACAGGAAAAAGTAGTCCTCCTTGGCGAAGATGAACGTGCTGCTGATATTGGGGCGCGGCAATCCGGCCTGTTTCGGGTCTTTGATGACGAGCACGTCGCGGGGTTCGTATTGCAGGTTGCGGCCCACTTTGTAGCGCAGGTTGGTGGTCGTTTCGCGGTCGCCGACGACTTTCGACGGACTTTGAACACGGATGGTGCCGTGGTCGGTGGTGACAAACAACTGAATATCGCGGCCTTCAAGTTTTTGCAGGGCTGCCCACAGCGGACTGTGCAGGAACCACGAGCGGGTGAGTGAGCGGTAAGCGCGTTCGTCGCCGGCCAGTTCCTTCAGCACCTCCATTTCCGTACGGGCGTGCGACAGCATGTCGATGAAGTTGTACACGATCACCGTCAGGTCGTTGTTGGTGTAGTGTAAAATATTGTCGGTCAGGTCTTTAGCATGGCTTACGTTGGTCACCTTCACGTAGTCCCACTTGATGCCCTTGCGGAATACGCGTTCGACTTGCTTGCCGAGGAAAAAATCCTCGAACAGGTTTTTACCACCCTCGTCCGTATCGTTTTTCCATTTATCGGGAAAAGCCTTTTCGATGTCGATGGGCATCATGCCGGCGAAGATCGAGTTGCGGCTGTATTGCGTAGCCGTGGGTAGAATGCTGAAAAAATAACCCTCGTTTTCCGTTCGGAACAGTTCGTTCATGATCGGCTCGATGGTTTTCCACTGGTCGTAGCGCAGGTTGTCGAGCAGCAACACGATGGTAGGGGTGCCGTTGCCGACGTGCGGGAAAATGTGTTTGCGCATCATGGAATGCGACATGATAGGTCCCACTTCCTTGTTCTGGTCGACCCAGTCGAAGTAGTTTTTCACCACAAATTTCGAGAATTCCGTATTGGCCTGTTCTTTTTGCTGGGCCAGGATTTCCGTAACGCCGCTGGCCTGGTTGGCGTCTACTTTCAGTTCCCAGTTGACAATTTTGCGGTAGGCTTCCACCCATTCCACGTGGTCGAGGCCGCCGGTAATCTGCATGAAGATCTGGCGGAATTCCTGCTGGTAGTCCATCGCCGTTTTTTCGCTCACGAGGCGCTTGTTGTCGAGGATCTTTTTGAGCGTCAGCAGGATCTGGTTGGGGTGCACGGGCTTGATGAGGTAGTCGGAAATCTGCGATCCGATGGCTTCCTCCATCACATGCTCCGCTTCGTTTTTGGTGATCAGTACCACCGGCACGGCAGGGTTCAGTTCCTTGATACGTGGCAGCACTTCCAGGCCGGTGAGGCCGGGCATACTTTCGTCGAGGAACACCACGTCGATCTGCGCGGCCTGTTCTTCATATATTTCGACGGCGTCGTGGCCGTTGGATGCGGTCACTACCTCGTATCCTTTGTTCTGGAGAAACAAGATGTGGGGTTTGAGCAGGTCGATTTCATCGTCGGCCCAGAGTATTTTAATTTTATCCATGAAATTTGGTTTGGCAGCGGGATTTTCCCTGTTTGAAAATCAAAGCACGAAGTTACGGGAATAAGGTTGATGGGGTTGATAAAAGGTTGATGAGGTTTATAAAAGGTTGATGAGGTTTATAAGGTTGATGAGGTTTATAAAAGGTTGATGAGGTTTATAAGGTTGATGAGGTTGATATTCAGCCGCTCAATGAAATGAAATCTTCTCTTTATTCGAGCGGATGAATATCAACCTCATCAACCTTGTAAACCTCATCAACCTTTTATCAACCCTCATCAACAATATACGTCAGTTCTGAATGGTCGGTTCAAAACGTGTGGCGGTGCGGCTTATTTTTTGGGAGGCCTAAAAAGAAATGTTATGGCGGTCTGCGGGTTAATTTGGTTGAATTACGAAGGCTATTTAACCACGAAGAGTATTTAACCACAAGGGGCACGAAGGTTTTTCACAAAGGGCACTATGCGTGGCATTCTCTTACTTTGTGTTCTCCGTGGCTCCGTGTTTTTTAATTTTTTAACCACAACGCCACAAAGGACACCACGCGTGGCGTCCTCTTAACTTTGTGAACTTTGTGCAACCTTTGTGCCCCTTGTGGTTAAAAAGTCTACAAATGTTGGGCTTCTCCGAAGCCAATGGTTCATTACTCATGGACTGTGGTAAAATCCTACTCAAACGCAATGAAAAGATCGATTTTCTTTCTGCTTCTCACGGCTATCCTCGCCTCCTGTTCAAACCCCTCCACGCCGAAACCGGAAAAGAAAGCCACCCTGCTCCTGCTGAACGGCACGTTCTACACCGCCGACAGCCTGAACCCGTCTGCCAGCGCCGTAGCCATTTCCGGCGACCGGATCCTGGCCCTCGGCACCGATGCGGACATGCGCCTGCTGGCCGATGCCAACACGGAAATCATTGATTTGCAGGGCGCATTCGCCATGCCGGGATTCATCGAAGGCCACGGACACTTTTCCGGCCTGGGTACCAGCCTCGTCAACCTCAATTTACTGCACGCCAAAACCTGGCAGGAAATCACCGGAATGGTGGCCGAAAAAGCCAAAACCACCCCAGCCGACGACTGGATCGAAGGCCGCGGCTGGCACCAGGAAAAATGGCAAACCGTGCCCGATCGCACCGTAAACGGATACCCTTACAACGACCTGCTCAACACCGTCGCCCCCAACCACCCCGTGGTGCTGTACCACGCCAGCGGCCACGGCCTCATTGCCAATGCCCGCGCCATGCAACTGGCCGGCATCTCCCGAGAAACGTCCGATCCCATCGGCGGCCGTATCGTGCGTGATGCCCGCGGAAATCCCATTGGCGTGTTCGAGGAAAATGCAATGGAATTGATCGATAAATCCTTCAATACCTGGCGCGACCGCCGCCCCGAAGCGCAAAAGCAGGCCGACTTCGAAAAAACAGTCGCACTGGCCGGGCAGGAGTGTGTGCGCAAAGGCGTCACCTCGTTCCAGGATGCGGGCAGCAGTTTCTGGGAACTGGCACAGTACCGCCGCCTCGCCGAAGCGGAGCAAATGCCGTTGCGGCTGTGGGCGATGTTGTCGCAACCCGTGTCGGCAGATTTTCCAAAAATGAAAGACTTCCCGCAAATCGGTCTCGGCAACGGCTTTTTTACCTGCCGGGCCGTGAAATGTTATTTCGACGGCGCGCTCGGTTCCTACGGCGCCTGGCTGCTGGAACCTTATGACGACAAACCGGGCTTTACGGGGCAGAACACTACACCCGTTGATACAATCCGTGCCGTCGCCGCCGCCTGCCGTCAGTATAATATGCAACTCTGCGTGCACGCCATCGGCGACCGCGCCAACCGCGAGGTGCTCGACGTGTTCGAAATGACTTTCGGCAAATACCCCGGCAGCGACCTGCGCTGGCGCATCGAACACGCACAACACATCGACCCGGCCGATCAACCGCGTTTCCGCCAACTGGGTGTCATCGCTTCCATGCAGGCCATCCACTGCACCAGCGACGCACCTTTTGTTGTGAAACGTCTCGGCGCCGAACGTGCCCGCACCGGCGCCTACGCCTGGCGCAGCCTGCTCGACCAGGGCGCACACCTCGCCAACGGCACCGATACGCCGGTGGAAGACGTGGACCCGCTGCCCTGTATTTATGCCGCCGTGACGCGCCGCCGTGCCGATACGGGACTCGAATTTTTCCCCGAACAGAAAATGACGCGCGAAGAAGCGCTGCGTTCGTACACCACGTGGAACGCTTACGCGGCTTTCGAGGAAAACGAAAAAGGCATCCTGCAACCCGGGAAAATGGCCGATTTTGTCGTGCTGTCCAAAAACCTGCTCACCTGCCCGCCGGAAGAAATATTGCAGGCACAGGTGCTCCGTACGATCATAGGCGGAAAAGAGCGATACAAACGCTAATTCCGGCGTTTTGATAATTTATGATAAAACGTAGTGGATGTTTCATTGTAAAATATACCTTTGCTCGTAATCTTTCACACATTTTTTCATAAAACATTTTGACAGGTGGAATTCGGGAATTTTAAACGGAGAGATAACAACTTTCGTGACCGCGACCGTGGCGGCGACCAACGCGACAAAGGAGCGGATCGGGGCGGCTTTCGTGAACGCAACGACAGTTTCCGTGATCGTGGCGCCGGTGGCGACCGTGGGGGCTTTCGTGGCGCCGGTGGCGGCGACCGCGGCGGTTTCCGTGGTGGATTTCGCGAAAGAAACGACGACTCTCGCGACCGCGAGCAGGAAGAAAGTGTATTTTCCAAACGTGTAAGAGCCGGAAAACGCCGCACTTATTTCCTGGATGTCAAAAAAACCAAGGGTGACGACTTTTTCATCACCATTACGGAAAGCACCCGCCGGGAAGACGGATATGGCTACAAACGCCATAAAATTTTCCTGTACAAAGAGGATTTCAACCGCTTTGTCGCTTCGCTCAACGAAGTGGTGAACCACGTGAAGACCGAACTGATGCCAGATTTCGACTATGAAGAATTCGACCGTCGCCAGGCCGAATGGGAAGCCCAGAACAGGGATTTCGAAGATGAGTCCGGCGCTATGGAAAACGAAGAAGAAACACATGATGAAATCGAAGCCCTGAACGAAGTGGAAGACGTCGAAGACAAAAAAGAAGAAACCAAGAAAAAAGACGAAGACGAAGACGATGTGACGTGGTAAGAAAGAAATACCAACTTTAAAATATTTGTAATCCCGAATTTTTCCAGCGTGAAAAGTTCGGGATTTTTTTTTGAGCGAATATGGAACGAGGTGAGCCGGGCTGGTTGATTTATGGCTACTATGAGCGAACGATCCACATAGAAATGCACCACGCCGAATCAATGTTTATTTTTGTTACCAGCATAATTCTTTCGTACACTTAATTAATGATATGATTTATGAAAGGTATCTTCCTGTTTTCAATGCTCCTGTACTGTATCACACTGGAATCCCAGATCACACTGGAACACACTTACCCGTATACACGATTCAAAAGAGGAAACTTCCCCGGCGCAGGAGAGCGATATTATGGTGTTACAGTAAACAACTATAATGGATACATTTATTGGTTCGACGGCAATCACCAACCCGTTAAAACGAACCATTTTTCGACGCCTTCATCCGGCATAGGAAGTGCGACCGCTTCCATTTTTCACGTTTCCTCCGATTTTTTTGATGCCGATGCCGGTATAGAATATATCATGGGAGCGAGCAATGGGTCGCTGGGCTCGGGTTATGGCCTTCAAAATGCGACATACGACGATACGGATGGCCGGTTAACACCTCCTTTTGAATCGGCGATCAGTTTGTTCAGAATTCCCGGCGGAAATAAAATAGTGGGTGGCGGCAGTATTTATTCGGTACCGAATTACAACAAGGAATATACATTTCCGCAAAATTCTCAATTCGGGTACGTGAGCCTTCTGAATGAAGGTGGAAAATTCTGGTATTATTATAACCGGCACTGGGTTTTTTTAAATGAAGATTATACGGTTTTCAGGGAGTTGGATGTTGATTTCAACATTTGTGCGCCGAATTTGGCCAGTATGTCCCTGCTTGGGCAATTCGAACTGAACGATGATGAAAAACTGGAGGTTTTTAACAGTAAAAAATGTGATAATGTGTTTACGGCGCAGTATTACTCCGATAGCGACCGGATTTTTATTTTTCAGGATTCGATTGAAACGCCATCCGTCGGCATAAGTGCCGCTACGCTACTGCCTTCCCGTTATCCCGGCCTGAATGCACCCAAATGCTGGATAGAGTATAAACACAATATATCCAGATCGGACAGCACTTTTATTTATGACATTTTAACCGGCGTTGCGGAGCATAAGTTGACTGGCAGTTGGACATTCAAGAACAGCGACATCAGTGGACTGAAATATGCACGAAGAAAAATGGAAAAGCAGGATACCGCCTTTCAGATACTCAACCCTGATTACACAGTTTGGGCCAGTTTTAAAAAAGATACCAGTTCCAACCTGGAAGTAATTGAAGTAGCAGAAAGCACTTTTGATGCTGACCCGGATACAAAAGAAGTATTTTGCTTTCGAACGCTGAGCGCCTCTTACGTCTGGCAGGTGCTGCGTGAAGACGGTACCATTCTTTTTGAACTGGAGCGGCCTTTTGGTACGGAAGGTTATCTGGATCAAACACCCGGACTAAAAAAGAAACTGATTTTCACCACCCAACCAGTGGATGGCACCTCAACCGGACCTTCCTATGTCTATAGCCTGCCCGATCCGCCCGAAATGATTGCTCCGGAAATGAATGGAACGTTTCAGGTACTGCCCAATCCGTTTTCGAATAGCATGACGCTTGATTTATCGCACCTTTACGCACCTGCCGATGGAGTCTATATATATGATACGCAAGGGCATCTGATGTATCAGCATCCATCTGTAGTAAGTGACGCGGCCCTGGAGATACCGGATGCGGCCAAGTGGCCCGGCGGACTATACCTGATACGTGTATCATCGGCCGGAAAATCCGTCGTGCAAAAGGCGATTCGAATACGAGCACATTAAATCCTTATCCATTTCCAATGTTTCAAAAAGCAATCTTTCTTCTTCTATTTTTAACCGCCTCCGCCCTCTCCGCCCAGAAACCCGCCTGGCAACCCCTCTTCGACGGCAAAACCCTCAAAGGCTGGAAAACACTCGGCGGGCAGGCGCGCTACGACATTAAAGACGGCGTCATCGTGGGGTCGGCCGTTGCGAATACACCGAATTCATTCCTGACTACGGAAGCCAATTACGGCGACTTCATTTTCGAATGCGAAGTGAACGTCGATGAAGGCCTGAACTCCGGCATCCAGTTTCGCAGCCTTTCCGACCCGGCGTACCAGAACGGCCGCGTGCACGGCTACCAGATGGAAATCGACGCCACCGACCGCGCGTTTTCCGGCGGCATTTACGACGAAGGTCGACGAGAATGGCTGTACGTGCCCGAACTCAACCCGGCCACCCAAACTGCCTTCAAACGCAACAACGCCTGGAACCTCTACCGCATCGAAGCCATCGGCAACAGCCTGCGCACCTTCATCAACGGCGTGGAAATTTCCTGCCTCATAGACGACCTCACGCCCAGCGGTTTTATATGCCTGCAAGTGCATTCCATCGGCAAAAAAGACGAAGAAGGCAAGCAGGTGCGCTGGCGCAACGTCCGTATTCAAACCGGCAAACTGCAACCCACCGCACCCGGCAACATCCGCGTGGTGAACCTGATTCCCAATCAGTTATCGGACCAGGAAAAAAAACAGGGATTCCGACTGTTGTGGGACGGCCAGACGACCCAAGGCTGGCGCGGCGCCTACAAAACCGCATTTCCCGAAAAGGGCTGGGATATCCGGAACGGCGAACTTAGCGTGAAAAAAACCGACGGCACCGAATCCACCAACGGCGGCGACATCGTGACCACCGAACAGTTCGGCGCATTCGAACTGGTGTTCGATTTCAAACTCACCGAAGGCGCCAATTCCGGCGTGAAATACTTCGTGCGCGAACTCCTGCAATACACCCACGAATACCAGCCCGGCCAACCCATGACGGTGCCCGATTCGTACCTCAAAAAAGGTTCGGCTATCGGACTTGAATACCAGATCCTCGACGATGACCGTCACCCCGATGCCAAACTCGGCGCGGGCGGCAATCGCACCCTCGCTTCGCTGTACGACCTCATTCCGGCCGACAAAACCGGCTACCATGGCCGGGGTGTAAAGAAAATCGGCGAATGGAACCAGGGACGCATCGTCGTATATCCCAACAACCGTGTGGAGCACTACCTCAACGGCTTCAAAATGCTGGAATACACGCGCCTGTCGCCCATGTTCAACGCGCTGGTGGAACGCAGCAAATACCAGGTGTGGGGGAAAGACTTCGGTTCCGCAGCGAAAGGCCCCATCCTGCTACAGGACCACGGCGATGAAGTACATTACAGAAGTTTGAAAATCAAGCCATTATGAAAAGAAATACATTCATCAAAACAACCGCCGCTGCCGGACTCGCTATGGCTTTCTCCGCAAAAAGTTATGCGCGCATCATAGGAGCCAACGACCGGATACGCGTGGGTGTCGCCGGTTTTTCCGATCGTTTTAAAAACGACCTGTTCCCGGCCTTCAAAGGCCACCATAAGGAAATGAACGTGGAAATCGTGGCCGTTTCCGACCTCTGGAAAGTGCGCCGCGACCTCGGACTGGCATTTCTGAAAGAAAAAACCAACCCCGACGTAACCGCTTACCGCAACAACGAGGAAATGTACGCCGCCCGCGGCATCGATGCCGTGATCATTTCCACGGCCGATTTTCAGCATGCCCTGCACACCATCGAAGCAGTGGAAGCCGGCCTGGATACCTACACGGAAAAGCCGCTGGCAGAAACCATGTCCGACGCCCGGGCGGTGCTGAAAGCCGTGCGTTCCACGGACCGCATTGTGCAGGTCGGCTCCCAGCGCCGTAGCGGCCCCAACTACCACGCCGCCGCCGATTTTATTCAAAAAGGTCAGTTCGGCCCCATCGTGATGGTCGACCTGATGTGGAACGTAAACCAGCCCGGCCGCTGGCGCCGCCCGTCCCTCGTAGCGCAATGCAAACAGGAAGATCTCGACTGGAAACGTTTCCTGCTCAACCGCCCGCACGAGGATTTCGACCCGCGTAAATACCTGGAATACAGGCTGTTCTGGCCGTTTTCTTCCGGCATTCCGGGACAGTGGATGAGCCACCAGATCGATACGGTGCATTGGTTCAGCGGCCTGTCGCACCCGCGCTCGGCCGTCGCCAACGGCGGTATTTACCAGTGGAAAGACGGTCGTCGCAACGCCGACACACTGACGGTAGTCTTCGATTACGGTCCGGCCAACGACCCGACCTCGGGGTTCCAGGTCATGTTTACCAGCCGTTTTTCCAATTCCGCCGGCGATGTAAAAGAACTCTACTACTCCAATGGCGGCATGATCAACCTCGATACCAATGAAATCACTTCCAACGGCGGCCTCACCGAAGACCAGGCCAAAGCGATGGGCATGAAAGCCAACCAACTCGCGCCGCAAAAACTCGAAGGCTTCAAGGTGGAAACCAACGCCAGCACCGGCGGCGACCGACTCACTTCGGCCCACATGCGCAACTGGCTGGAATGCCTCCGCAGCCGCAAACAACCCAATGCACCCATCGAAGCCGGCTACCAGCATTCCATCGCCTGCATCATGGCCAATGCCGCGTACCGGACGGGCCAGCGTGTGACGTTCGATGAGAAGAAGCAGGAGGTGATGGCAGGAAAAAAGGTTTTTAGGTTTTAGTGTTTGGTGTTTGGGGCGCGTTGCTCTTGACTTAATATGGAAGGACAACCAAGAGCAACGCACCCCCAAACACCAAATACCATACACCAAACACCATTTTGTCCCTCGTTTTTGGCCGATTTGCCCCTCGTCCCAGCCACCCCGCCGGATTTTCTTTGCTGGTCGTAAATTCCTGTTTTTACCGGGAATGTTGGTTTTTGGTGTTTCATGCTTGGAAAAGGATTGCTCCCCCCAAACACGAAACACGAAACACGAAAAACCAAACACCACTCCTTTACCGTTCAACCAGCGCCCTCGCATGAAAAAAATCTACCCGACCGGTTTACCCTTTTTATTCTTTTTTGTTTCCCTCTCCATGACAACCGCCCAGGCACCTTCCATTACCGCTGCCACGCCCAGTTCGGGCACCGTAGAGCAGTGGGGAAAACTTGAAGTTCAACTCGACGTGAACGCCACGTGGGTAAATCCGTACGATTATGACGAAATACGCGTCGCAGGTACGTTCACGGGCCCCGACGGCGCCGTTAAATCGGTGGACGGGTTTTTCATGCAGGACTACACCGTATCCAATCAACAGACCGGCGCCCTCACCAATGTGGGGAACGGCCGTTTCAAGGTGCGTTTTTCGCCGGATAAACCGGGTACGTGGACCTACGTACTCACGATCACGAATGCAGCAGGAACCGGTACGTTTGCGCCACAAACGTTTGAAGCCACAGCGGTATCTCCCGACGACAACCCCGGCTTCGTACGTACCGACCAAACCAATTACCTCCATTTCGACGACGGCCGCCAGTATATTCCGGTGGGGGAAAACATCGCCTGGCAGGCGACCAATCCGTATGTGGATTACAAAAACTGGCTCACCAAACTTTCCGACAACAACGGCAACTTCTTCCGGCTCTGGCAATGCACCTGGGGCCTGGGCCTGGAATGGAAAAACGGCTCCAATGGTTATCTGGGTTTCCGGAAATACAAGCAGAACAACGCTTTTTACACCGACTGGCTGCTCGATTTCTGCGCCGAAAAGGGCATTTACATCATGTATTGCCTGCAATACCACGGGCAGGTTTCCACCAACGTGAATCCCAACTGGAGCGACAGCCCTTTCAATACCGTCAACGGCGGCCCCTGCGCCAATACCTGGGAGTTTTTTACCAATGCCACTGCCAAAAACCACACGAAAAACCGCTACCGCTACGTGCTGGCACGCTGGGGGTACTCCCGGAATATCATGGCCTGGGAATTGTTCAACGAAGTGGGCTGGACAGACCAGTTCGAGCAGCGCAAAAACGATATTTCCGCCTGGCATGAGGAAATGGCCGCTTACCTGAAAGCGAACGACCCCAACCGCCACCTCGTAACCACCAGTTACGTCAACGAATACAACGACCCGAATACCTGGAACCTGCCGGATATTGATTTTACCCAAACCCACTTTTACGTGGAAACGCCGTTCCTCGAACGTACACTCGCCGGCGGCGTCCGTTCTTACCTGAACGACTACGGCAAACCGACCATCAACGGCGAGTTCGGACTCTCGGGCAGCGGCGCAGGCCTCGGCGCCCTCGATCCCGACGGAATTCATATTCACAACAGCATGTGGGGTTCGCTGTTCGGCGGCGGACTGGGTACAGGTATGAGCTGGTGGTGGGACAACTACATCGAACCGAAAAACCTCTATTACCACTTTGCGCCGATGAGCGCCGTAGCCGGAGTTGTTCCTTTTCATGCGGCCAACATGGCGCCTGCGCCGGCCAGCGTCAGCGGCGTTCCTGCCGATCTGCTTATGACGCCCACACAAGGCTGGGGCGCGTTGTCGGACACTTCTTTCATCATCAACAGCGACGGCTCTGTCACGTCGGCAGGCGCCGGACTCGGGCAGTTCCTGTACGGCTCGGAATGGAACACGCAGCACCGCCGTCCGCCGATATTTTATGTCAGTTACCCTGTCAGCGGGCAATTCAAGGTGCGCACCGGCAGCGATACGGGGCAGTCGCCGAAAATCGTCATCTGGGTCGATGGTATCAAAGTGCTGGAACAAAATGCAGCGGTCAATCAGACCTTTACCGTCAATATTTCCGCGGGCCAGCATGTGATCAAGGTGGACAATAGCGGCACCGACTGGGTCACCATTTCCTCGTACACCTTTTCGGGCCTGGGCTCCGGTGTGGATGCCTATGTGCTGAAATCGGAAAATCAGACGCGTATGGCCGGCTGGGTGCTCAACAACAGTTACAACCACCAATCGGTGCAGTCCGGCGGTGTGCCGCAGGCGGCTTCCGGCGGAACCCTGCAGGTGCCCGGCATGTCGAATGGCGCCTATACGATCAAATATTTCGACTGTCTGACCGGCGCATTTTTGAATTCGGCGCCGGTAGAAGTGGCCAACGGCGCGCTTTCCGTAAACTTGCCTGACTTGTTGTGGGACCTGGCATTTGTGGTGGAAGATCAGTCGGTCGATGTTGCCGAAATTCCGGAGCCCTTGCATTTCGAAGTGTTCCCGAGCCCCACAGTTCCCGGCTCCGCAGTCATACTGGAAGTAGACACTGCTGAAAAAACCGACTTGCAGGTCACCTTGCTGGATACGTCAGGGCGTGCCCTGCATTCGCAGTCGGCAGGCAGTAGCAATGGCGGCCGGCAACAAATTTCATTCCAGCTGCCCGGCGATTTGCCCGGCGGTTTGTACTGGCTGAAAATGACGGATGGGAAACGTACATCCGGAACGAAGTCTATTGTTATAAATCGGTAAGCCGGTATTTCCGGGAAAAACGGAAAAAAGTGTAGTTGTTCAGGTTTACCTGAAAGTGAATTTTTGTCCTGTTAAAAAGCGGTTCCGACACAGGATCGCATGGTAACACAACCGCGCAACCCGGGATTTTTTCCGGTCGCCGGATCGCACTCCATTCTTTCACGACAAAATTCATTTTATGCCAAACCAGATCTTGCTTTCCGTACTTAAAAAACTGCCGGTGCTCACCCTTTTTCTCTTTGTTTGCCTGTCGGGCTGTCAGAAAGAAAAGATAAATGCGCCCACCGCACTGGAATCCCGGCTTGCCCAATATGCCACTCCTTCGGGCGCTGAACTGATATTAGGCCAGCCTGAAGAAGAAACGGCGCCCGGCAGCCTGGAGGAAAGAGACAATGACTGGAACCACAACAAACAGCCGAAATACCCATTTTACCCCGGCGACTGCCGGCTGATTGTACGGGTGTACAAATATGATCCCAATATCATTCACGGCGGTTTTGATCCGCCTTGTAGTGGCAGTATGACCATACGGGGTTATTCGCAACCAAACGGCCAGGGCACACTGTTGTTTACCGATTCGAAGTCGATCAACAACGGATGGATGGTATTTACAATTCCTCAAAGCGCGTATATTCTGTTCCAGATCAATGAGGTGATGGCTGAATCGGGTCCGTGCAGATTCAAAGTCATTACCGGAGAATACGGCTGGAACCGCAGCATGCTGGAATGGATCAATGTGCCGTATAACTATTGGCTGCCGATCGTTATGGGCCGTTTTGCGCCGAAGGATCCGTCGAATAATTACGACTACAACCTCTATGAAGAATACCTCTGCTCGCCCTGGTGCACCTGGAGCGCCAACGTAAGTTACCTGCCGAGTGATGATCCATGGGATAATCCATGGACAACAACCCGGCTCAACTGTTTTTACGGCCCGGCGGTACCTTACATCTACCCGCAGGACCCCCGGGTCATCAGGGACCATTTCATTTATGAAAAAATCGATCAAACCGTTTATTTTTATCCTATCGAACAGCTCGGCAATCATTTATACACGACAAAAGCCACAGACCTGGCTACCGATGAAAATGATCTGATTCAGTATTGGGTGCTGGGCGCCAACGGCCAGGGGCCCGGGCCGTTCGGGTGGGGTGTAGCCGGCGATTTTCAACTGCGGCCGGGCTGTAACCTGACGCTGGTAAATCACGAATAATTGATTTGGCCAAACCGGCTTGGATTAAAATCAATTTATATTTTTATTGAACACCCATCCTGTGCGGTTGTAAATCTCACAGGATGGGTGTTTTAATTCGCATCCGTCCAGACCTCTTAGTGTAGCAAACAGCCGGATATTTTATCTCGTAAATCCGTCGGGCATCTTTAAATTGCCTCCGATTAAAAATGAACATTCACTTTCCTGTTGCTACCTGATGAAAAAAATACCGGTTTTACTGTATCTGTTATTTTTATTGTTTCGCATGCAAGCGCAGCAGCGCTTCGAACCTGAAATCAGAACTTTTGAAAGCCTGGATTCTGCCGAGCATCCTGCCACCGGGCAAATCCTGTTGTACGGCAGTTCGACCATGCGGTTATGGAAAACGTTCAGTCAGGACCTAACCGGATTCAACGTGGTGAACCGGGGTTTCGGAGGTTCCGAAATGTCGGATGCCATTTATTTTTTCGACCGCGTAGTGGTGCCTTTACAACCTTCCCTGATTCTTTTGTATGAAGGCGACAACGATATTTCCAATGGGAAAAAAACACCGGAACAAGTGTTTGAGGATTTTAAAACCTTTATGGCGATGGTAGCCGAAAAACTGCCCGAAACCCGCGTGGCCGTTTATTCCCTGCGCCCCAGTATAGCCCGCGAGCGATTGATGCCGGAACAACGACTCGTCAACGATTCCTTTAAAAAGTATTGCCAGGAAAATTCTAAAAAGGCTTTTTTTATTGACCTTTATGAAACCCTGCTGACAGAATCGGGCCTGCCCAACGCGGAATTCCTGGCTGTAGACAAGTTGCACCTCAACGAAAAAGGATACGCCGTGTGGACGAAAGCCACGCGGGATTTTCTGGAAAGGAACAAGCCGCAGTGATTTTTTGAACTACATTCGCAGGTATTTCAACTTGTTACAATGAAACATCCTGCCATACTTTGTTGCTTCATTTGCCTGATTGGCGCCCCCGTTTTTTCCCAAACGCTCCGGCTGCTTCCGCAGAATCCGCATTATTTCGAATACCAGAAAAAACCGACGGTCATTGTCGGCTCGGGCGAGCATTACGGCGCGGTGATGAACCTCGATTTTAATTACGACCTGTACCTGGAAACCCTGCAAAAAGACGGCCTGAATACCACCCGGCTTTTTACGGGCGCTTATTACGAACAGCCGGGCGCATTCGGTATCCAGTTCAACACCATGGCCCCGGCGCCGGACAAACTCCTGCTGCCCTGGGCAAAAAAAGACGGTAAATACGACCTGAATACCTGGAACGACGCCTTTTTTCAGCGCCTGCACGATTTTATGGGAAAAGCCGCACAGCGGGGCGTTATCGTGGAAATTACCCTGTTTTCGGCATATTACGGCGCCGGATGGGCTTATCATCCTTTCAACGGGTTGAATAACGGAAACGGTACGCCAGCGGATTTACCTCCTAACCTGGTGAATACCCTGGCGAACGGCTCCATTCTGAAATTTCAGGAAGCGTACGTCAAAAAACTGACGACCGAACTCAACCGCTACGATAATTTTTACTTCGAAATCCAGAACGAACCCTGGGCGGAAAGCAAAGACACGGTGCTGGTGTGGAACGACTATCTCGTGGCCGACGATTTTAAACAAGCGTGGATGCAATGGAAAAATACCCTGGAAATTGCATCCGAAGACTCCCGGAATTGGCACAAAACGGTGTCTGCATGGATCGTCGAAACCGAAAAGATGTTTAAAAAGAAACACCTCATCTCGCACAACATCGCCAATTTTAAACTGCCGGTATTTGCATCCGATCCGTATATTTCCATGTATACCTTTCACTACGCTTCGCCCGAGGCGGTCAGCCTGAATTACGGGCTCGATAAAGTGATCGGGTTCAATGAAACGGGTTTTGCCGGCCGCAGCGACGATACGTACCGGCGTCAGGCCTGGCGGTTCATGATGAGCGGCGGCGGCCTGTTCGGGCACCTCGATTACTCCTTCACTGTGGGTTTCGAAAACGGCACCAACCTGAATAACAACGCACCCGGTGGCGGCAGTCCCACGCTCCGTTCTTATTTCAGGGTGCTGAAAAACTATCTGGAAAACCTGCAACTCGCCACGCTCCGGCCGGATGCTTCTTTTGTAAAACACGTGGAAGGCGCCTTTTCTTATGCCATGCGGGATACAAAGAGCAGGGTAGTGTACCTGGAACCGATCCTTTCCAAACCGGCCGTGCTGCAATTGAATTTACCCAAAGGAAATTACACGGCTACCTGGACGGACGTGCAAACGGGCGCTGTGATCAAAACGGAACGCGTTGTTTCGACGGGGTGGACTGTGACGCTGGCAAGCCCGGCCGGTGGGAATGACAAAGTGGTGAAATTGAGCCGGTAGCACGGCTT
>ENA-UOWO01001889-UOWO01001889.1-activated-sludge-metagenome-genome-assembly--contig:-NODE-1889-length-26956-cov-36.289989_pt1 | contig 26956 bp, 26 predicted proteins | sample MGYA00238148_ERZ761564 | MGnify/ENA primary metagenome ERZ761564 (study PRJEB28885, sample SAMN05720194) | activated sludge metagenome | isolation source: Anaerobic digester | place: USA...
GCAAGCTGGGCGCCTTCAAGACCAGCATGCTGCAGGACGTGGAGGCCGGCCGGCCGATCGAGCTGGATGCGCTGGTGACGGTGGTGCAGGAGATCGCCCGGCGCGTGGGCGTGGCCACGCCGAACATCGACGCGCTGCTGGGGCTGGCGCGGCTGCATGGGCGGGTGCGCGGGCTGTACCCCGACGCCGCCACGGCCTGACGGCTACACCGGCCAGGGTGCCGGGGTGATGCCGGGGTTGTGCGCGTCCTTGGGGTCGGCATCGGGCAACGGCCCGCCGGCCAGCACCTGCTGGTAGCGCAGCATCACCTGCGTGTCGTGGATGCCCAGCCAGGTGGCCACCGTGTCGCCGGCATGCCCGTGCTGCAGCTGCCGCAGCGCAAAGCTGTGGCGCAGGCGGAACGAGCCACCCCCGTCGGCATCGAGCCCGGCATCGGCCAGCACCCGGCGTGCGGCCTCGTACTGGGCCACCTTGCCCCAGGGCTTGCCACTGCGGGTGGACGGCAGCAGCCAGGGGCCGCCCAGGGCGTCGACCTGCCGGCGTGACAGCCAGCCCTGCAGCACCAGGCCGGCCCAGTCGGCCAGTGGAGCGGTGTGCGCCGGGGCGCTGCCGTTGGCCGCCACGTGCAGCTGCCAGCGTGGCCGCCCGGGCGGGCCGCCGGGGGCATGCGACGGGGTGGCCGGTCGCAGGTCGACCAGCCGCAGCGCCCGCACATCGCCCGGCCCCAGGCCAGCCCCCAGTTGCAGGGCAGCGGCGCAGCGGTCGCGCCAGGTCTGCCAGCGCTCTGTGCTGGCGGCGTCGCCTGGCGTGGCGGCATCGCGGAGCGGGCGGGTCAGCCAGTCGATCAGGGCCAGCGTCTGCGCGGGCAGCAGGTGCCGGGGCGGTTCGGTCGCGCTGTCGGCCTGGCTGGCCAGCCGTGGTGACGGCCGGTGCCCCGGCGGGGCGGCGACAGCCAGGGCCAGCGCCTGCGTGGCGTTGGCGCTGGCCTGCTGGCGCTGCCAGGCGTGGTGCGCCTGCACCCTGTCCACCAGGCTGACCAGGCGCTGCTGGTAGCGCGGTGTCAGCACGCCATCGGCCAGTTGCTGGCCGTGGCGGCTGGCCAGGTAACGCTGCAGATGCGTGCCGTGCAGATCGGCCAGCCGCAGGGCCGGGCGCTGCGCGCCGCACCAGGCCACCAGCGCCTGCCACATCGCCCGGTACACCGCCTCCGAACTGCCGCGCCGCAGCCGGCCAGCCACGCGCTGGTGGGCCAGCCAGCCGTCGAAGGCTTGTTCGAGGGTGTTCCGTGGGCGCACCATTGGTAAATTATGAACTAACGCCAGCATGGTTGCTATCTCAGTCTGTCGCTCTGTCGCTCTGTCGCGAGGACGCAAGCGACGCGGCAGGATTGTCTTGAAACAACGGCGTTAGTTCATTCTTTGGGTTGGATGGCCTTGCACAATGGCCGCTCCAACCACCACCAACGCGCAACCATGGCCGACGCTCCTCTGCCCCCCAAGGCACCCGCCGAAACCGCATTGGCGGCGCTGTGGCATGGCGCCGGCCTGCCGGCCCAGGCGCTGGCGTGGGCAGCGCTGCCGGGCCGCGGCCAGGTGCTGCCGGCGTCGTTCGACGTGGCCACTGCGGCGCAGGCCGGCATCGGCGCGGCGGCGCTGGCCGCGGCCTGGCTGTGGCACCTGCGCACCGGCCAGGCCCAGCAGGTGCGGGTCGACCGCGCCCATGCCACGCTGGAGTGCCAGGGCGCCTTCACGCTGGACGGACACGCCCTGGACCTGTGGGACAAGCTCTCCGGCCTGTACCCCTGCGGCAACGCCGTGGGCCAGCCGGGCTGGGTGCGGGTGCATGCCAACTTCGCGCACCACCGTGACATCGCCCTGCAGGTGCTGGGCCTGCCCACCGGGCCCGATGTCGAGCGCGACGCCGTCACGCAGGCGCTGCAAACCTGGGCCGCACCCGCGTTCGAGCAGGCCGTGGCCGATGCCGGCGGCGTGGTGGCCGCGGCCCGCAGCCTGGCCGACTGGGACGCGCATCCGCAGGCGCTGGCGCTGGCCGGCCAGCCGCCGGTGCAGATCACGCCATTGGACGAAGGACGCGCACCACCGCGGCATTGGCCGCCGGTGGCGCCGCTGCCCTCGCCGGGAACCCAGCCGCTCAGCGGCCTGCGGGTGCTCGACCTCACCCGCATCCTGGCCGGCCCGGTGGCTGGCCGCACCCTGGCGGCCCATGGCGCCGACGTGCTGCTGGTCAACGGCCCGCACCTGCCCAACATCGGCGCCATCGCCGACACCAGCCGCGGCAAGCGGTCCACGCAGATCGACCTGCGCAGCGCCAGCGGCTGCGCGCAGCTGCAGGCGCTGGCGTCCACCGCCCATGTGTTTCTGCAGGGCTACCGGCCCGGCGCGCTGGCCGCACGGGGGTTCAGCCCGGCGGCGCTGGCGCGCCAGCATCCGGGCATCGTGGTGGCATCGCTGTCGGCCTATGGCGAGGCCGGGCCCTGGGCCGGCCGGCGCGGCTTCGACTCACTGGTGCAGACGGCCACCGGCCTGAACCTGGCCGAGGCCCGGGCCGCCGGCAGCGCCACGCCGCGGGCGCTGCCGGTGCAGATCCTCGACTACACCGCCGGCCATCTGCTGGCCTTCGGCATCCAGGCCGCGTTGTGGCGCCAGGCCACGCAGGGCGGCAGCTGGCAGGTGCAGGTGACGCTGGCCGGCGTGGCCGCCTGGCTGCGCACCCTGGGGCAGGACGGCGCCGGCCTCTCGGCCCAGCCGCCAGCGGCCGACGCGTGGATGGACGAGACCCCCTGCGGCTTCGGCCCGCCCGGCGCCGGCGGCCAGGCGGTGCTGCGGGCCATGCGCCACGCGGCCTGGCTGTCGGCCACACCACCCCGCTGGCGCCATCCGTCGATGCCGCCTGGCAGCCATCCGCCGGCCTGGCCCTGAGCCGCCCTGCACGGCGTGGCCAGTGCCGACGGGCCAGTCCGTCCGACAGTCCGTCCGACAGTCAGTCCCCAATCAGTCCGCCAAGGCGCGCTGCAGGTGCAGCGTGAAGGTGGCGCCGTCGCCCACCACGCTGTGCACCGTGATGTCGCCGCCGAGCGACTGCGCCAGCATGCGCGCGATCGACAGGCCCAGGCCGTGGCCTTCCACGCCGCTGAATTCGGCGCCCAGCCGGTTGAAGGGCTGGAACAGCCCCGCCTGCTGCGCCGCGCTGAGCCCCGGGCCGGTGTCCTGCACATGCACCGACAGCGGCGCAGCCGCATCGGGTGCGCCCAGGAACACCCGCACCTGTCCCTGCGGCCGGTTGTACTTGATGGCGTTGGACAGCAGGTTGATCAGCACCTGGCGCAACGGCGTCTGGTCGGCCAGCACCCAGGGCGTGGGGGCAGGGGGATCGGCCAGCGTCAGGGCCACGCCGCGGGCCTGGGCCAGCGGCTCGCACAGCGCCACGCACTCGGCCAGCAGCGGCCACAGCGCCACCGGCTGCAGCGGCGCCGGCCGCTGCCCCGCCTCCACCTGGGTGAGGTCGAGCACCTGGTTGATCAGCGACAGCAGGTGCTGGCCGGCGTGCAGCACATGCTGCACCTTGTCCTTGCTGGCCGCGGGCACCTGCGGGTCCATCAGCACCAGCTCCGAGAAGCCGTTGATGGCATTCAGCGGGGTGCGCAGCTCATGGCTGACACGCGACAGGAAGGCCGACTTCGCCGCGCTGGCCGCCTCGGCCGATTCCTTGGCCACCCGCAGGGCTTCGGCCTGGCGCTGGGCCGTCATGTCGACGAAGGCGACGATCACCCGCAGCAGCCGCCCCGGCGCGGCGAACTGCGGATAGCCGGTCACCATCACCCAGGTGTGGGCCTGCGGCGGCGCATCGCCCGGTGCCTCGTTGGCAATGCCCAGCAGCGTGGCTGGCAGGGGCAGCTGGGTCTGCAGCAGCCGGGTCACCGGGTAGGCCGCCGGCGGCATGCGCTGGCCCTGGGCGTCGACGAAGCACCAGGCCCGGTCCAGCGCGGTGCGGCCGGCCATCTGCGCTGGCGTCATCCGCAGCAAGGTGCAGGCGCGGTCGTTGAACACCTCGATCGCGCTGTCGGGCAGGTGCGCCACCACCGCCACCGGCAGGTTCTGGATCAGCGTGCGGTAGTGCTGCTCGCCGGCGCGCAGCTGGTCGCGCGCAGCCGCGTTGGCGGCCACCATGCGGTTGAATTCCTGCGCCACCTCGGCCATCTCGCGCGGGCCGGCCTCCGGGGCGCGCCAGGCGTCGTTGCCGGCGGCCACGCCACGCGCCGCAGCCGCCAGGCCATGCATGGGCTCGACGATGCCGCGCGCCACGCGCCAGGCCGCCAGCGCCACCACGGCCAGCACCGCCAGCGCCGCCGCCAGCGCACGGTTGCGGGTGTCGCGGTAGACCTGCAGCGTCTCGTCTTCCGGCAGCGACGCCACCACCACCCAGTCGGTCAGCGGCACCGGCCGCATCGAGAACTGCCGGCGCGTGCCGTCGTAGCCGGTTTCCGCGAATTGCCGCAGCGCGGCCCCCTGTGGATCGGCCAGCTGCCGGCGCAGCTGGTCGGCTTCGCGCACCACCCAGTCGACGGCCGGCTTGCCCACCCGCTCGTCCTGCTGCTGCGACTGCAGCACCAGGCGGTTGCTGCTGTCGACCACCGCCACCCGGGCGGTCGGAGGGATGCGCGCGAACAGCCGCGCATGCAGCTGCTTCAGGTCGACCGGCGACACCAGCAGGCCGCCGATGCGCCCGGCGCTGTCCGGCACGGGCAGCGTGATGCGCACCGCCCAGGGCTGCACCACCGTGCCGGTGTGCACGCCGCTGACATGGAAGCCGTGTTGCTGCACCGCGGCCTGGAACCACGGTGCGGCTGCCACCCGCTCGCGTGGCGGCGGGTTGGGCAGCTCGGAGCAGACCGATTCGCCATCGATGCGGCGCAGCGCCAGCGCCTTGTAGGCCGGCACCAGGGTGCGGAAGTCGCTGAACACCGCATCGCAGTCGGCCGGATCGAGCGCCCGCACGCGGGGCCGGGCGGCCACCGATTCCAGCATCGCCTGCGCGTCCTGCACCACCCAGCGCAGCGCCTCGGCGGTGCCGGCGGCCATCAGGTCGGTCTGGGCATAGGCATCGCGCAGGGCGGTCTGCCGCAGCTGCACCAGATACCAGCCGGTGCCGGCCAGCGCCGGCAGCAGGCCGATGGCCAGCAGCAGCCACAGGTTGGTGCGCAGGCGCATGGGCGCGCGCCCCGGGCGAGGTGCCGGCTGGCTGCCGCCGGACGGCACCGGCCGGGTGGCTGCCAACGCTGTCTCCAGCGTCAGCACGGCGTCCCCGCGTCCTGGCGGGGGGGTGGTCACAGCGGATGCGGGTGTCTCGGGCATGGTGGCCGGTCCCAGTTGAGCGCTGCCGACTGCCCCCGTGCCATTGCAGCAGCGCGCCGTGGCCGAACCAGTATGGCAGAGCGGCGCAGCGATGGCCCACGTAAACTGCCTCGATGCGGTGGATCCAATCCTGGTGGGCTCAAATGCGCGGCCGGCGGGCACCGGACACCGGCCTGCTGACCGACCGCCAGCAGGCGCAGGCGCTGATCGCCGCCATCGACCGCGGCGGCCTGCCGCTGAACCCGGCCCGCATCAACCACATCGCCCGCAGCCTGGGGCTGGACGTGTCACCGCGCGCGCCGATGGAACAGACAGTGGAGCGCATCCGCCAGGCGCTGGCACGCGGCGGCTGAGGCCCGCCCCGGAGGGTCAGACCATCAGCATGCCGCCATCCAGCAGGATCGACTGGCCGGTCATGCCATCGCTCTCGGCCGATCCCAGGTAGACGGCCAGGTGGGCGATCTCCTGCGGCTGCAGAAAGCGCCGCAGCGGCACCCGCGCCTTGCCGTTGGCCAGGATCTGCTCGAAGCTCAGCCCGGTGATGGCGCTGTGGGCGCTGAAGTTCTGCAGCATGTCGGTCTCGACGAAGCCCGGGCAGATGGCGTTGATGCAGATGCCCAGCGGGCCCAGTTCCACCGCGGCGCAGCGCGTCAGCCCCACCAGCGCATGCTTGCTGGCGTTGTAGGCGCTCTGGTTCATCGACCCGCCCTTGCCGGCGGTGCTGGCGATGTTGACCACCTTGCCGGCGCCCTGGTCGCGCATCTGCCGCAGGCACAGCTGCAGCACATGGAAGGCGCCGTACAGGTTCACCTGCATCACGCGGTCGAAGTCCTCGGGCGCGGTGTTCAGCAGCGTGGCTGCGTGGTAGATGCCGGCGTTGTTGACCAGCACGTCGATGCCACCCAGGCGCGCCACCATGGTGTCGACCATGGACTGCACGGCCGTGCGGTCGGCCACGTCCACCGCCAGCGCCAGCACCTCGGCGCCACGGGCTTCGGCCTGGCTGCGGGTCTCGGCCAGGCCGTCCAGCGTGGTGGCGGCCAGGCACAGGGTGGCGCCTTCTTCGGCGTAGCGCAGCGCGATGGCCTGGCCGATGCCGCGGCTGGCGCCGGTGATCAGCACGCGGCGGCCGGCCAGGCGGCCCGGGCGCGGCGTGGCAGGCGCTGTGGCAGAGGATGTCGCGGAAGTGAATGCGGTCATGGGGCGATCCTGGGAACGTGGGAACAGGGCTTGCATGATGCCCAGCGCACCCACACCCAGCCACCCGAGGACACCCCATGGACGCCCAGACCCTGAACCCGCTGACAGAGCAGCAGATCCTGGATGCCGTGGCTGCGCTGCAGCCGCAGTCGGTGGCCCTGCTGGCCGACCTGGTGGCGCAACCATCGCTGCTGGGTGACGAGGCCGGCGCCCAGGTGCTGATGGCGCGCGAGTTTGCAGCGCTGGGCTTACGGGTGCATGAGTTCGAGGTCGACGACGCCAAGATCAAGGACCACCCCGGCTACTCGCCATCCATCCTGCCCTATGCCGGCCGGCGCAACGTGGTGGGCATCCACCAGCCCGCCGGCCCGGTGCGCGGCCGCAGCCTGATCCTCAACGGCCACATCGACGTGGTGCCGGTGGGCACCGACAGCCTGTGGTCCAGCCCGCCGTTCGCCCCGCGCATCGAGGGCGACCCGCTGACCGGCAAGATGTACGGCCGCGGCGCCGCCGACATGAAGGCCGGCATCGTGGCCTACACCCAGGCCTTCCGCGCGCTGCAGCAGCTGGGCTACGAGCCCGCCGCACCGGTCTACCTGCAGAGCGTGGTCGAGGAGGAATGCACCGGCAACGGCGCGCTGGCCTGCCTGGTCGAGGGCTACACCGCCGACGCCGCCATCATCCCCGAGCCGTTCGAGGGCGTGATGAGCGCGCAGATGGGCGTGATGTGGCTCACCATCGACGTGCACGGCCTGCCGGTCCACGCCTCGGTGGCGCACACCGGGCTGTCGGCCATCGGCTATGCCCAGCAGATGGTGGAATGGCTGAAGGAGCTGGAAACCGCCTGGAACCGCCCGGCCGCACGCCATGCCTGTTATGCCGGCCACCCGCACCCGATCAACTTCAACCTGGGCAAGATCAGCGGCGGTGAATGGGCCAGCAGCGTGCCCACCCACTGCCGGGTCGACATGCGCCTGGGCTTCTACCCCGGCCGCACGCCGGCCGAGGTGCGCGCCGAGGTCGAGGCCCACCTGGCCGCCAGCCATGCGCGCCACCCGGGCAATGCCAGCCTGACCTACAGCATCACCTACCAGGGCTTCCAGGCCCAGGGCTGCGTGGTCGACATCGGCGCGCCGGCCATCCAGCAGCTGCTGCAGGCCCACCGCGACATCGCCGGCACCGACGCCCCGCTGAACGCCACGCCGGCGACGACGGACGTGCGCTTCTTCCACCTGTACGGCCAGATCCCCAGCACCTGCTACGGGCCCAACGGGTCCGACATCCACGGCATCGACGAATGGGTGTCGCTGTCCAGCATGCAGCGCGTCACGGCCGTGCTGGCGCTGTACATCGCCCGCTGGTGCGGGCTGAACCGGCGCGCCGCTTGAGCCACCCCGCCACTGGGCTGGCCAGCCTTCGGCCCGTCTGGCCCATCCTGGTCGGCGCGGCCACCGTGCTCAGCCTGAGCCTGGGCCTGCGCCAGAGCCTCGGCCTGTTCATGCCGCCCATCACCCTGGGGCCGCAGAGCATCGGCATCAGCGTGGCCGACTTCACCGCCGCCGTGGCGGTGCAGAACCTGGCCTGGGGCCTGCTGCAGCCACTGGCCGGTGCCTGGGCCGCACGGATGGGCTTCCGGCCGCTGATGCTGGCCGGCGCGGCGCTGTACGTGGCCGCGCTGCTGCTGCTGGCCAGCGCACAGGGCCTGCTGGCGGTGATGCTGGGCGCGGGCGTGATGATCGGCGCGTCGCTGGCCTGCACCGGGTCGGCGCTCACCCTGTCGGTGGCCACACGCGTGGTGCCGCCGGCCAGCCGCAGCCTGGTGCTGGGCGTGGTCTCGGCCATGGGCTCGCTGGGGGCGATGATCGCCGCCCCGATCGGCCAGACCCTGTCGGCTGAGCACGGCTGGCGCTGGGGGGTGCTGGGCTTTGCGCTGCTGGCCCTGGTGATGCTGCCGGCCGCCTGGGTGGCCGGGCGCGCCGACAAGGTGCCGTTGCCGGCACCGGCAGCCGGCACGGCCGATGGGTCGACCGCCCGGCAGGTGGTGCGCCAGGCGCTGCACCACGTGCCCTTCCTGGTGATGTCCGGCGCGTACTTCGTGTGCGGCATGCAGCTGGTGTTCCTCACCACCCACCTGCCCGCCTACCTGGCCATCTGCGGCATGGACCCGATGCTCAGCGCCCAGGCGCTGGGCATGATCGGCGGCTTCAACGTGCTGGGCAGCCTGTTCTTCGGCTGGGCTGGCGGGCGCTGGAACAAGCAGGTGCTGCTGGGGCTGCTGTACAGCGCGCGGTCGCTGGTGCTGGCGGGCTACTTCATCGCCGCGCCCACGCCCACCAGCACCCTGGTGTTCGCGGCGGTGATGGGGTTTCTGTGGCTGGGCGTGGCACCGCTGGTGGCCGGCAGCGTGGCCGAGATGTTCGGCCTGCGCTGGCAGGCCATGGTGCAGGGCCTGGCGTTCTTCAGCCACCAGATGGGCAGCGTGCTGGGCGCCTTCGGCGGCGGGCTGATGTTCGCCTGGCTGGGCAACTATGAACTGGCGTGGCGCCTGGGCGTGGGCCTGGGGCTGGCCGCCGGGCTGGTGCAGATCCTGGTGGCCGTGGGCCGCCCGCCGCCGGCCACAGGCCGGCTGGTGCCGGCCTGACCGGCCAGGCTCAGGCCTGCAGCATGTACACGTCGTCCAGGCTCACGTCGTGCAGCCGGAAGCGCCGGCCGGTGGGCACCAGGCCCAGGCGCTCCAGCGCGCTGGCGGCGCGGTTGTAGTCGTCCAGCCCGAAAGCGCGGGCGACCCGGTACACCTGGCCGTTGCGGGCCAGGATGCCCAGGTTGAGCGCGACGCCGCCGCCGGTCAGCAGGTCGGCGTCGGGCCGCAGGGCCTGCACGATGAGCGTGTCGTTCGGCAGGGGTGGAACGCGGTCGATGACCCAGGTGTGCATGGTGTTGGTGCCTCCGTGCATGGGCTGTGGTGCGGGCGGGCCTGTGGGACCGCCGTCCGCACACAGCCAAGCCAGTTTCGGGCCAGCGCCGGCGCCTGGGTTGTGACCAACCGCACAGGGTTCTGCGCCGATCAGGTGCGCAGCGTCAGCCCGCCGTCGGCCACCAGGCCATGGCCGGTGATGAAGTCGGCCTCGTCGCTGGCCAGCAGCAGCACCGAGCGCGCCATGTCGATCGGCTGGCCCAGCCGGCGCAGCGCGGCCTTCTTGGCCCAGATGGCGGCGATCTTCTCGTCGGCAAAGCTCTTGGCCGTCATGCCGGTGTGGATGGCGCCCGGCAGCAGGTAGTTGACGGTGATGCCGTGCTTGCCCAGTTCCAGCGCCAGCGTCTTGCTGAGGCCGGCCACCGCATGCTTGCTGGCGGTGTAGGCAGAGAGCCCGATGTCGGTGCGCTCGGCCATCACGCTGGCGGTGTTGATGATGCGCGCCCGGCCGGTGACGGCCGCCCGTGCCCGCAGCGCCGGAATGGCCGCGCGGCAGAGCCGGAACACCGCGCGGATATTGACGCTGAAGACCCGGTCCCAGTCGGCGTCGGTGCTCAGCTCGCCCAGCGCGTTGTAGGACACGCCGGCGTTGTTGAACAGGATGTCGAGCTGGCCGCCACCGGCCTGCAGCGCCGCGGCCACGATGGCTTCAGCGGCGCCGTCGGCGGCGACATCCTGCGCGAACGGCACCACCCGCTCGACACCCGCATGCGCGGTGTCAATGGCGCTGCCCGGCCGGTCGACGGCCAGCACGGTGGCGCCCTCGGCGGCAAACAGCTGGGCGGTGGCGCGGCCGATGCCCGAGGCCGCCCCGGTGACGATGGCGACCTTGCCGGCCAGGCGTTGCAGTGCAGCAGTCATGGGTGTCTCCGGTGGATGTGGGTGCCGGCAGTGTGCGGCGCGGCCGCATGCGGGTTCTTGCACCCAGGTGACATGGCGCAGGCATTCACAATCCGGCGTCACCCCACGAGGAGCCCCGATGCCCGCCGCCACCGTCGACTACTACTTCGCCACCGTCTCGCCCTGGGCCTACCTGGGCCATGCCCGCCTCGTGGCGATGACGCAGGCCGCCGGCGCCACGGTGCGCGTCAAGCCGGTGGACTACGGCGAGATCTTTCCGGTCTCGGGCGGGCTGCCGCTGGCCAAGCGGGCGCCGCAGCGCCAGGCCTACCGGCTGGTCGAGCTGAAGCGCTTCAGCAGCTTTCTCGGCGTGCCGCTGCACCCGCAGCCGGCGCACTTTCCGGTCAATGGCAACCCGGCTGCGTACCTGATCCTGGCCGCCGATGCCGCGCTGGGCCCTGCCGCCGCGCTGGACCTGGCCGGCCGCGTGGGTGCGGCCATCTGGGCGCAGCAGCGCAACGTGGCCGACCCCGCAGTGCTGGCCGCGCTGGTGGCCGAAGCCGGCCTGCCGGCCAGCCTGCTGGACCCGGCCGGGTTGGACGCTGCGGCCACACGCTATGCCGCGCTCACCACCGAAGCGCGCGACCTGGGCGTGTTCGGTGCGCCCACCTACGTGATCGATGGTGAGCTGTTCTGGGGCCAGGACCGGCTGGACTTCGTGCAGCGCAAGCTGCAGGCCGGCTGACACCGCCCACGGCCCGAGCCCGCCGTCAGGATGCGGGCGACGCGGCAGCGGCCGTCCGCGACCGGGCCAGCACCTGCGCGATCAGGCTGTCGCGCGGCGGATCATTCAGCCAACCCTTGGCCTGCAACGCATCGCGCGCCTTGGCCACGGCAGCCAGCAGGTTTTCCAGATCGGCGCCGCCCAGCAGGCGCGACGCTGCCAGCAGGGCGCTGGCGGCATGGAAGCCGATGAACGGCGCATCGTCGGTCAGGCGCTCGGCCAGCCAGGTGGTGTAGCGCGCCTGCACCCGCAGCTTCAGGATCACCACGGCCGCCAGGCGGTCGCCGGGCTGGCTGCTGGAAGCCAGGCGCTCGATCTCGCCCTCGGCGCCCAGCGCCAGCAAGGTCATGCGGCCGACCACGTCGTTCATCTTCTGGGTGCGCTCGGCGCCGGACTCCATCGACGCACGGATGCGCTCGTAGTCGCGCGCCAGCGCCTGCATCTTCTCCACCGGGGCGGCAGGGTCGCCCTTGGCCAGCTGCAGCACCTGTTCGGCCAGCGCCTGCTGCTGCACCGACGGCAACGACGCCTCGGCCGGCGCATCGGGCTGGCCATCGGTCAGCGGCGGCAACAGCTTGTCGACCGGGGCCTGGTCCACCAGGGCCTGCATGGCCGTGCGGCTGGACACCTGCAGGTCGTCGTCGGACCGGGCAAACGCGCCCTGCAGGAACATGCGCGTGTACAGGTACCCCAGAAAGAAGCCCTGGATGGCAAAGCCGACGATCAGTGCCGTGCCCAGCGACACATGCGTGGCCGTGGGCGTGTCCACCAGCGCCGCTGCAGCATTGGCCGCCATGGCCGCCACGATGCCCTGCAGCTCGGTCAGATGCACCAGGCCCAGGCCGACAATGATCTTGGTGAGCCAGTCGGACACCTCTTCGAGGTTGGTGTTCGCGCGCAGGCCACCCCCGCTGCCACCGCCGGTCTTGAGGCCGAGCGGCGGGGCAGCGCCGGCATCGCCGGTGCGAACCTGGGCCGGCGGTGCGGTGGCCGCCGTGTCGCCCTTGGCCACGGTCACCCTGGGAATGCCGAACAGGAACCCGACCGCCCCGCCGCCGGCAAGGCAGGCCAGCGCCCAGAGAAACACCGGCCCCACGGCACCGGTGCGCCAGCCGACCAGCAACAGCACCAGTGCGCTGAAGCCCAGCACCCAGGACACCGCACGGTTCACATGGCGGATGTCTCGCTCGCGCTGGCTGTCGCCCTGCTGCGCTGCAGGGTGAGCGGCCGGGCCGGTCTTGCCGGCCGCGGCGCTTGTGTGCCACTTCAACATCGCGTCCCCCTGTGCCTGGTGTGCCGTGCCTTGCCATGGCGCAGGCGCGCTGCCTGGCGCTACATTGGCGGGCTGCTGTCCCGCCGCCTGACCACGCACCCGCCACCATCATGCCCCACCTGGTGATCCTGTACACCGGCACACTCGACAATGTGACGGACATGTCCACGCTGTGCCGCCAGCTGGCCGACACCATGCTGGCCGCGCGTGACGAGGCCGGCAAGCCGGTGTTTCCGCCCGGCGGCATCCGCGTGCTGGCCTACCCGGCGCCGCACTTCGCGGTGGCCGATGGCGGTGCCGCCGGCCAGGCGGCCGGCCTGGGCAGCGACTACGGCTTCGTCTACCTGAACCTGCGCATGGCCCGGGGCCGCAGCGCCGCGGTGCATGCCGACGTGGGCAGCCGGCTGGAAGCCGTGGCCAAGGCGCACTTTGCCCCCCTGCTGGCCAGCCGGCCAGTGGGCGTGACGCTGCAGATCGACGAGGGCGCCGAAGTCTTCGACGCCAAGAACAGCTCGCTGCACCCCTTGTTCAAGCTCCCCAACCCCTGACACCCGAGACCCCCCATGCAGATGCCCCAGAACACCTTCAAGGCCGCGCTGGCCGCCGGCCAGCCGCAGATCGGCCTGTGGGTCGGCCTGGCCGATGCCACGGCGGCCGAGGCCCTGGCCACCACCGGCTACGACTGGCTGCTGCTCGACGGCGAACATGCGCCGAACGATCCGCGCAGCATCCTGCAGCAGCTGCGTGCCGTGGCGCCGTACCCGGTGCAGCCGGTGGTGCGCCCGGTGATCGGCGACGTGGCCCTGGTCAAGCAGTACCTGGACGTAGGCGCGCAGACCCTGCTGGTCCCGATGATCGACACCGCCGCCCAGGCCGCCCAGATGGTGCAGGCCATGCGCTATGCGCCGGCCGGCATCCGCGGCATGGGCGCGGCGCTGGCGCGCGCGTCGCGCTACAACCAGGTCGACAACTACCTGGCCCAGGCCGATGCGCAAATGTGCCTGCTGGTGCAGGCCGAGACCGCCACCGCCATCGCCAACCTGCCCGCGATTGCCGAGACCGAGGGCGTGGACGGCGTGTTCTTCGGCCCGGCCGACCTGTCGGCGTCGATGGGCTACCCCGGCCAGCCCGGCCACCCCGCCGTGGTGAAGACCATGCTCGACGGCATCGCCACCGTGCGGCGGGCCGGCAAGGCGCCGGGCATCCTGATGACCGACCCCACCGAGGCCCAGCGCTACCTGGACGCCGGCGCGCTGTTCGTGGCGGTGGGCGTGGACACGCTGCTGCTGGTGGGCGCGGCACGCAGCCTGGTGCAGCGCTTCAGGCCCGGGGCGCCAGGTGCCGGCAAGCCGGGGTACTGAGCGCATGGCGGACCAGCCGCCGGTGCTGCGGGCCGACGGCCTGGCCCTGCAGTTCGACGGCGCCACCCAGCCGCTGTGGGCAGGCCTGTGCTTCAGCCTGGGCGTGGGCACACATGCGCTGGACGGCGAGTCCGGCAGCGGCAAGACCAGCCTGCTGCGTGGATTGGCCGGCGCGCAGCCGCTGCCCGGGCGACTGTGGCTGAACGGCCAGCCGCTGGCCGATGGCCTGGCGGCACGTCAGGCGCTGGTGTGGTGGGCTGACGCCCAGGACACCCGCTTCGATGCGCTGACACCGCAAGGCGTGCTGCAGCTGCTGCAGCAGCGCCACGGCCCCATGGATGCAGCCGCCTGGCAACGCCATGTCGACAGCGTCGGCCTCGCGCCGCACGCCTTCAAGACGCTGCACATGCTGTCCACCGGCATGCGCCGCAAGGCGGTGCTGGCCGCCGCGCTGGCCAGTGCCTGCCCGCTGCTGCTGCTGGACGAGCCCTGCGGCGGGCTGGATGCGCCGTCCATCGCCTGGCTGGTGCAGGCGCTGAACGCCCGCGCCGCCCAGCCCGGCAGGGCCACGCTGATGGTCAGCGGCCGCTGGCCTGACGGTCTGGCGCAGGCGGGGCGGGTGCAGCTGCCACCGGCTTGAGGTGCTGCGGCGCGGTGACGCCCATGCTCATGTACAGGGCCGTCAGAGCCTCCACGCTCAGGTCTGCCGGCGCCACCCAGGTCTCGGGCACGAACAGCAGGCCGCCGCCGACCGGCACCGGTGCGGTGGGCACCAGGATCGGCACGCAGGCGCGGCCGTCCACCCACACCGGCTGGGTGGCGGTCTGCAAGGCCAGCACCACGGTGCCGGGCGTGTCGCGGCCGCCGAAGGTGCACCACACCGGGCGCATGGCGCGGGTGCCGTCGGGGTCGCGCTGCGACAGCAGGCCGACGAAGCGCTGCACCAGGTCGTAGACATTGCGCACCAGCGGGATGCGGCGCACCACGCTGTCCACCAGCCTGGACAGGCCACGCTGCAGGCCCAGCTCGATCAGCAGGCCCAGCCCCAGGATGCAGGCGGCGATCAGCGCCAGGCCGACGGCATAGCCGACGATCTCGGAGCCGGTGACCCCCAGCCCGATGGCCGACATCAGCGATCCGAAGGCGCTGTCCGGCCCCACCCAGCGCCAGACCAGGCCGATGGCCCAGGCAAACACCAGCACGGTGGCGGCCAGCGGCAGCGCGGCCAGCAGACCGGTGACAAACACACGCAGCAGGTGGCGGGAGGCGCGTCGCATGCGTGGATTATCCAGACCGGTGCCGGCAGGGACGGCGCCGGTGCCGCCGCCCGGCCGGGGCCGTCAACCGCGCCGGCGCCAGGCAGGCGGCCGCTTCTGCGCAAAGGCCTGCACGCCCTCACGGCCCTGGGCGGACACGGCCACGTCGCAGAAAACATCGACGGCGGTGGTCGATCCGCCCTGGCTGCCGTTGTCGCAGGCGGCGAGGAACGCCCGGCGCCCGGCCTGCAGCGTGGCCTGGGGCTTGGCGGCCAGTTGCAGCGCGAGCTGGCGCGCCGCGTGCAGCACGGCCGCATCGGGCACCACGCGGCTGACCAGGCCGAGGGCCGACGCCTCAGCCGCGCCGAAGCTGCGGCCGGTGAACAGCAGATCGAACGCGCGGTGCCTGCCGACGATGGGCGGCAGCAGCGTGAAGTGGATCGCGGGCAGCACGCCGACGTCGATCTCCGGGTAGCCGAAGGTGGCCGACTCGCCCGCCACCAGCAGATCGCAGGAGACTGCCAGCGTCATGCCGCCGCCCCGGGCGGCGCCTGTCACCGCGGCGATGCTGGGCTTGCCCAGGCGGCGCTGCGCGTCCTGCAGGCCGATGTACAGCTGCTGCAGCAAGGCCCGGATCTTCTCGGGCGCGGCGCCGTCCAGCGCGGCCAGGTCCAGCCCGGCGCAGAAGCGGCCGGCCACGGCGCTGCGCACGACCACCACCCGTGCGGCGGAGTCGGCGGCCGCACGGTCCAGGGCCGCGATGAGCTGGCCGACCATGGCTTCCGTCAGCGCATTGGCCGGTGGGTTGTCGAGCGTGATCTCGGCCACCCCGTCCCGGATGTCGAACTGCACGGATGCCATGGTGCTTCCCTTCGTCTGCGCTGTTTTGACTGCGATGGCTGGCGCCGACTTCACGCGACGCCCACCGCCGGATGGTGCAGCGCCTCGGCCAGCAGATCGAACACCACGCGGATGCGGCGTGCGGTGCGCAGCTCGCGGTGCGTCACCAGCCAGATCGGAAAGACCACCGGCGGCACGTCGTCCAGCACCCGCACCATGCCCGGTGTGGCGTCGGCGATGTCGACCATCATCGCGCCGATGCCCAGGCCCTGCTGCACCAGCGCCCAGTGGGCCATGGAGTTCTCGGCGTAGCAGCTGAAGTTGGCCACCTCCAGCGGCAACCCGTGCTGGCGCAAGTAGGCCAGGTAACGGCCCGCGCGGTCGCTGCCCACGAAGGCATGCCGGGCCGCCTGCGTGGCCGTGCGCGGGTGGCCGTGCTGTTGCACCCAGCCGGCCGCCGCGTAGAAGCCCGCCTGCGCATCGCGGATGAAACGGCCGATCAGGTCGGGCTGGTCGGGCCGCAGATGGCGCACGGCGATGTCGGCCTCGCGCCGGCGCAGGTCGCTCAGCGCGTCCGACGCCACCACGTCGATCACGATGCCGGGCGCCTGCTGGCGAAGCTGTCGCACCAGGCGGGGCAGCAGATGGGCGGCCACCGCCTCGCTGGCCGAGACGGTGACCACGCCATCCACTGCCTGCGACTGGCCGGTGGCGGCCAGCGTCAGGTCCTCGGCCGCCGCGCCCATCACGCGGGCATGCTCCAGCAGCGCCAGCCCGGTGGCCGTGGGCACCATGGCCTTGCCGGCCCGCTCGAACAGCGTGACGCCCAGCTGCCGTTCGATGGCCGCCACCTGCCGGCTGAGCGTGGGCTGGGTCAGGCCCAGCTTGCGCGCCGCAGCCGACAGCGACCCGGTCTCGGCCGTCTCGAGAAATGCCTTCAGCTGGTTCCAGTCGGGTTGATCCATACGCCATCGCATGAGTGCTCTGCGATTCTCGGCGATGTCCATCGCCATGCGCATGGCTAGCATGCCAACATCGATGCCCAACCGCAGCCAGGCTGCCCTGACGATGACGATCACCCACCCCATGCCCAGTGCGGCCGCGGCCGCCCAGGCCCGCTTCTGGGACCGCATGGCCCGCCGCTATGCCGCCGCACGCATCGCCGACCCGGCGGGCTACCAGACCACGCTGCGGCGGGTGGCCGCGCTGCTGTCGCCCGAGCAGTCGGTGCTGGAGATCGGCTGCGGCACCGGCACCACGGCCCTGCAGTTGGCGGGTGGCACGCGGCGCATGCTGGCCACCGATGTGTCGCCCGCGATGATCGCCATCGCCCGCGACAAGCTGGCCGCGCTGCCGGTGCCGCAACTGCGCTTCGGGCTGGCCGGTGCCGACGACGCCGCCGCCGGCGCGGTGCACGACACGGTGCTGGCCTTCAACCTGCTGCACCTGCTGCCTGATCTGGACACCGCGCTGCCGGCCATCCTGGCGGCGCTGAAACCCGGCGGGCGCTTCATCTCCAAGACCCCGTGCCTGCGCGAGATGCACCCGGCCGTGCCGCGCCTGCTGGTGCCGCTGCTGCGCGCGGTGGGCCTGGCGCCGCCGGTGCTGGTGTTCGACGCCGCGCAACTGCAGGCCAGCCTGGTGCGCCAGGGCCTGGAGATCGAGGCGGTCGAGCGGCACGGCAGCGGGCGCAAGGACATGCGGGTGTTCATCGTCGCCCGCAAGCCGCTGTGATGCGGCCTGTGCGCGCCACGGCGCCACGGCTGGCCGCAGCCGGCCTGCTGCTGGTGCTGGCCGGCTGCGTGTCGACCACCACCGTCACGCTGACACCCGGGCCACAACGGCCGGTGTGCGATGCGTCGGCTCGGGCGTTGGTGCTGTGGCAGCCGCGTTGGCGGCCCGACCAGAAGGACATGGCAGCGCGCGAGACAGCCGCGGCCGACGGCCTGGCCAGCTTCGTCGCCAGCGCGGGCTGCTTTGCGTCGGCCACACTGCAGCGGCTGCCGGACAACGCGGCCAACCGGGTGCCGCCGCTGCTGGTGGAACCCGGCGCCGGACCCGACACCGTGGTGGTGGTCACCGTGCGCGAACTCGGCCCCACGCTGGCGCTGGGCGCATCGCCCGCATTGGTGGACGGCGCCACCGAAGTGCGCCTGGACCTGGCGGTGTCCACCCGCGCGCAACCCATGCCACGCGCCTTCACCGTGCAGTGGCGCAACGGCGGGCCGGGTGTCGTCAAGGGCGTGGCCACGCTGGCGCAGGACCTGCAGGCCGCGCTGGCCGCCGCGCTGCAGCCGCGAGCGCCTTGACGGCGGCCCCGGCCGCCAGCGACCGCGGCAGGCGCTGCGGGTCGACGACCCGAAGCTCAGCGCCCCACGCCGAACAGCGCCGCCACCGCGGCCTGGTACTGCGCCTGGCCCAGGCTGTTGGTGTTGTGGTGCGAGCCGCCTTCGACCAGTTCCCAGCGCTTGGGCTGCGGAGCCTGCTCGTACAAGGCCCGGCCCAGGTCGGGCGGGATCAGGTTGTCGTTGCTGCCGTGCACCACCAGCACCGGCGCCTTCACCTGGCCGATGCGGCTGGCGGCGTCGAAGCGCTGGGTGATCAGCGGCGACACCGGCAGCCAGCCCCACTTGAAGTTGCGCACCACCGCCGGGATCGACGGAAAGCTGCCTTCCACCATCAGCCCGGCCACGTCGGTTGACTCAGCCGCCAGCCGCACGGCGATGGCGCCGCCCAGTGAATGGCCGAACAGGTAGCGCCGCGCCTGCGGCTGCTGCTGCGCCAGCCAGTGCCAGGCGGCCTGCGCGTCTTCATGCGCCAGGTCTTCGGATGGCAGGCCGGGGCTGCTCTGGCCGAAGCCGCGGTAGTCAATGCCCAGCACCGCAAAGCCCAGCCCGTGCAGACGGCGCATGCGGTGGGCGCTGCCGCGCACGTCCCACCGGGCGCCGTGCAGGTACAGCAGCACCGGTGCGCCGGGCTGCGGCTGCGGCAGCCACAGGCCATGCAGGCGCACTGGCTGGCCGGTCTCGGCCGAGCGGAACGGGATCCACACATCGTCCATGCCCTGGGCCGCCGCCAGCCCGCCCGACCAGGTGCGGTCACTGGGCTGGAAGATCCATTCGCGCTGCTTTTCATCCAGCGTGGCGCAGCCGCTGGCCAGGCCCAGCGCAGCAGCGGCGGCCAGCACGGCGGCGGCGCCTGGCCTGCGCCAGCGCGGCGGGCGGGGTGGCTGGGGCGGGGCGCTGCGGTGGGGGCCAGGTGCTGCTGTCATCGGTTTGCATCGTCGCATGACACACGCCTGCGCGGGGTCATGCGGGGCAGGGCGGCCCGATCAGGGCTCACCGGGCCGGCGCGGACGCTGCGGCTGCCGCAGCCGGGCGGGCCGGCGCAGCGAGTGGCGCCACAGGCAGCAGCGCCCGCAGCGCCGCCAGCTCACCGCCGTCGGCCCGACGCGCCAGGTGCTGGTGCATGGCCGCCATGCCAGCGCACAGCGCTGCCGTGTTCAGCGCGGCATCGGCGCCCGGCACGGCCAGGTGCCTGGCCTGGTTGGTCGCCGCAGCCATCAGGGCGTCAAGCTCACGTTGGCGGGCCTCCACCTGCTCGGCCGGCCAACCCACCTGTCGGGCCATGCCGATGGCCATTGTCAGCTGCAGCAGGTCCTCGGGCGCTGCCAGCATGCGCTTGGCCAGCTGGGTGCAGGTCTGCAGGCGGTTGCTGTCCAGCGGTACGGCGCAGAAGCGCAGCGGCGCCGGCGCAGCCAGGCTTGCCACCCGAAGTTCAGCGTCCAGGGCTTGCCATTCGGTGTGCCAACGCACCAACGGGGCCGCCAGCACCGGCGCGGTCTGCGCCAGCAGCGGACGCAGCAGGCCGCCGGCCGGGTTGCGCCAGTCGGCTGCGAGCGCGGCGCGGTGCATGGCGTTCAGCTCGCCGGCCGCATCACCGGCTGCACAGGCCTGCGCCGCCAGCACCAGCCAGGGCGCGGCCGTGTCGGGCGCCAGCTGGGCCCAGCGCTGCACCGACAGCTGGCTGCAGGCCGGCACGTCCGCCGGCGGCTGGCTGGCCTGCTGGCAGGCGGACCAGGCGCGTGCATGGACCTGGGCGTCGTTGCTGCCGAGCGCCAGCGCGGCCAGTTCGGCCAGCGGCGCCCGGGCGTGCTGCCGCGCCGCCTGCAGTGCGGCGGCGCAATCGTCGCCTTGGCAATCTGCGGGGCTGTTGGGCTGGAGCATCGCGGCCAGCTGCAGGCCGATGGCGCGGGTTGGCAGATCGGTGCTGGCCCGCAGGCGCTGCACCGCTGCGGCATGCAGCGCGGCACCGGCTTGCCGGGCGCGGTCTTCCTCGGTCTCGATGCGGGCCAGCAGCGGCCGCAGCACGCTGTCGTCGGCCAGTGCGCCAGCCGCCGCTGCGCGCAGCCGGCCCAGCGTGGACAGGCTGGCCAGGCAGTCGGCAGAGGCTGCCGCCGGCGTGATGGGCACGGCCAGCGCGGTGGCCGCGGGCTGGACCCGGGGCTGCGACACCGGCGGAGGGACCAGGCTTGGCACCACGCCCGGCACCACAGTGGCCGGCACATGCCGGCCCTCAGGTTGCGGCGCCGCCCGCCACCACCAGACCAGCCCGGCCGCCAGGGCCAGCGCAGCCACCAGCAGCCACCAGACTGCAGACCGCGTGGCAGCGGGTGCATCAGCACAGCGGCCAGGCTCCGGCGAGCTGGTTGTCACCCGGGATCTCGAAGAGCCTGGCGTGATCAGGTGCCCGCGAGCATCTCTTCGATCTGCCCCAGGCGCTCTTTGCCGAAGAACATCTCGTCGCCGATGAAGAAGGTCGGAATGCCGAAGGTCCCGCGTTCGACCGCCTTTTCGGTGTTGTCCATCAGGGCCTGCTTGATGGCTGCATCCTGTGTCTTGGCAGCAAGGGACTGCGCATCGAAGCCGGCCGCGGTCAGCACCGCTGCAACAGCGGCGGCATCGCCGACATCGAGCCCCTGCTCCCAGATCGCGGGCGTCAAGGCCTCGATCAACCGGATCTGGTCATCGCCGTCCAGCGACACCAGCATCCGCAGCAGGTTGACCGAGTTGAACGGGAACTTGGGATTCATCTTGAACCGGTGGAGCCCGTGCTTCGCAATGAAGCGCCGCATCTCCAGGCTGGCGTAGGCGTTCTTGCCCTTCACGTCAGCGTCGCGGATGAATGGCGGTGCATTGCCGGTCAACTTGTGCATGCCGCCAAGGAACGCCGGCGTGATCTTGATCTGCGCACCCTGCCGCGCAGCCAGCGCCCGCAGTGGCTGCCACACAAGATAGGCGTTGGGGCTGACGAAGTCGAAGATCAGTTCAATGGTCCTGGTCATGGCCGTCCTCTCGTTGGTTGTCGATCATCTTGCCGGGCAGAGCCTGCTCAGCCCGGCGGGCGCTCCAGCGCGGCGCGCACCGCGCGGGCCAGCTCGGCCCGGCGGTAGGGCTTGGGCAGCAGCGGCAGGCCGGCATCGGGCCGGCCCGGCTGGTTGAAGGCGTCCTCGGTGAAGCCCGAGGTGAACAGCACCGGCAGGCCGGGACGCAGGCGCCGGGTGGCATCGGCCAGGTCGGGGCCCGACAGGCCGCCGGGCATGATCACGTCGGTGAACAGCAAGTCGAAGGGCTGGCCCTGCTCGACCAGGCGCAGCGCTTGCACGCCGTCGGGCGCCTCGACCACCCGGTAACCCAGGGCCTGCAGTTCCGCGCTGGCGAGCAGGCGCACCAGTTCGTCGTCTTCCACCACCAGGATGGTTTCGTGGCCACCTTGCACCGCGGCCGCCGGCTCATGCGCCAGGGTGGCCACCGGGGTGCTGGCGCGCGGCAGGTCCAGCTGCACCGTGGTGCCGCGGCCGGGTTCGGAGCTGATGCCGACCTGCCCGCCCGATTGCCGCGCGAAGCCATACACCATCGCCAGGCCCAGGCCGTTGCCCTTGCCTCTCTCCTTGGTGGTGAAGAAGGGCTCGAACACCCGCTGCAGATCGTCCGGTGCGATGCCGGCGCCCGTGTCGGACACGCGCAGGCGCACGTAGTCGCCGGCCGGCAGATCGCACGCTCCAGGCCTCAGCGTCAGCGGGCCGGTGACCAGCGTCAGCCGGCCGCCGGACGGCATCGCGTCGCGGGCATTCAGGCACAGGTTGAGCAGCGCGCTCTCCAGCTGCGTCGGGTCGACCATGGCCGGCCACAGCTGTGGCGCGCCATCGATCACGATCTCGATGTGCTCGCCCAGCGAGCGCCGCAGCATCGGCCGGATGGCCGCCACCAGCTGGTTCACGTCGACGGCGCTGGGCGCCAGCGGCTGCTGCCGGGCATAGGCCAGCAGTTGGCGGGTGAGCACCGCACCGCGTTCGGCAGCGCCGATCAGCATGTCCAGCGCCTGCCGGCGCTGCGCCGCATCCAGGCTCTGGCCGGCCAGCAGATCGGCATTGCCCAGCACCACCGTCAGCAGGTTGTTGAAGTCATGGGCCACGCCGCCGGTGAGCTGGCCCACCGCCTCCAGCCGCTGCGCCTGCGACAGCTGGGCGTGCAGCGCATCGATGTCGCTGCGTTGGGCCTGCAACGCCGCGGCGGCCTGGTTCAGCGCCGCAGCCAGCGTGCCCAGCTCGCCGCGTGGCAGCGGCCCGTCCACGCGGGCCTGCAGGTCGCCGCTGGCCAGGCGGCCGGCCATGCCGGTCATGCGGGCGATGGGCCGGCGGATCACCCGGTCCGCCATCCACCACACCGACAGGAACAGCACCGCGGCGAAGGCCGCATACCACGCCGCATCACGCCGGAAGCGCTGGTCGGCCGCAGCGACGATGGTGGCCTCGGGTGCACCGGCCAGCACCCGCAGACCGGCCGGCGCCAGCGCCCGGACATCGGCCCGCGCCCAGACGTGCCGCTTGCCGTCGGGCATCACCACCTCGGTGGTGCCGGCTTCGCGCGAAGCCGCCGCAAACCGCCCCAGCGGCGTGTTGCCCAGCTGCATGCCGCCCTGCAGGTCGGTGCCGTCGGCCGGCGACACCGCCAGCACCTGGCCGCTGTCATTGAGCAGCAGCAGGCGCTGGCCGGCAGCGGGCTGCACCGCCGGACGCATGGCCCGCGCGAGATCGAGCGAGGCCAGCAACACGAAGCGCAGGCCGGCATCCGGCGCCCTCACCGGGTAGGCCACCTGCAGCACGGCGCGACCGGTCAGGCGCCCGAAGACAGGCTCCAGCACCACCGCTTCACTGCTGCTGCGGGCACGCCGGAAGTAGCCGCGGTCGTTGAGGTCCAGGTCGCGGCCGCTGCGCAGCGAATCGCAGAACAGCCGGCCGTCGGGGTTGATGGTGAGGATGCCGGTGTACTGTGGATGGGCCTCGCGCACCTCGGACAGGAAGGCCGAGCAGGCGGCGCGGTCGGGCAGCACCAGGTCGCTGGCGCGGGCCAGGCCAAACTGCAGCTGGGTGGTGGCCAGGATGCGCTGGCGCAGGTCTTCGGCCTGGGCCTGGGCCTGGGCCGACAGGCGCTGGCCATCGGTGGCCACCCGGGCACGGCGGTCGTCCTGGAAGCGCAGCAAGGCCAGCAGTGCGGGCAGCAGGGTGGCCAGCAAGGCCACCAACAGCAGACGTGCGCGGATGCTCAAGCGGGGGCTCCCCGATGGGTCTGCGTTCCTGCACCGCAGCCACCGACGCGGTGCCGGCGAGCCAGGAACCAGAGCAACCGATCATACGCACGGCCACCGCCTGGCCACGCCAGCAGCGCGGCCGGGGCCCCGGGGCCCGGCCGGCTAGGCGCCGGACGTGTCCAGCACCAGCTTGCCACTGGCCACGTCGGCCAGCTTCTGCGGCAGCAGCACCTCGATGCGGCCATGGCTGCCGCCCAGCACGCCCAGCGCCTGCAGCTGGCGCAGCACGCCGTTGATGCGCTGGCGGCTGGCGCACAGCAGGGCTGCCAGGTCGCCCTGGGTGAGCGACAACTCGATCAACCGCGCCTGCGTGGGCACCACGCCCATCACCGGCGGCCGGCCGAACTGCTTGAGCAGGCGCTGCAGCTTGATGGCCACGCGCTGGCTCAGCGGCAGGGTCTGCAGCTCTTCCAGCCGGCGGAACATGTGGCGCAGGCGCCGGCAATCCAGCTGCAGCAGCGCGTGGCGCAGCTCGGGCTGGCTGTTGAGCAGGTGCTGCAGGCTGGCCAGCGGCACCATCAGCACGGTGCTGTGCACCTGGGCCACGATGTCCAGGTCGACCGGGCTGTGGTCGATCAGCGCGATGTCGCCGTACCAGTCGCCCGGGCCCAGCAGTTCCATCGTGAACGCACGGCCGTCGCGCCAGCTGGTGGCCAGGCCCAGCGCGCCGCTGGCCACGCCCACCCAGTCGGTGGCCACGGCGCCACGCTCGACCAGCCGGGCGCCACGCTTGACATGCTGCACACGGGCCTCGGCCAGGATGGCTGCGCGCAAGCCGGCCGACAGGCCGGCAAACCAGGCCCCCGATTCAATGCGCTGGCTTTCCAGCGGGCGAAGGCCGGGCAGCACCGGCGGGCGGCCCAGCAGGGGCGGCACCGCTGCGGGCAGCGGCATCGGCGGCGGGCGCAGGGCGCCGGGGTTCGGGTTGTGAACGCGGGTCGGAAAGACGTAGGCCATCACTGCTCCACACGGATGTTGTTGTCCGCCGAGAGCTTCTTCCACTTGCCGATCTCCTGGCGGTAGAAGTCGGCGAAGGCGGGCTGGGTCATGACTTGGTAGACGCCACCGGCGTTGGCCAGGATGTTCGTCAATTCAGGCGTCTGCATCGCGGCCACCAGCGCCGCATGCATCTTGGCCACCATCGGCGCCGGCGTGCCGGCCGGGTAGAAGAAGCCGCTGAACGACGGCAGCGACAGCTCCGGGTGGCCCAGCTCGGTCATGGTCGGCACATTCGGATAGCGGGGCAGGCGCTGCGGGCCGTACACCCCCAGCGGCACCAGCTTGCCGGCGCTGACCAGCGCATCGATCTCGCTGAAGAAGGCGGCGGTGAAGTCGACCTGGCCGGCCGCCGCGTCCTGCGCCGCCAGCGCCGCCGCCTTGTAGGGCACGTTCAGCAGCTTGATCTTGGCCGACCGCGCCAGGCCGGCGCAGGCGAAGTGCGCCACCGACGCATTGCCGCCGGTGCCGCAGGTGCGCTCGGCCGCCATGCCCTTGGCCACCGCCTCGGGGAAGGTCTTGGCGCCGACATGCACACCGGCCACCAGGGTGGGAAAGCCCATGGTGCCCAGCGCGATCGGCAGGAAGTCCTTCAGCGGGTCGTAGCGCACCTTGCCGCCGGCACCGGGGAACAGCACCAGCGGGACCATGCCGCCGTAGTACATGGTGTAGCCGTCGGGCGCCGCCTGGGTCAGCGCCTCGGCCGAGATCGAGCCCGAGGCGCCGCTGCGGTTCTCGATGACGAAGGTGGCCTTCATCGCCGGGCCGATGACGTTGGTGTAACGCCGGGCCCAGATGTCGTTGATGCCGCCGGCCGGGCCGTCGACGATCAGCTTGATCGGCTTGTTCGGGTAGTCGGCCTGGGCGTGGACCGATGGAACAAGAATGGCCGCAGCGCCAACCGCCAGCAAGGCACGGCGCGACCAAGCGAACGCCGCAGAACCGGCTTCGCCGGGCTGCCGGCGTTGCCCCCTTGAGGGGGCGCGCGAAGCGCGTAGGGGGTGGGCCATGTCACACCACCTCGAAGAGACCAGCGGCACCCTGGCCGCCACCGATGCACATCGTCACCACCACGAACTTGGCGCCGCGGCGCTTGCCTTCGATCAGCGCATGGCCAGTGAGCCGCGCGCCGCTCACGCCGTAGGGATGGCCGACCGCGATGGCGCCGCCGTTGACATTGAGCAGTTCATCGGGGATGCCCAGCTTGTCGCGGCAGTACAGCACCTGGCAGGCGAAGGCCTCGTTCAGCTCCCACAGGCCGATGTCGGACACCTTCAGCCCGGCGCGCTGCAGCAGCCGCGGCACGGCGAAGACCGGGCCGATGCCCATCTCGTCGGGCTCGCAGCCGGCCACCGCGAAGCCGCGGAAGATGCCCAGCGGCTGGATGCCCAGTTGCTCGGCGCGCTGGCCGTTCATCACCACCACCGCGCTGGCGCCATCGGAGAACTGGCTGGCGTTGCCGGCCGTGACGATGCCGCCGGGCAGGGCCGAGCGCAGGCCGCTCACCGCTTCGAGCGTGGTGTCGCCGCGGATGCCCTCGTCGCTGTCGATGGTGACTTCCTTGCGTGTGAGGCGGCCGCTGGCCTTGTCGACCACGCCCATCACCGTGGTCATCGGCACGATCTCGTCCTTGAACTTGCCGGCCTGCTGGGCGGCAAAGGCGCGCTGCTGGCTGCGCACGCCGTATTCGTCCTGCGCCAGCTTCGGGATGTTGTAGCGCTGGATCACCTGCTCGGCCGTCTGCAGCATGTTCCAGTACAGCGTGGGCTTGTGCTCCATCAGCCACGGGTCCACCCGCATGTGCTTGTTGGCCTCGTTCTGCACGCAGCTGATGGACTCGACGCCGCCGGCCACGATGGCCGGGCAGCCTTCGGTCATCACGCGCTGGGCGGCCAGGGCGATGCTCTGCAGGCCCGACGAGCAGAAGCGGTTGATGGTGAGGCCGGCGGTGGTGACCGGCAGGCCGGCACGCAGGGCGATGGCGCGGGCGATGTTGCCGCCGGTGGTGCCTTCACCGAAGGTGCCGCCCATGATGCAGTCTTCGATCTCGCCGGGGTCGATGCCGGCGCGGGCCACGGCATGCTGCACCGCATGGCCGCCCAGGGTGGCGCCGTAGGTCATGTTGAAGGCGCCCTTCCAGCTCTTGGCCAGGCCGGTGCGCGCGGTGGAGACGATGACAGCGTCGGTCATGGTGTGCTTTCTGTGGATCAGTTGAACGTCTTGCCGTCGCCGGCCAGGCGCACCAGCAGCGGCGCCGGCTGCCACGACTTGTCGGCGCCGGGCTCGGCCGCGAAGCGGCGCAGCGCGCGCACCACGTTGGCCAGGCCCACGGTGTCGGCGTAGAGCATCGGGCCGCCGCGGTGCAGCGGGAAGCCGTAGCCGTTGAGGTAGACGATGTCGATGTCCGACG
>ENA-UOWO01001893-UOWO01001893.1-activated-sludge-metagenome-genome-assembly--contig:-NODE-1893-length-26932-cov-9.685530_pt1 | contig 26932 bp, 25 predicted proteins | sample MGYA00238148_ERZ761564 | MGnify/ENA primary metagenome ERZ761564 (study PRJEB28885, sample SAMN05720194) | activated sludge metagenome | isolation source: Anaerobic digester | place: USA...
AGGATTTTTTGCTCGTCGATATGTTTTGGCAAAGGCAATTGAACGATGTACCCATCTAAATCATCATCTTCGTTAAGTTCCTTGATTTTATCTAATAATTCTTCTTCTGTAATGTTTTCAGGCAAAGCCACTAAAGTAGATTCGAAACCAATTTGCTGACAGGATTTCACTTTGCTACCTACATAAGTCAAACTAGCTCCGTTTGTACCCACAATAACAGCCGCTAAATGAGGTACTTTTTGACCATCGGCTTTCATTCTTTGCACTTCGGCAGCGATTTCGTTTTTAATGTCTTCTGATGTTTTTTTTCCGTCTAGTATTTGCATTTTTAAAATGGTTTCAGGTTTAAAGTTTCAAAAAAAAGAAACTCCAATTTATTATTTTAAAATATTCCAAGTTTCAGGTTTCAACAACTTGAAACCTGAAACTTTAAACAAATATATTATCTCATACCCGGCATTCCTCCTGGCATTCCTTTCATATTCCCCATCATTTTCATCATATTTTTTCCGCCAGGACCTTGCATCATCTTCATCATTTTGCTCATTTGCTCAAACTGTTTCATCAACTGATTCACTTGCTCAACTTTCGTACCTGAACCTTTGGCAATTCTAGCTTTTCTTTTGACATCGATTATAGCTGGTTTTGATCTTTCTTTTGGGGTCATCGAATGAATGATGGCTTCAATATGTTTGAAAGCATCATCTTCTATTTCCACATCTTTCATAGCTTTTGAAGCTCCAGGAATCATTCCAACCAAGTCTTTCATATTACCCATTTTCTTCACTTGCTGAATTTGGGAAAGGAAATCATCAAAACCAAATTCGTTTTTGGCGATTTTCTTTTGGATCTTTCTTGCTTCTTCCTCATCATAATGTTCTTGCGCTTTTTCTACCAAAGACACAACATCTCCCATTCCGAGGATTCTCTCCGCCATACGTTCCGGATAGAACACATCGATGGCATCCATTTTTTCTCCCGTACCAACAAATTTAATTGGTTTGTTGACTACCGTTTTAATCGAAATAGCAGCTCCACCACGAGTATCACCGTCTAATTTTGTTAAAACTACACCATCAAAATTTAATATATCGTTAAAAGCTTTTGCCGTATTTACAGCATCTTGCCCAGTCATCGAATCGACAACAAACAAGGTTTCTTGAGGATTAATGGCTTTGTGAACGTTGGATATTTCGGTCATCATCGCTTCATCGACAGCCAAACGACCGGCGGTATCTATGATTACCACATTCAGACCTTGATGTTTTGCAAAACTAATCGCATTTTGTGCAATAATCACAGGATTTGTATTGTCCGGTTCTGAATACACATCCACTCCTATTGACTCTCCAACAACGTGCAATTGTTTGATAGCCGCAGGGCGATAAATATCACAAGCGACCAAAAGTGGCTTTTTGTTTTTCTTGGTTTTAAGATAATTGGCTAATTTTCCAGAAAAAGTAGTTTTACCAGAACCTTGTAAACCCGACATCAAAATAACGGTTGGATTTCCAGAAAGATTAATTCCTGCAACATCGCCACCCATCAATTCGGTTAGTTCGTCTTTGACTAATTTTACCAATAATTGTCCCGGCTGCAATGTGGTTAACACGTTTTGTCCAATGGCTTTTTCTTTTACTTTAGTGGTAAAATCTTTGGCAATTTTAAAGTTGACATCGGCATCTAATAAGGCTCGACGCACTTCTTTAAGGGTTTCGGCTACGTTAACTTCGGTTATTTTTCCGTGACCTTTAAGTATATGAAAGGCTTTGTCTAATTTATCGCTTAAATTATCGAACATAGTATTATTATTTTTTGAAGTTGCAAATATAATATAAAGTTGTAAAGTCTCAAAGTCACATACTTGTAAAATTCAGATAATATTCAATAAAAAAACCAGCCGAAAGGGCTGGTTTTTAAGTAGGTTGTTTTATGAAGATTAGTCTTTGTCGTCTAAATGTGTTTCATCTTCTAATAATTCTTTTATTAGATGACCAAAGCTTGAATGTCCATCGTCATTGCCAGTTGTAATTTCGATGATTCCATCTCCATCAGTATCCAATAATAAACCTTGATTCGACAATGAATTTATTTTTGCCATTAATGCATCAAGTTGTATTTTGATATTGAGAGCAACGCTATTATCATTGATTGCAAAATCTTTGGACGGATCCATAAAATCCATTTCAAGTTCAATATCTTCGGCACTCCAAATAACAAAAGGTTTGTCGTTGATTGTTCCTTTAATCAAAAACGTCTTGCCCTCCAAGTCACCAGCAACAAGACTTTTTGTAAAATTAAATTTGATTTCTTCATATTTTGCATTTGGGACATCAACAGATGTGATGAATTGGCTCAAAGGTTTGTTTGGATCCAGTAAATCCAATAAAAAAGGCCCCATTAATTTCACATCTTCATAAGAAGGATCTGTGGAATGCATATCATCTTCCATATCAGTTTCCAATTTAATGTTACCAATGTTAACCTTAAAATCAGTAATAACTACTGTTGACGCAGCAGTTCGGGCAGTTGAAGAAGTCTTGCCTGTAGAGGATACTGCAGTAGCTTTGATAGAGACATTACCGCTAGTAGAAGCATTGTCTGAACAAGAGCTCATTGCAATAGCAATCAAAACAAAAATTGAAATTTTTTTCATAATATTTAATATTAAAAGTGTTAAGTGAATTTGTATTTATTTTTAATTAATTTTTTTCAAAATATAGGTAATCAGTGTCATTATTGTCTTCCGCATCTCTAAAACGCAATTGGGAATTGTTATATTCGAATACTTTCCAGCCTTCATCCAATTCTTTCAAAACATCAGATTCAAATTTTATTTCAAACTCTCTAACTCCGTTATCCATTTTTGTTGACCAAGTTCCAGTATATGAAACGCCTGATTTTGTGGCAATAACTTTATAATTAGAATTGAAAACAAAGGTATATCCTTCGTAAACCGAGGTTTTAACATTTTCATGAAAATAATAAGAAATTTTCCAAGGGTTCCCGGTGATTACTTGCATAAAATCAAGCGTTGAACTCGTATTTTCAGGACAGGTATCAATCACATTTTTTATATAATCTTCAAATTGGCTGTTCGATGTTATACTACTATTTTGACCATTTGAATTTGTAATAGTAATTGGATAACTAACGGATATAAATTTATCATCCTCTAAGTTTTCGAAAAAATCAAACAACATTTTACTATCTGTTATAGTGCTTGTACTCGCAATTTGGTTACTACTATTATAGATATTGATGGTTATTGGATAATTGATGGTGGCACAATTTATTTTTCCAAAATCGTCTGAATTGGATTGACATTCCGCTATTAAATTCGTAAGAGCTGTTTGACTTGAAATACTTTTTTCGGAATAATCGTTGCCAATTACGGTTACAGGATATTGAATATAAACAATATCATTATCGTAAGCGTTTGCATTAATATTGGCTTGCACCAATTGATAATCACTAGAAGAATTTATTGTAATTTGAATAGTATTAACAGTAACTTTATAAGGGAATTTAATCATAAAACAACTCGTTTTATCAATAATGTTGTCCTGATTAGTTGATTGCATTGCAACCCTTTGAATATAAGTTGACAATGGAGTTGTTTTAGTAATAGTTTCTCTAGAGCTGTATATTTCCACAACTGATTCTGATTGACAAGCTGAAAAGAAAACAACTAACAACAGTGATACACAAAATAAATTTATAAAATTCTTCATAATTATATCTAAATCATTTTTCTACAAATGTAATAAATTAAAAATCCAAGTCTCAGAGCGACATTTTCAGAAAACACCGATACTAATTAAAACCTAGCTCAAAAACAAAAATTAAAATGCTAAAAAACAATAATATCAATTTAATAAACGTTGTAAAAAAATCATACACTATTATTAAGACAATCTAAAGTCAAAATACCCTACCTAAAAATAAAAAAAAATATATCTTTACAAGCCAGAAAACAATCAAATTGATGACAAATAATTCATTATCAGAAACTTGCGACGAAATTATTTTTTCAAATTTTTTCAAAAAACATGCCAAATCACTACGCAATTTCCTCTTTTATAAATATGGAAATAAGGATCAAGCAGACGATTTAGTCCAAGAAGCATTTATAAAACTCTGGCAAAACTGTGCTTCGGTTCCTATTGAAAAAGCGAAATCATACCTTTATACAATTGCTAATAACAGTTCTTTAAACGAAATAAAACACCAAAAAGTGGTGCTTCAGTATGAAAATAATTTTACTGGATTAGACAAAACAAATGAAAATCCAGAATATATTTTAGAGGAAAAACAATTCAAAGAAAAGCTCTTAAATGCAATCGAAAATTTGAATGAAACTCAAAGGGTAGCCTTTTTGATGCATCGAATAGATGGAAAAAAATACAGCGAAATTGCCGAAGAATTAAACATTAGTGTCAAAGCAGTCGAAAAACGAATACATCTTGCCTTAGTTGAACTGCGAAAAACAATTGACTTTAAGTAGGGTAAACAAAGAATTAATTGTTCTATACATATAAATCGAAGATGATGGAAAAAAATTACAACTTATCAAAATGGTTAAATAACGAATTGACTGAAGCTGAATTGGCCGAATTCAAAGCCGATCCAGATTTTGAGAAATACGAAAAAATTAAAAACTTTTCTGCTCAATTAAAAGTTGCTGATTTAGATGAAGCAAAAATGCTAGATAACATTCTCAGTCATAAAAAAGAAACCGCTAAAGTTATTCCTTTGTACAAAAACTGGATGTTTAGAGTGGCAGCCGTATTGGTACTTGTCTTGGGAATTACATTTGCAGTGCAAAATTTTTCGACAGAAACGCAATATGCTTCGAACGGAAAAAGAACTAGTTTTTTACTCCCAGACAATTCTGAAGTTGTTCTGAATGCTGGTTCCGAAATTGAATATAAAAAATGGAATTGGAAAAACAACAGAAACCTTGAATTGCAAGGAGAAGCTTATTTTAAAGTGGCAAAAGGGCAAAAATTTGAAGTAAAAACAAGTCTCGGAAAAGTGACGGTTCTAGGCACTCAATTTGATGTAAAAGCCAGAAAAAATCGTTTTGACATTACTTGTTTTGAAGGAAGAGTAAAAGTAAATTACAAAGACAAAGAAATTATTTTGACTCACGGACAAAGTGTTACTTTTGAAAATGGAAACCAAATAAATACAACTGCAACAGTACAAAAACCAGAATGGTTAGAAAATAAAATAGCTTTTTCTAAAGAAAAATTACCCAATATTATTGACGAAATACAACGACAATACGACGTTACTATTAGCATTAAATCAGGATATTCCAACGAATTATTTACCGGAAAAATCCCAACTGATAATCTCGATATTGCTCTTCAGATTATTGCAACAACCTATAATTTAGAATCCAAAAAAATTGATGCCAACACCATAATTTTTGAAAAGAAATAAATGTTTTCTATAAAACATATTTACACTTTATTTTTTTGCTTTGTTTTTGCCCTGTCGCTTTCAGCTCAGGATAAAAACAAAGCAATTGCTTTAAAATATGTTTTGCAATCCATAGAAAAAAAACATCGCATCACTTTCAATTATATCGAAAATGATATCGTTGAAATTAAAATAATTCCTCCCAATCCTTCATTTTCATTGGCTGAAAAACTGAATGATCTTCAAAAAAAAACCAATCTCATATTTGAAAATTTAAACAATAAATACGTCAATATTTCCAAAAAAATCGAAGTTGAGTTAGTTTGTGGTTATGTATTTTCGAAAACTAATAATTCACCCCAAGAAGGAGTAAATATTCAACTACTAAATGGTGTTCGAACGGCAACCGATAAAAAAGGGTATTTTGAAATTCCGAAAGAAAACGCAACAGAAATTACAATTAGCCACATTGGTTTTACTTCTCAAAAAGTAACTATTTTGGATTCTCAAACCAAAAATTGTTTAAAAATATATCTTGATCTCGAAGTTTTAAAACTAGACAATGTAATAACCAATCATTTTTTGGCATCAGGAATTTCAAAAACAATTGATGGCACTTTTGTAATAAAGCCCAAAAAACTAGGCATTCTACCCGGTCTGATAGAACCTGATGTTTTGCAAACAATGTTGCAAATACCAGGAATTTACAGTGCCGATGAAAGTCTTTCGAGTATCAATGTAAGAGGAGGAACTCACGACCAAAACTTGTTTCTGTGGAACGGCATTAAAATGTACCAAACCGGACATTTTTTTGGCTTAATATCAGCATTTAACCCAAATCTAGCCCATACCATTTCAATATCTAAAAACGGAAGTTCTGCCTTTTATGGCGAAAGTGTTTCTAGCGTTGTGGATATTTCTTCGGAGCCAAATAAGTTTGAAAAAACACAATTGAGTGTTGGAATGAATATGATAAATGTTGATATTTATTCGAAGTTTAACATCAATAAAAAAGGTTTCCTGGAAATTGCTGCTCGAAAATCGATTACAGATTTAATCGAAACTCCTACTTATAAAAAGTATTACAACAAAGCGTTTCAAAACACAACGATTACCAATTTTTCTGCGTATCAAAGCATTGATTATAGCAGTGAGGAGGAATTTAAGTTCTATGATATTACGCTAAAATATTCACAGAAAATTGGACAAAAAGACCAACTTATATTGGATTTAATTACGATAAATGATCAGCTAGACATCAATCAAAATGCTACATTTAATGGTAACTTTCAATCAGAAAAGAATGTTTTATATCAAAAAAATCACGGAGGAAATTTGGCTTGGAAACGAAATTGGAATTCAAAAAACACAAGTAAAATCAATATATTCACTTCATCCTATGAGCTTGATGCCGAAAAAAACAAGAATCAGGATAATCAGGTTGTCAAACAGGAAAACTCGGTTTTTGAGGACGGAATTAAATTAGAAAACAACCATATCATTAGTCCAAAATTTACAATCAACAGCGGTTATCAATTTGACGAAACAGGAACAACCAATTTAGACAAAGTCAGCAATCCAATATTTTACAGACAAATCAAAGAAGTCTTACGCACCCACGCACTCATCGCAGAAGGGAAATACAATGATACGCTTTCCAAAGTATATTTTAATGCAGGAATGCGACTCAATTATATTGAAAAATTCAAAAAATATCTTTTTGAACCTCGATTACAGTTTAATTACGCTATTTCGCAAAGTTTAAGTTTAGAAGTATTAGGTGAATTCAAAAGCCAAAATTGTTATCAAATAATAGACCGCCAACAAGATTATTTTGGAATAGAAAAAAGACGCTGGATCTTGTCTAATGACACCTCGATTCCAATTCAAAGGAGTAAGCAAGCCTCTATTGGTTTTTCATTTAACAAAAATAATTGGTTGTTTACCATCGATAATTTTTATAAAAAAGTAACTGGAATCAACAGCTCGACTCAAGGATTTCAGAATCAATTTGAGTTTTCTAATATAATTGGCGATTATGATGTTTATGGAATGGAAGCTTTATTGCAAAAGAAAATCAATCACTTTATCACCTGGCTAAGTTATGCATATAACGATAATAATTATCATTTTCCGAGTGTAAATCAAACTGAATTTTCGAATAATTTCGAACTTAAACACGTCGTTTCTTGGGCTGGAACTTATGAATTTAAAAACCTAAAAATAGCTTTGGGATCCAAATGGTATTCGGGAAGACCTGAAACAACTCCTTCGAGTTTAGACATAAATTACAGCAATCCTTTGAGTCCAACAATTGATTATAATTCTCCCAATAACAAAAACTTAGAAGACTTTTTTCAAGTCAATTTTTCGACAACATACAGATGGGATAGTTCAAATAAAACGCAGTATAGAGTGGGAATATCTGTAATAAACGTATTCAACAGACAAAATGAAATTAGCGAATATTATCGAATTAACCCAACAACAAACTCTATTGAAGATGTAAAAACCTATTCCCTGGAAAGAACTCCAAATATAAGTTTTAGAGTTATATTTTAGCCTCCAAAAATATTCAAACGACATTTATTAAAGAGAAAAACCGCCTAGTAAGACGGTTTTGTTTTAATTCGCATTTAGTTTTGAATTCTTTAAAATCTACTTAATTAGTCCATACTCTAGCAGTCGAAGTTCCTGTGTGACAACTATTACAGGCTCCATTTGTTATGGGCGAAGACATATATTTTGTTGAAGTGGCGCCAACTACCAAAGGATAAAGCCCGCCCGCAAAATCTATTGCTCCTGAAGTGTAAAAATTCCCTTTTGCGTCTACTTGAAAAGTGTATTTTAATGTACCGGTTCCGTTAGATCCAGTATAGAGTTTAACTGTAGCATTTGAATTAGTGTTGGTTAGAGCTTCATTATAAATTGTTCCGCCAACGTTCCATATTGGGGCTTCATCTGCACCCGGTTTGTGACAATTCATACAATTTTGCCCTGCATTGTGACTTTCATTACTTCCTATTGTACTGTTAGTAATCGAATCGTATTCATTTTCTGTTGAGCAAGAAACCATTGAAGTAAGTAATAGTATAAATGCAAATAGCTGAATTGATTTTTTTTTCATTTTTTTTAATTTAAATCGCTTTTGGTTTAAATGACCAAGTCTACTATATGTTCATAATAAGGTAACATGTACTAGACTTGGCTTAATTAATATTTTGTAATTGGTTTATTTCACCATTTTTTTCTGTGCTGTAGGTTCAATTTAGTTAGCCCAAACTCTTGCAGTACCAGTCCCACCTGTATGACAACTATTACAAGATGAAGGAGATGTTACAGAACTTCCCATATATTTTGTAGTGGTTGGTCCTACAACTGCAGGATATAAACCTCCGGTGAAATTAACAGTATTTGCAGAGTAAAAGTTTCCTTTTGCATTAGCAGTCATAGTATATTTTAAAGTTCCAGTTCCGTTTGGTCCTGTATAAAAATTGACTACCAAATTTTTAGCTATTGTAGCTCCAGCAGAACTAGTGTAAACTGTTCCAGCGACTGTCCATACTCCTTTACTTCCAGCAGAAGTGCCAGGAGTGTGACAACTCATACAATTTTGTCCAGCATTATGACTTGCACTTGAACCAGAAGAACTACCTGTAAGTGTTATTGCATTTGATGTAGGTGGAGTTGGATTTACTGTAATAGTATAAGAAGATGGAGTCCCTTTAACACCGTTTACAGTTGGGGTAACGGAAATAGTGGCAATAATTGCGGTAGTGCCTGTATTTTTTGCGGTAAATGAGGCTATATTTCCTGAACCACTAGCGGCTAAACCAATAGCAGTATTTGAATTTGTCCAGGCAAAAGTTCCTCCAGTAGGAGTGCTAGTAAAACTTGCTGCTGCAACCGTACCGTTGTTAGTAACTGTAATGTTTGCAGGAACAGTAACTGTTGGTGTTGTTGGGTTAGGAGTTGATGGGGTTACAGTGATAGTATAGGAAGAAGGTGTTCCTGCCGTACCATTTAACGTTGGACTAACAGTAATAGTAGCCACAATGGCTGTTGTTCCTGTATTCGTTGCAGTAAACGCGGGAATATTTCCTGAACCGCTAGCAACTAAGCCTATTGCTGTATTTGAATTTGCCCAAGCAAAAGTAGCTCCAGTTGGGGTACTTACAAAATTTGTTGCTGCTACAGAAGTTCCTTTAACTACTGAAATGTTTGCGGGTACCGTAACTGTTGATACCGTCGGAGTTGGAGTTGGATTCGGAAGATCAGAAATGGGCGCATAAGGATTTTCTACTGTACAAGATTGGAATGCAACAATAATTAATAAAGCAATAAATGGAATTAGTCTAAGTTTCATAATTTTTTTTTAGGTTATGTTTTTATTTTTTACATCAAGAATTGACCTTTTTTACATTTGGGAATTTCAGGCTTGATATAGCTAAAACATCTTTGGAATAAATTACCCTACCTCAATATAATTATTTTTAAAAATGCTGATTTGTGACAAAAAAGAAAATTTCATTCATTGGTGTGTTTTTAATACGGATAATAAAATTTTTAATTCAAAAGCATTTATCTCTTTAAGATTAGTTTCAAATAAATGATTTCGAATTAAAAGTATTCTTTACTCTACTAAATTATAACATATTACTATTCTTATATTATTCATTACCACATTCAATTCATCGATAAATTTTACTCTTAATAGATTGTTTTTTTAAAACTTTTTAATTTCTGGGTAGGGTATTTTTCTTTAGGAATGTTTTATAAATTATAAGACACGAACGAAAAAGTCTTAAATTCTTAAAAAGTAAACTAGTAAAAATTTAAAATCATGAACAAAAAATTTAGAATTATTCTTTTCTCAATCGCAATGGTTGGAATTTTGAGTTTCACAGGATACAATTATGTTATGTATGGTGGAGCAAGAAATTTATCCTCTGAAGAAACTGCATATACCGTTTCCTCCAAAAATATTTCCACTGAATTTGCTTCAAATGTTGAAACTGCCAATAAAAAATATCTGGAAAAAGCAATCGTCATAGAAGGAACTATTACAAAAATAACGGGCACCGAAGTGATTATTGATGATTCCATTATCTGCAATTTGAAAGAATTAGACCCTTCTATTACGAAAAACCAAGTTATAACATTGAAAGGAAGAGTTGTTGGTTATGATGATTTAATGGGCGAATTAAAACTAGATCAATGTTTTAAAGCTTCTTAAATACATTTCAAAAATTATAAATCAAAATCAATTAAATTATGAGAATGACAAAGTTTTTATCTTTTGTGTTTGTGTTTTTCACAATTGGCTATGCCGTAGCACAAGATGATTTATTAGACCAATTAAATGCCGAAAAATCAACTGTAAAAGACATAGAAACTACAGCTTTCAAGGGGCTTCAAATCTGTAACATACAATCGACAAAATTGACCGCTAAAGGAGAATGGTATATGGTCATTTCACACCGTTTTGGTGATTTAACCCTTGGATTGGACAACTTTTTTGGATTAGACAATGCGCTTACAAAAATAGGTGGTATATATGGTGTTACCAATTGGTTGTCGCTTGGTGCTACTAGACATACTTATAATAAGATTTATGAGTTAACAGCCAAATATAAATTTGCGGATCAAGTTGTAAATGGTTTCCCAGTTACCATTGTTGGGTACAACACGATGGACATCAATACCGCTTTGAGTACTGATCTTTATCCCAATTTACAATTTACAAATCGATTAGCTTATAGCTCACAATTATTAATGTCAAGAAAATTTTCGGAAGCGCTTTCTTTTGAAATAGGCGGAGTTTACGTGCATAAAAACCTTTTTGATGAAGCATTAGAACTTGAAGATCAATATTTGGTGGCTGTGGGTGGAAGATGTAAATTGTCTAAAAGATTGAGCGTGAATTTAGATTATGCATACAAAGTAAATCAGTTGGCAAATGCCCCTTTGTATCAGAATCCATTGACTTTAGGATTGGATATTGAAACTGGGGGGCACGTTTTTCAGATGGTTTTCTCTAATAGCCAACCTATGAATGATGTAGCGGTTTTCACAAATGCAACTGGAAAATGGAACGGCGGAAGCCTCTATTTTGGATTTAATATGTACAGAGTATTTTAAAATAAATAGCAACTTATGAGAAAAATAAATTTAGCTTTAATAATTACAGTTAGTGCATTCATTATTTCATGTGAATCAAACACTTACAACGAAATATCAGTTGTAGCAACAAATCCAACCTATACTTCAAATGTCCAAGCCGTCATAAAAGCAAATTGCATTGGTTGTCACGCGGGTGGCTCACAGTTTCCAAATTTAGAAACCTATGCTCAAGTTAAAGAGTCGACTCAAAATGGCAGTTTGATATGTAGAATAGATCAATCAATTTCTTGTGGTGCGATTATGCCACCCAATGGAGCCTTGTCAAAACAGACAATAGATATGATTAAACTGTGGCAAACTCAAGGATACGTTAATTAAAAAAATAATTTAAAAACAAATAAAAATATGAAAAAAGGAACAATTTTACTACTCTGTTTTTTGGTAGCAAACGGGATTTATTCTCAAAAAAAGATGACCCGTACTGGGGAAATAAAATTCGAAGCTTCTATGCCAGCCTTTGAAGAAATTGCAGGAACAAACTATACCGTTTCTTGCATTCTTGATGAGTCAACAGGTGATTTTGCCGCCTTGGCTTTAGTAAAAGCATTCAAATTTAAAGTTCCTTTGATGGAAGAGCATTTCAACGAAAATTACATGGAATCTTCAAAATTTCCTAAAGCAACTTTCAAAGGGAAAATAGCCAATTTTGATGTCAAAAAACTATCCTCAAAAAAAACAGAATTTTATATAGAAGGTGATTTGACCATACACGGGGTAACCAAAAAAATTAAAACTAAACTGGCATTAATTTCAAATGGTGGAAAAATTACAGCAACAAGCACGATTATGGTTAAACCACAAGATTACAACATTGAAATTCCTAGTCTTGTAAAAGATAAGATAGCCGAAAATGTAAAAGTCTCCATGAATTTTATTCTCGAAGCCAATTAAACAATATTATACTGTCGAGTTTCACAAAACTATTGATGTGAAACTCGATTAAAAAAAAATTCTTTGAAATCGCAATAATTAAGATTTGCTTAATATGACAAATATCATACTATAACAATCTGACAATCAATAATTTTAAAGAATATTTAAACCTCGATAATAAAAAATTATAAACTTAAAATAAATTAAATTATGAAAACAAAATTACTTTCTATTGCTGTTTTTGCTATAGCGTTATTAGTGTCAGCAAACATTTCTGCTCAAACTGCTGGAGCAATGATTTTTAACTTTACAACTTTACAACAAGGTACAAAAACAAAACAGGTAAATGCAGTGTGGATTGAAAATGGGACAGGTACATTTATAAAAACGAACTTGCTTTATATTTCTTCAAATTCTACAGATGACCACGTACCCCAATTTAGTCTTAAATCAGGTGCTTCTGCCCCTTCACCGGTTGGTAGTGGTGCTGTTAATGATGCTACAACTGGTAATACAATAAATGCGATTACTGGCGCAACTCGTAATGCTACTTCTACTCCAAAAGCTTGGGGGGCATATTCAGTTTCATGGGACGGAAAAACAGGTGCTACAACTCCTGTATTGGTACCAGACGGTAGTTATAAAATTTGGGTTGAAATGACTTGGAATGATAATGAAGACCAACACGATTTTATTAATACTGGTTATACTTTTACTAAAGGTGCTTCAATATTTACAACTAATCCTGCTAATGAAGGGCCATTATCGACAATGTCACTTACTTGGACACCATCGGCTTTGAGTCTAGATAGCATTTACAAAACAAAAATAGGCATATTTCCTAACCCAAGTAATGGAGTTATCAATGTTCAGTACAATGATATTCCTGTGAGCAAAATAGATGTTGTAAATGTTTTAGGTCAAGTAGTAAAATCAATAAAACTAGACACATCTTCATCAGAGACTATAGAAAGTATTGATTTGTCTGGGAATGCAAATGGTCTATACATAATTAATGTTTCTACTAATGAAACTTCCTCTAGCTATAAAGTCGTTTTAGATAAATAATATATTCCAAAATATAACAAAAAAAAGCATCTCGTGATTTCCGAGATGCTTTTTTATGGTTTTAAATTGAATTTTCAAAATCAATTAAAACTACATCCTTTCTGGTACATCAATTCCCAATAATTGAAAGGCTAATGCTATCGTATCGGCAACTTTCTTTGAAAGTTGAACTCTAAATATTTTCTTCTCCAAATCCTCTTCTCCCAAAATAGAAACGGCCTGGTAAAACGAATTGTATTCACGAACCAAATCATAAGTGTAATTCGCAATCAAAGCTGGACTGTGATTTTGGGCTGCATTTTGAATCGCTTCAGGGAACAATTCAAGTTGTTTAAGCAATTCTTTTTCTTTCTCGTGCAACACTTTTATAGTACTCGGAGAACCAAAATCAAAATTGGCTTTGCGAATGATAGATTGGATTCTGGCATAGGTATATTGAATAAACGAACCTGTATTTCCTGCAAAATCAACTGATTCTGCTGGGTCAAAAAGGATTCGTTTTTTTGGATCGACTTTTAAAATATAATATTTCAAAGCGCCAAGACCAATAGTTTTGTATAATTTAGATTTTTCTTCTTCTGAATAACCTTCTAATTTTCCTAAATCTTCGGCAATTTTTTGAGCAGTATCCGTCATTTCTTGCATCAAATCATCAGCATCGACAACAGTTCCTTCTCTCGACTTCATTTTTCCGGAAGGCAAATCGACCATTCCATAAGACAAATGGTAGAGATTTTTAGACCAATCGAAACCTAGTTTTTTCAAGATCAAAAACAACACTTTAAAGTGATAATCTTGCTCATTTCCAACTGTATAAACCATTCCGCCCACGTCTGGAAAATCTTTCACACGCTGAATCGCTGTTCCAATATCTTGTGTCATATAAACTGCAGTTCCGTCAGAACGCAACACAATTTTTCGGTCTAAACCTTCGTCGGTCAAATCAATCCAAACTGAACCATCGGGATCTTTTTCGAAAATGCCTTTTTCAAGACCAATTTGAACCACATCTTTTCCCAATAAATAGGTGTTGCTTTCGTAATAATATTGATCAAAATCAACTCCCAAATTTTTATAAGTTGTGGCAAAACCATCATAAACCCATTGGTTCATCATTTTCCAAAGAGCAATAACTTCGGCATCACCAGCTTCCCATTTCAAAAGCATTTCTTGTGCTTCTAAAATGATTGGCGTTTGTTTTTTGGCTTCATCTTCGGTTTTTCCTAGCGCTATTAATTCATTGATTTCTGCTTTATAGGCTTTATCAAAAGCTACATAATAATTCCCAACTAGTTTATCTCCTTTTAATCCTGTAGATTCTGGAGTTTCTCCGTTTCCAAATTTTTGCCAAGCCAACATCGATTTGCAAATATGAATTCCACGGTCGTTGATGATTTGAGTTTTATAGACTTTTTTGCCCGAGGCTTTGATGATTTCGGCAACAGAATAGCCCAAAAGATTGTTTCGAACGTGACCTAAATGCAAAGGTTTATTGGTATTTGGCGAAGAATATTCGACCATAATTGCTTTATCTTCGGGACTTGGTGTAACAAAACCGTACTTTGAATCATTCCTGATTTCGTTGAAAAAATTCAAATAATATTCATCTGAAATTACGATATTCAAAAATCCTGAAACTACGTTAAAACGGCTTACTTCTTTTACATTTTCGACCAAATAGGTTCCAATTTTGTTTCCTAATTCAACCGGATTGCTCTTGATAACTTTCAATAAAGGGAAGATTACCATCGTGATATCGCCTTCAAATTCCTTGCGTGTGCTTTGAAATTCGACTTTATCTAGGGTAACGTCAAATAATGCTTGGACAGCTTTTTCTATAGAAGGTGTAATAATCTGTGATAAAGTCATTTTTTGTATTAATTTTAAGGCTGCAAATATAGGGATTTCAGCGGAAAATTGTTTGTAGTTTCAATTGAAATAATTTAAAACTAAAACCGTTTTATCTAATTAGAAGTTTACAATTAATCTTATGTTTATTCCAATTTCAACTTTAAAATAATTATATTACGCATTTTATCGACAAAATTAAACTTTTTATCGATAAAATTATATTTTTGTCTAAAACAAAGTCCTTATGAAAAAAAGTCTTATTCTATTGTTATCACTTTTTTGGATTGGATGTTTTTCGCAGGCAATCACTGTTGATACCAATACACATACTATTCCAGAATTAGTCACACAGGTGTTGGTTAATAAATCTTGTGTTCCTATAAGCAACATTAGCTGGAGAACAGGAACCAATTTTGGTTCTACAAATGGAATTGGCTATTTTGAAAATACAAATCCGTTATTTCCGCTATCAAGTGGTGTAATTTTGAGTACTGGAAATGTTGCCAATGCTCCAGGACCCAACACAACGGACTTAAACGACGGTAACGCCGCTTGGGCAGGTGATGCCGATTTAGAAGCGACACTTCTAGCCGCTGGAATCACAGTCAACTCAACAAATGCAACCGTTTTGGAATTTGATTTTGTACCTTTTTCTTCCAACTTTGACTTTCGCTTTTTATTCGCCTCGGAAGAATATGGTAATTTTCAATGCCAATTTTCAGATGCTTTTACTTTCTTGTTGACCAATACAACAACTGGTGTAACAACAAATCTTGCTGTTGTACCGGGTTCTACAACCCCCATTTCGGTTACTACAATTAGAGAATTTATATACAATTCATCTTGTCCATCGGAAAACCCAGCTTATTTTGGTGCTTTCAATGGTGGTTCAGATGCAAATGCTTCAGCGACAAATTTTAATGGGCAAACCGTTTCGATGAGCGCATCATCAAATAGTTTGATTCCAAATACCACCTATCACATCAAACTGGTAATAGCTGACAGGCAAGATAGTCAATCCGATTCGGCTATCTTTTTAGGAGCAAATAGTTTTAATGTGGGGCAAGATGTTTTAGGCCCAGATTTGACTGTGGCAAGCAATACAGCCGTTTGTGACAACGGAACGCATACGCTTGTTTCAGGATTAGATCCCGCTATTTATTCCTTTACTTGGACACATAACGGAAACCCGATTGGAGGAGATACGCCTGATTTAATTGTTACACAACCCGGAATTTACGGACTTACTTATACTATTATTGCGACTTCTTGTCCAGTAACAACTGATTTTATAAACGTTGAATACTACAGTCCAATCATCACTCCTGACCCTGTAGATTTGTTTAAATGCAATTCGGGATTAGCTAGTTTTACTTTTGATTTGTCCTTCAATAGTCCAATTGTAACTATTCCCGGAACCCAAATAAGTTATCATTCCTCTTTAGCAAATGCTACTTTAAATACAAATCCGTTGACAAATAGTTATACCACAGTGGTATCGAATTTACCTACCCCAATTTGGATTAGAATAGAAGATACAACAACAAAATGCTTCATAACAAAATCATTTCAGTTAAGACTTACACCTCCACCAATAGCTAATCTAACTGGAGATTTAGCTTTATGCGAAACTGCACCGGCTACAAATACAGCCAATTTTAATATTGGCTCACAAACAGCAACCATTTTGGGTGGTCAATCAGCAGCCATATATGATGTTTCCTATTATTCGAATGCAAGTGATGCCAATGCAGGAGTGAATCCAATAAATGCTTCAACTCCTTTTACATCGGGAAGTACGACTGTTTATGCAAGAATACAAACCACAACCGATCCAGATTGTTTCAGTACGACAAATTTTAGACTTATTGTTATACTAAGACCTACAATAGATTCAACAATAAATCAATTTGTTTGTAACAGTTATACTTTACCAGTACTTGTAAATCCCGGAAATTATTATTCTGGTCCAAATCAAGGTTTGCCAATATTAAATGCCGGAGATGTCATTACAACCGACCAAACAATTTATCTTTACAGTACAACCGCAACCACTCCTAGTTGTCCTACCGAAAGTGCTTTCAATATAACAATAGTCACACCATTGGATGTAAATCCAACCGATATAATAGTTTGTGATCGATACCGATTGCCCATAACCCCTTTTAGACTTCGCTATTTTTCATTACCTGGAGGACCAAATGGTGGCGGAACCGAATTTACTGCTGGAAGTACAATAACAACTCCAGGAACAACAACAGTTTACACTTATTTTTCATCGACAGATATTGCTAATCCTTGTATTCTCGAAAGTCAATTTAACATAACTATAAACACCACCCCAACTATTGTACCGATTGCCAATGTTTTTGACTGTACCTCTTACAATTTACCACCATTAGCAGTTGGTGATTATTATACTTTTAATAGTGTTACAGGAATATACACACCTGCTGTTTCGCCAATTACTTCGACAACACGACTTTATGTTTTTGCAACAAACAATGGATGTAGAACTCCAAATACTATTTTTACAGTTTACATTAGCACTTTGGGCTTGACAAATATAAACGAATGTGTTTCGTATAATCTACCTCCAATTCCAGTTGGCGAATATCGTGATGCTCCAAATGGAGGTGGAAACTTAATTCTGCCGGGAGTAATTACAACCACAACAACTATTTATACCTATATTCCTGGTGCTAGTTGTACAACCGATTCTTTTACAATTACAATTAACGCTCCTTTTCTTACCACACCATCCAATATATCTGCTTGCGAAAGTTTCGTCCTACCAACTCAAGTTGATGGAGCCGATTATTTCACTTTAGCGGGAGGTCCATCGATTTCTGGAAATGTACAGTTAATTCCAAATGTTGATACAATTACCACTACTACTACCATATATATTTATAAGCCATCACCAACTGTTTTGGGATGTTACAATGAAAAACCGTGGACAATAACCATTAACACTAGACCTAGAATAGATTCTAGATCAAACGTAGATTTGTGCAATTCTTATGTGCTAAGTCCCTTAACAAATGGAGCTTATTTTGACGAGCCAAATGGTGTAAATCCTCTAGCCGCAGGAACTACCATAAATACTAATGATCGAGTTTATATTTATGCAGCACATCCTAATGACCCCAGTTGTTTTAGTGAAAACTTTTTCGATATTTCAATAAACGGAGTTGAAGCAGATCCAATTCCAACACAATTATCTTATTGTGATTCTTTTACTTTTCCAGCATTGCCAACAGCAAATAATTTTTATTATGATGCACCGGGAGGACCATCGGGCGGAGGAAATATAATTCCGGCAGGCACTGTTGTAACGACAGCGACAGTTTTGCCAACCTATTATATTTATTATGAAACTGGCGACCGATTAAATTGTAGTGATGAAAATCCGTTTAGCATCTCTATTACTAACAGACCTGTTGCCAATCCTGTAAATCCAATAGAAATCTGCGACACATTTGCCACAAACGATGGAATTTTTGAATTCGATTTGACTGATTTAGCGATTAGAAATCAGGTCTTAAACGGTCAAACTCCTGATGCCAATTTTACGCTCACATTTTATACTTCTTTGGCTGCAGCCAATGATATATATGCTATTCCTATTGCAAATCCTGCAACCTATCAAAATGATAATCCGTTTTCGGACAGTGTATGGATTAGAGTAACAAACAATACTACTGTATCAACTTGCTTTGATGTTGTCGAATTACAATTGATTATAAACCTATTTCCTGAACCTCAATTACTTCCTGAATATTTTATTTGTGAAGACTATGAAACAGGTACTTTATTAAATGCAGCCACTTTAGATAGTGGAATTTCAGGAGCAAATTATTTATTCGAATGGACGTTAAATGGTACTGCTTTTGGTGGTAATACATCCTCAATTTCAACTCCTCTAGTTGGTGATTATGTAGTTACTGCAACAAATACAACAACATTATGTTCTAAAACGGCTTCGGCTAAAGTAATAAAATACACTCCTTATTTAGAAGTGACTTACAGCGATGCTTTTGATTATCCTTCTTTTATTTCGGTAAATGTTTTAGGTCCTGGTTCCAGTAATTATGAATACCAATTGGATAATCTTCCTTATCAAGATAGTAATATATTTAATAATGTATTACCAGGAGAACACTTAATTTCAGTTCGAGATAAAGACGGGCATTGCAATCCCGCTCCTATCAATGCTGTAATCATTAATTACCCGAAATTTTTCACTCCAAATGGCGACGGTTACAACGAATATTGGAATATTCCGAACTTAAAATTGACCAATCCAAATGCTCCAATATTTATATATGATCGATATGGAAAATTCCTTAAACAAATAAGCCCTTCAAGCGAAGGTTGGAATGGAATGTTCAACGGACAATCACTTCCCTCGGATGATTATTGGTTCACAGTAGATTATGATGAAAAAGGAACTTCAAAAGTTTTTAAATCACATTTCAGTTTGAAAAGATAATGATTGCAGATTTTTAATATTAATTTCGAAATAGATTAAAGCAATGATTTGTGAATTGCTTAAACTATTTTCTATATTCTTTTCTCTCTAAACAAAATGGAACAAGACCCAAAACAGCTCATCAAATTAGCGCACACCAAAATGCCTTTTGGCAAATATGAAGGCCGATATCTTATCGATTTGCCTGAGTATTATGTGGTTTGGTATTCCAACAAAGGATTTCCAAAAGGAGAGCTTGGACAACAGATGCAGTTGATTTACGAATTAAAACTCAACGGACTCGAAGACTTAATCCGGAATATAAAAAAACGGTATCCAAAACCGCTTTAAATGGTTTCTTTGCTATGTATTCATTTCTAAATCTCGGATGTAATCACCGTATTCGAAAAAGAACATTTCTAAAGCATGCATGTTTTCGTAAAAAAAGTCGAAAATTTCATTCCAATGATTTCTATTACTGATACTTATACCTGTTTTTTCGACCCAAACCCTACTGATGGTTTTGCCACTTTCAAGAGTGAAGCTTTTCTCGAAAACCAAATCTTTGACAAAATCATCTTCTAAAATGGATTTCAAAGATTCTAGTTTTTCGAAATAGACAATTCGTTTTTCGTCGTTTCGATGTTCAATATCAATTAAAACTTGGGCTTTTTTGTTGTCGGCATAAAATTTAAACGAAAAGTCCTTGATTTTGGTGTCGTATAAGACCCATTTTCTCGGATATTTTTCGGCAAATTCAATCCAGAATTCCCGCTTCAATCGTTGTGATTCCTCTTTGCTGTACATTTTTGGCTTTTAGTTTATGGTGTTTGAAATTTGGAACTTGAAATTTGAATTTTGGATTTTTTTATCTATATTTATAACTGTTTCCAATGTGCAAAAATAGGTTTTGATTATGAATTTTCAAGATTTTTTAAAATATGTTCCAAAATTAGTCGAAGTAGACCTTCCTGCCAAAGAAGCACATTTTAAAATGGCTCCTTTAGAGCGAATCGAAAGCTTGAAAAATTTCAATTTTGACAACATAAACCCCAAAAAAGCTGCCGTAATGATGCTGTTTTATCCAAAAAAGGGAAGAACGCATTTGGTTCTCATAGTCCGAAATTCTTATAAAGGTGTCCATTCCTCCCAAATTGCATTTCCTGGAGGAAAATATGAAACTTTGGATGTAACTTTTGAGAAAACAGCCTTGCGAGAAACCCACGAAGAAATTGGAATTCATCCGGAGATTATCGAAATTGTCATGCCATTTACCAATTTGTATATTCAAGTTAGTAATTTTATGGTTTATCCTTTTTTAGGAATTTGCAAAGAAGAAATTGCCTTTGTTCCCGACGGTAATGAAGTAGTAAACATTATCGAATTGCCACTGAATGATTTTCTTAATGATGATTTAATCATAACTACAACAATGTCAACTTCTTACGCAGAAAACATTGAAATTCCAGCTTTCAAAATAAACGAGCATATTGTTTGGGGCGCCACAGCTATGATGTTGAGTGAATTGAAAGAAGTCTTAAAAAAAGTGCTATAATTTATAAGTTTTCGTATGTTTGTCGTCCAAATATTTTTTTTACACAATTATTTATGGTTTTATTTAAGAGAAATCCTTTTGGACACATTCTGATTGTTAAAAGATTTTTAATACACGTTTTTGCTGTTTTAACACATCGACGGTATAGAGGTTTTAATAGTTTACAAATAGAAGGTTCCGAAATAATAACTACATTACCTGACACTAACGTACTTTTTATATCCAATCATCAAACTTATTTTGCTGATGTAGTGGCCATGTTTCATGTTTTTAATGCCAGTTTGAGTGGTCGTCAAGATTCCATAAAAAATATTGGATACATTTGGAAACCCAAAATGAATATATATTATGTGGCTGCTAAAGAGACTATGCAAGCTGGATTATTACCTCGAATTTTGTCTTACATCGGAGCAATAACAGTAGAAAGAACCTGGCGCTCTTGCGGTAAAGACGTCACCGAAAAACGCGATGTAAATCCAAACGACACCGAAAATATTAAAATTGCATTGAATGATGGTTGGGTGATTACATTTCCGCAAGGCACCACAAAGTCTTTCAAACCCGTTCGAAAAGGTACCGCTCACATTATCAAACAGCACCGACCGATTGTGGTTCCCATTGTTATCGATGGATTCCGCCGTTCTTTTGACAAAAAAGGATTGCGTATGAAAAAGAAAGACATTCTGCAATCTTTCATCATCAAACCTCCATTAGAAATTGATTATGATAACGACACCATTGAAGAGATTGTCGAAAAAATAGAATATGCTATCGAGCAACATCCCTCCTTTTTAAAAGTAATTCCAGCCGAAGAATTAAAAGATGCTGAAGATTTGAATAAATTAAGAAAATGGGAATATTAGATAAAAAAAGAGTTCGCCGAAGCGAACTCTTTTTTTATAAATCAATTTTTCTAAGCTCCTTGTAATTGGCAAACAATCTTCGGAGTAAGGTTCCATATATTAGTCTGTAAAACAACCAAAAAAGCCCTAGAAAAGCAGCTATAATCAGTACAAAAACGCCAATGGTAACGACCATTACTTTGGTATTATTGTCAATTTTATCCATCAAAACTGCTACGTCGGGATTGTAGGCAAAAGCAATATAAAAGCCAAAAAGTAAACTCAATGCCACCATACCCAAATTATACCAAACATAGCATTGCACTGTTTTACGAGTTTTCAGAATGTCCTTCATCAATTGTTTTATCGAAACTGTAGTCGAAATAGCCATATAATTTTTATAAAACAAATAAATAAAAACCAAAATCACAGCATAATTGAAAACAGTCAAAGCCTCAAAATAAAAATCCAATTCCTCGTGTTTGATGTTTTTCAAATAATCGTCTGTATTAAAAAATACGCTAATCACAGTCCATAGCATAATCTCCAGAATGCTAATAATAAATATCCACTTCACAATCGAAGACGATTTTTTGTGCAACATTTTGTAGATTTCCACTTCGGAAACCTGCTCAAAGGCATCGTTTTTCTGCCAATCTCTTTTTAATAAATCCAGCTCTTTCATAATCGTTAAGGATTTAGTATTTTTTTTAATTTCCCTTTAATTCTATTCATTTTCACCCTTGCATTTACTTCGCTAATCCCCAAAGTTTCCGAAATTTCACCATAATCCTTATCCTCTAAATACATATAAACTAATGCTTTTTCAATGTCATTCAGTTGATAAACAGCCTTATACATTAGCTTTAATCGTTCTTCTTCCTCATAGTTATAATCATCATTGCTAATAAAATATTGTTGAGATTCATAGTCCACCGTCTTTACAGAACGTGTGCTTTTTCGGTACAACGTAATGGCTGTATTCAAGGCGACTCGATACGCCCAAGTGGAAAATTTGCTTTCGCCTCTAAACTTCGGAAAAGCCTTCCACAACTGAATCGTGATTTCCTGAAACAAATCTTTATGCGCATCCTCACCATTCGTATATAACCTACAAATCTTGTGGATTATATTCTGATTGGTCTTCAATTGCTGCACAAATGATTGTTCTAAATCGTCGCTCATAATAGTATTAGTGGGCAAAAAGTATATTTTGTTACAAATTTATTTTTTTTAATTGGGAGCAAAAAATTTCAGTTTTTCAATAAACAGTCGTCCCGCTATTCGTTGCAATCTTTATTTGTTTTTGTCACCCTGAGCGCAGTCGAATGGCTTTTTCTTAAAAAAACAAATAAAGGATTTCCACTGCTATCGGGGCTATTTTACAACTTTTTATTTTCTAAAAATCCTTTCCTTTATAATAATTCACCATCAAATTCACAAATTTGCTGTAGCCTTCCATTCCGTCTTTTTGCTGGTTCATTTTCAGAAAATTGTCGTAAAAAGCATGAAATCCTTTATCAATAAAAGTGTCATATTGCCTCCAAAAATCCTCGCTTTCCTGATAGTTTTTCAAAATTCCAGGATGAATGGTTTTCAATAATTGATCATATATTTTTTCATCACGAATAAACCAGTTGCTCAAACAATAGCGCAAAGCAGTACTATATCCCGAATACTGAAAATACAAATTCTCGTTTTTCACCGAAGCCAGAAACCCAATAAAATTACATTCACTTTCGCTGGCAAAACCCATTTGGTGCGCCATTTCGTGGCAAGAAGTCGTTGGAGAATTGTACATTGGCATCAAATAATTTACCTGCGCTTCATTGGTAAACGGATTCAAATAACCACCAAAACCCATATATGTCAGCGGCAAACTAAAAAGTGATTTCTTAATGCTAGGGTTCGTATATTCAAAAAAAGCATACTGATTCGAAAGTGTTTGATACCCATTCAAATTCATCTCGAAAACCTGTTCTTGCGAATAGGGAAAAACTACTTTCAGGCTATCGTTTTTGGTAATTTGGATTTGAATTTCGTTGGTTTTAGCAATCAGTTTTTTGGTAAAATCTAATAAATCGGCATCGGTGTAATCCCTTTCGATTTTCATTTTTTCGAAAAGTGGTTGACGGTAATAATTCATTGCCCACAAAAAATGAAATAGAAAATACGCCACCGAAAGAACGCTTAAAACCTTTAAACCATTATTTTTCCATTCTTGCTTCCAAGTTTTTCTTGAGTTCCAAATCGATTTCAGAATATAAAAAATCACGATTCCATACATAATATCTCCCACCGAAAAAGGTATTATTCCCAAAGTGATTCGTAAAATTTTCGAAATGAATACATACAAACCATTGCTGTAAAATTGTTCAACAAGCTCTGGAAAAAAGGCAATTATTTTCAGAAATAAAATTTGAATTACAAGAAATAGGGGAAGAATATATTTTCTTTTCACGGTTTTGCTTTTGGCATAAAAATAACAATTAAAATAGTTGTACGCATTCTTTTTTTGTAAATTTGTTTTTCAATAAAAGAAAGAATGACACAAATTACTTTAAATATTCCAGACAGTGAATTGAGTTTCTTTATGAAATTGATAGAAAAGTTTAATTACGAAACCGTGATTAATGAATTTTCTGTAACTGAAGAAATGAAAAACATGTTGGACGAAAGAAGATCAACTTCAAAAACCGACGATTTCATTCCTTGGAACGAGGCAAAAAAGCAATTGCGTTTTAAATCTGAAAAATGATTTATAAAATTGTAATTGAACCAAGGGCCATTCTTGACATTCAAGATGCTATTGACTATTATGAATCCAAGCAGAATGGATTGGGCGAATATTTTTACCAAGTAGTCGAAGAACATATAGAAACTCTGGCAAAAAATCCATTCTTTCAAATTAGATACAAAGACTATCACGGCTTTCCCATCCGGAAATTTCCTTTTATCCTCCTTTATTATATAGATGAAAAACTAGAAACCATTTATATAATGTCTGTTTTTAATACCTATTTAAACCCTGTAAAATATCCAAAATAAATATACAATGAGCCAAGAAATAAGAAACCTAGAACCCAAAGCACTTTGGAACAAATTTGCCGATTTGAACGCCGTTCCTCGTCCTTCCAAAAAAGAAGAACGTGTAATCGAGTTTATGAAAAACTTCGGAAGTTCACTGGGATTAGAAACTTTTGAAGACGAAATCCGTAACGTAATTATTCGCAAACCCGCGACTGCTGGAATGGAAAACCGTAAACCAATTGTGTTACAAGGGCATTTGGATATGGTACATCAAAAAAATTCCGATACCGTTTTTGATTTCGACAAACAAGGAATTGATATGTATGTTGATGGCGATTGGGTTCGTGCTCGTGGAACTACTTTAGGTGCTGATAATGGATTAGGAGTTGCGATGATTATGGCGATTTTAGAATCTAAAGAAATCAAACATCCTGCTATTGAAGCACTTTTTACGATTGACGAAGAAACCGGAATGACAGGAGCTTTGAACCTAAAAGGCGGAATCTTGAAAGGCGAAATCCTTTTGAATATGGACACCGAAGAAGACGATGAAATCGACATTGGTTGCGCTGGTGGAATTGATGTTACAGCTACTAGAAGTTATCAAGAAGAGGAAACTCCAGAAGATTCTGTAGGTTATACAATCACCGTTAAAGGCTTGAATGGCGGACATTCCGGAATGGATATTCACAAAGGTTTGGGTAATGCCAACAAAATAATGAATCGTTTGTTGTTTGATGCTTTTGAAAATTTCGGACTTCAAGTTTCAGAAATTAATGGTGGAAGTTTGCGCAATGCGATTCCGAGAGAAAGCGTTGCCAAAGTGATTGTTGCCGGAATGTATGACGAAGCTTATGTTTTTGACATGCAGGAAATTATCAACGACATTAAAACCGAATATAAAACTACCGAACCCAACCTAACTATCGAAATCGTGAAATGCGATTTGCCGAAAAAAGTAATGGATTTGGGCGTTCAAGAAGGAATTCTCCGTTCGATTTATGCCGCTCATAATGGTGTTTATCGAATGTCAGCTGATATGGAAGATTTAGTGGAAACTTCCAACAATATTGCTAGAGTCATTATCAAAGATGGCGAAATTACTATTAGCTGTTTGACACGTTCTTCGGTTGAAACTTCTAAATTTGATTTGGCGAATGCCTTACGTTCAGCCTTTGAATTGTGCGGTTGCGAAGTGAATTTGGCTGGTTCTTATCCGGGTTGGACACCCAATGTAAAATCTGAAATATTAGATTTATTGGTTAAAATCTACGAAAAACAAAACAACGAAAAACCAAAAGTAGTGGCTTGTCACGCTGGTTTAGAATGTGGAATTCTGGGAACGAATTATCCTGATATGGATATGATTTCTTTTGGACCAACGATTCAAGGAGCACACTCACCAGACGAAAGAGCTTCGATACAATCTTCTCAAAAATTCTGGAAATTTGTATTGGAAATTCTAGAAAATATTCCGGTGAAATAGTATTCAGATTTCAGGTTGCAGGTTGTAATCAGCAGGTTGTAGTACATAAAAATCAGATAATTTTATGGATAAAATAAAAGCAGTTTAAAGATGATTTAATTCATTTTTAAACTGCTTTTTTTCTGCTATCTGTAATCTGC
>ENA-UOWO01001894-UOWO01001894.1-activated-sludge-metagenome-genome-assembly--contig:-NODE-1894-length-26911-cov-5.072051_pt1 | contig 26911 bp, 17 predicted proteins | sample MGYA00238148_ERZ761564 | MGnify/ENA primary metagenome ERZ761564 (study PRJEB28885, sample SAMN05720194) | activated sludge metagenome | isolation source: Anaerobic digester | place: USA...
GCCAGCGCCCTGATGAAAGGCAATATCTCGACCCCGATTCTGCTCAAGGCAATTCTGAACAAAGAAACCGGCATCAAAAACTCCGATGTGCTTTCGCATGTTCTCGTCTTCGAATGGGAAAACAGCCTGCGCTTTCTCACCGACGGCGGCATGCTCCCCCACCCGACCCTCGAAGAAAAAATCGAGCTGATCAACAATACCAAAGCGCTCGCCAAAAAGCTCGGGTGCGATGTTCCCCGCGTTGCGGTTCTCTCATCTGTCGAAAAAGTGAACCCGAAAATTCAGAGCACTCTTGACGCCGCTGTTCTCGCCAAAATGGGCGAACGTGGTCAGTTCGGCAAAGACTGCATCGTTGACGGCCCGCTGGCTCTCGACAACGCCATTTCTCTTGAATCTGCCCATCACAAGGGCCTGTTCAACGAAGTGGTCGGCCGCGCCGACATTCTGATCGCTCCTGATATCGACACCGGCAATATTCTGGGCAAAACCCTGCTTTATTTCGGCAACACACCGGCCGGCGGCATGATCATCGGCGCCCGCTGCCCGGTAGTAATGCTCTCCCGTTCTGACGATCGCCAGACCCGTATCAATTCAATCAAACTGGCCCTGGCGGCCGGTAAAATGTAATAGAGTTCTCAAAAACCCAGTCAACAGACAAATTGCCATCCGGCTCAGGCGAAGAACATCGCTGCCGGGTGGCAATTTTGCCAATGCCGGGCCAACCCTGCGATATAGGCTGATAAAAACCCTGCCGGGTCGATAATGGCGCAGGCAATTATCTCGCCAGCCGCGCAGAAAAATCGTTTCGGGGTGTTCTTTGCCAAAAACCCTGGTGGCAACGAAACAGAGTTCATCCTTCTCTTCTTTTTCAGCTTTATCTCTGAAAATTGAGTAAACATCGAAGGTCGAATCGATCTGCCTGATTCTTTCCATGGTTTTTTGGGCCTTCAAAGGCTCTGCTGATCTGATATGGCAGCGATAAACACCGGCCAGGGCCGTCAGGTTGTTGCCGTCAAAGGCGATGGCGTCGAGAAAACGGCTGAGCGCACTTTCGACCTTGGAAATCTGGCCTTGACTGCCGGGCTTTTCGAGCTCAGCCTTGCTGAGCAGGTCGAGCCCTTCTTTGAGATTCATATCGAAAACCTGGGCTTCAAGAGCTTTTTTCAAACGCTGTGCCCGCGAATTGTTCGGGTTATTCTTGAGAACCGCCAGAACACAAGCATGCCCTTCCTTGAGGTGTTTCAACTTCTGCAGCGCCTCTGCCTTGGCAAGCAGCAGATCGGGGTGCAGCGGGTCTGTCTCGAGTCCCAGATTTACGACTTCGATCACCGCGTCATAATGAGCACTTTCTTCGTGTTTCTTTGCCGCAGCACAGGTTGCCTGCGAACGGGTCTCAGTGAGATCACGCCAGTACCGGCGCGCGTCGGTCAGGCGATTCTGAAAAAAACTCTGATGCTCTACGTCGCCAAGCTCAGTGTAAATCTGCACCAGCGCCTGAATTGCCGCAGTTTCATTCGGTTCAAAATCAAGAATGGCAATATAAGATCGAGCCAACCCCTCAAGGTCTTCGCGATGCGAGTGCCAGAAAGCCTTTGCGAATGGCGCAGTATTATCACGGTCATGCGCATCGGGGTTCTCTTCAATAAATCTTGAAGTTTTCGCGATCAACTGGTTCCACTGGGCCCGGCATTTATTAAGGCTATCCTGGATAACATCCTGGCGAAAGCGCTCATAATCATACTTATCATGCATGAATACAGGCCACTCGAAAAACAGACGGCGAAAATATTCGTAGGCTTCCTTTTTCTGACCCTGTTTTTCGCGCAAACGACCGAGACGATAAAAATAGGCGGCCGTTTCGCCATTCTGCTTTTTAAGTTCATCAAGCTGAGCCTGGGCGGCGTCAAAGCGCTCAAGCAGCAGGGCATCCTCGAACGCACCGTTAAAATCACGTTGTGCGTCGGTAAAGAATTCATTCTGTGGTTTCAGACCCTTTTCCGTTTTTTCAGCTGACATGGTCAGTCCTCATTGTTGCTTTCTTTTTTTGCTGTTTTAATATGATACAATAATACCACCAGATGCAACAATATTTTCAGGAAAGAGCGTGAGAGTACCAGATGTTTTCACAGATATCTGCCGCCACTATCGATGGGTTTGAGGCTCTGCCGGTTTCAGTTGAAACCGATATCGCCGGAGGTCTGCCCGGCTTCGACATCGTTGGCCTGCCAGACACTTCAGTATCAGAATCACGTCAGCGTATCAGATCAGCAATGAAAAACTCTGGCTGCGACCTTCCTGCCGGCAAAATAATCATTAACCTCGCCCCCGCAGACCTGAGAAAAGAAGGTTCCGGCTTCGACCTGCCGATCGCAGTCTCGATACTGGTTTCGCTGGGGCAACTGCCCGCTGAGCCGGTCGCCAGATATCTATTTGCCGGAGAACTCAGCCTGAATGGTGAACTTCGCCATACCAGAGCCATTCTACCGATAGCCCTGATGGCGCTGCAGTTCGGCTACAAAGGTATAGTCATTCCAAAGACCAATACCCGCGAAGCGCTTGTCGTTCCAGACCTGGAAGTTTTGGCATTCTCAAGCCTGGCCGAACTGATTTCCGCCTTTTCGGGGGCCACGCCACTGCTGCCCGAAAATAGAGATTCAAGCCATCACGAACCGTCCCCCGAACCTGCACACACCACCGACATGTCTATCATCAAAGGACAGGCAATGGCACGCCGGGCCCTTGAAATCGCCGCCGCCGGCAACCACAACATTCTGTTCGCCGGGCCGCCCGGTTCAGGCAAGACACTGCTGGCAAAAGCGCTGCCCACTATACTGCCACCGCTTGACTTTGTCGAAGCGCTCGATGTGACACGCGTATACAGCATCAAGGGCCTGCTGCCGCCTGGTGCCGGCCTGATCAGAAACAGGCCATTCCGCGACCCGCACCATACAATTTCTGATGTTGCTCTGATCGGCGGCGGCCGTGTGCCGGCACCGGGTGAGGTATCGCTTGCCCATCACGGGGTGCTTTTTCTCGACGAGCTGCCCGAATTCCGGAAATCGGTGCTTGAAGTGCTGCGCGAACCGCTGACTTCAGGCACCGTATCGATATCCCGGGCCGCACAGACATGTCAATTCCCGGCCCGCTTTCTGTTCGCGGCGGCAATGAACCCGTGCCCATGTGGTTTTTCTACTGACCCCGGGCATGACTGCATCTGTTCAGCCGGTCAACTGGCCAAATACCGCCAGAAAATTTCGGGGCCACTGCTAGACCGTATTGACCTGCAGGTTCAGGTGCCGCGACTCAAACCCGAAGAAATGGCAGGGAAACCCACCGGTGAAACTTCTGAAACCATAAGAAAGCGCGTAATTGCAGCAAGAAGTTTTCAGAAGCAGCGCAACGCAAAAGCCGGTGAGTTTCTCAACGCCCATCTGCCCGGCAAAATCCTCAACGAGATATGCCAGATCAGCGACGCAGCACACAACATTCTGTTGAACGCTGCCCGCAAATTTGCGCTCTCAGCCCGCGGCTATGATAAAGTTATCAGAATCGCCCGCACCATTGCCGATCTCGAAGAAGCCAAAGAAGTGCAGATCCCTCATATTGCTGAGGCGCTGCAGTATCGAACCCGCGACCCGTTTCAAAGTGATTGATCAGGATTGACAGTTTTGCCTGCTGTTTGTAGCATGTGCTTATAGAAACATAGAGGAGCAACCATGGTTCAGACTGATTTTCTCAAGGCTGTATCGCTTTTTTCAGAGCTTTCAGAGGAAGAACTTCGCAATGTCAGCAAACAGGCCGAAGTTGTCAATTTCGTCAGAGACGCCTTCATCTGCAAAGAAGGGCAGCAGGCCGATTCAATGTTCATCATCAAATCCGGCATTGTTCAGATTTTCTGCGATGACGGCAAAGGCGGCCGCAAGGTGCTTACCCATCTCAAACTTGGCGAATATTTTGGCGAAATGGCACTTCTTACCGAAGAACCGCGCACCGCTTCGGCAGTCGCTCTTGCCGAAACCGAAGTAATCAGAATCAACAAAGACAGCTTTCACAACCTTCTAAAAACCAGTCCCGGCGTTTCTCTGAGTATCATCAGAACTCTCTGCAACCGCCTGTCAAAAACCAATATCGGCTCGGCCCAGACCAAAATGCACAATGTCTATGCGGTTCTTGGCCCCGACACTTCTTCCGGTAAAAGTCTTTTTGCCCGCAATCTCGCTATGGCGATGCAAAAAGAACTTGGCTGCGATGTACTGCTCTATGACCCGAATCTGCGCGATGAAAGAGTCGCCCGCAGTCTCGGCGTCGAAAAACGTTCACGCATCATCGACGAGCTGATCGACCGCGAAAAGATCACCGATCTGAAAAAATATGTGGTGAGAACCGATTGCGGACTTCTAACCCTGCTGCCACAGGAAAATGGCCTTACAGACGTAAGACTCAAGGAATTCCATACCTTCTCACTCATGCAGACGGTCATGGAACATTATGAATACGTGGTCGTCGACTCCAGCTCGATGTTCACCAAAGTCACCAAGGAAATCGTGCAGAACTGCGACAAGATCATCTATCTGATCTCAAGCAAAAACGTCTCGATCGCCGGTCTGATGGACCATTTCGACGAAACCCGGCGCGGCTGGAAAGTCGCCCCTGAAAAAATCGTTTTTGGCGTCAACCACATGACCGACGACCCGACCCAGGAAAGCCTGATAACCGAAAAGGATCACGAAAGAATCAGCTTCGAGATACCGTTCTGCAAGGAGCTTAAGGGCAAACGTGATCCCGAAGCACAGCTGCTCGTTCAGACGTCTCCCGACCACCCGCTGAGCAAGGTCTGCCGCAAACAGACAATGAAGGTTCTTTTCGACCAGAGCATCGGTCTTTTCATGCCGACCTTCGACGACGAACCGGCCAGAGCAGAACTTGCCAGACGCTGGGTTGAAAGCGGTGTTGCCGAGTTTTCACAGACACTCAAAAACGTCGAAGTTCAGGGCCCGGTTACCCGGCACGGCGGTCTGTATCACATTCTGACCGGTCATACTTCAAAGTGGAGCCTGAACGATCAGGTGGTGAAGATTGTCGATTTCTCGAACCGTTTCAAAAAAGAATTCAACGTCAGCAGCCTGATTCTTTCTCTCAACAACCAGGAAAGCATTATCTGAACCTTATACGAACCGGGCTGCCTGAGAAATCAGACAGCCCGGTTTTTTATTGCGCCGCTTTTATGCGTTCAATTGCCGGCGGGTGCGTATAAAGCCAGAATACCCTGAATGGGTGCGGCAGCAGATCTGATTTATTGTCTCTCGACAGTCTGATCTGGGCGTTAACATAAACATCACGCAGACCAGTCAGCTCAAGAGCAGCGCGGTCAGCCTGCCTTTCCATGAACTGGCTGATCTGGCTTTCGAATGGCGAAGTGAAGAGCTGTAGAAACATTACTAAAATTATTAAAAAGGGTATATTCGCCGCGCTGCCGATTCCTTTCAGGCCGAACCAGGATACCGGCTCAAGCCAGGCATAGAGATAAAACCAGGCAAGGCAGCAGGCCAGAACACCTATAACTCCAAGTGAAAGTCCCCAGGCGACGTGATTGTGCTTCCAGTGTCCGGCCTCATGGGCAAAAATCAGGGCAGCCTCATCCGGGGTATGACTCTTTATCAGCGTGTCATAAAGAACGATGCGCCTGAACGAGCCAACTCCGGTAAAATAGGCATTCGTATGGCTTGAATATCGGCTCTCATCAATAACATATATTTCCTTTACCGACATGCCAGCCTTATCGGCCATTTTCAGAAGCCCCTCGCGAAACTCACCCTGCTCAAGCGGGCGCTGGCTATAAAAAAGCGGGGTAATCACAAGAGGCACGAGAAAGGTAACTGCCAGACCGAAGCCACCCATTACCACTGGCACAATAAATGGCCACCTGCCCGGAAACCATCTGATAACTGAAAGAAACAGCATGATGATAATCGTCTCAAACAGCATGCTGATGCCAACCGCTTTGGCATGCTTCAGCAGCCAGCCAGCGAAATCTATGCGGGCAAATCCGGCGGCCGTTTCCCTGAAGTGGCCAAAATAGATTGCCGAGGGCAATGACAAAAGCTGAATTATAAGTAAAAAAGCCAGAATAAAAACCAGGTCGCCGCGAAAAACACCTGTTCCAGCGAGCGAATTCGCTTTTTGCCAAAGCTGCGCAAAAACACCGAAGCGCAAAAAAGCCACCAGTATCGAGGCATACAAAATTCCATACACAGCCTTGAACCAGAAGCCACGCAGCGCATAATCGCGGCCGGCAGATATGTCGGCCTGACTGAAAAACTTAAGAACTTCACCGGTTGCCGCCGGGTCGGTGTTGCCAGTGTATTGTGCCCAGAGCAACAGGCTTCTTAAAATAAGCCAGCCGCCAAAGAGCAGCCAGAAACAACGTTCAATTTTTTCAGGATTCATCTGTTAAATCTATTTTTTATCTGCCACATAGTCAAGAAATTGAAAATTTGACTTGCAGAAGTCATCGCCAGACAGTAAATTCAGCAGCATTGAGCACATTATGGTTATCGTTAACAAAGCCGTATCAAAATCTGTCGCAAATGGCGGCAAAGACGCACAGGGCCGCATAAACTGCCGTGAGTGCCAGTATTTTTTTGTGACCTGGCAGGTTTCGGCACCCTATGGCTGCAAAGCGCACGGATTCAAGTCGGCTCAGATACCCTCGATGGTGGTCTTCTCAAGCTCTGGCCAGCATTGCCTGCTGTTTCGCCAGCGTGTGCACCAGTCTTAAATAAATTGCATACCCTCGCATTTTATGCTATCCTGACTGCCGGTTTTTGCAAAGAACCTTCATTCCAGAAGAATTGCATTGTCTGATTTTTTCTCTAAAGTCCCGCCGGATAACGACCGATAGTTATTGAGAAAAAGTTCCTGCAATAGTCAGGCAAATGCAAGGAGGCGCAGAAAAAAGCAGATGACACGTCGTAACAGGATACACTTCATTGGCATCGGCGGCGTTGGAATGAGTGGTCTGGCCAGTATTTTCCTTAAAAAAGGTTATAAAATCTCGGGCTCAGATCTCAACAGCAACGACAGAACTGAAGATCTTAAAGCCTTGGGCGCAAAGATTTACGTTGGGCACAATGCGCGTAATCTCCCCTCTGATGTAGGCCGTGTTGTAGTTTCTACGGCTATTGCCAGCGATAACCCCGAACTTGTCGCAGCCCATCGCCGGGGTCTACCGACCGTTCACCGCTCAGACCTTCTGGCAGAACTGTTCCTCGACTCGAACTGCGGTATCGCCGTAGCCGGCTGCCATGGCAAAACTACAGTCAGTTCAATGATTGCAACTGTACTCAAAGTTGCCGGCAAAGACCCCACATGCGTTATCGGCGGTCACGTTGCAGCCCTCAAAGGCAACTCATCGGCGGGCAATATCAATCTGCTGGTCGCTGAAGCCGATGAAAGCGATGCAACCTTCCTTAAGTATTTCCCGCAATATGGCGTTATCACCAACATCGATAACGATCACATGGATCATTACTCAAGCCTCGAAGCAATTATCAAAGCCTTCGAACTTTTTGCCAGCCATATTTCGCAGGAAGGGGCACTGTTTCTCTGTGCAGACGACCCCATAACCCGCAATCTCAATGTTCCTGAGAAATTGCGCACTATCACCTACGGTATTAATACGGCTTCAGACCTGATGGCCGAAAACATCAGCCTGCACCCGTTCGGATCAAGCTTCGACCTTCTCGTTGGTGGCCAGAATTATGGCCGCTTCCATCTCGAAGTTCCAGGTCGTCACAATGTTCTGAATTCTCTGCCGGTCATCGGCTTCTGTCTTGAAGTCGGTCTCGCGCTCGAAACTATTCAGACCGGCTTCGCCGTTTTCCACGGTGCCGGCAGACGCTTCGAAATCAAAGGGCAGGTTGAAGGCGTTACCGTCATCGACGATTACGGCCACCACCCCAACGAAATCAAAGCCACCCTTGAGGCTGCCACCAGCCTTGGCGCCCGCCGGGTCGTCGTTGTTTTCCAGCCGCACAGATATTCAAGAACCCTTTTTCTGTCTCAGGAATTCGGTCGCTGCTTCGATAACTGCGACAAACTTTTCATCACTGACATCTATGCAGCATCAGAAAAGCCTATTCCTGGAGTTACCAGCAAGGTAATTCTAGACCACATGCCAGTTGCGCATCGCCGCAAAGTCAAAATGGTAAAAAATGTCGAAGACGTTAAATACCATCTTCTCAATTATGTTGAGCCAGGCGATGTAATTTTCACCATCGGTGCAGGAAGCATCACCAGAATCGGGCCGGAAATTCTTGAAAGCATGAAAGCCCGCAGTCTGAGTTATTCCGCTATTCCTGTAAGCGCAGCTGTTTAATATTATGTGGAGCCCCGACATGACAATCCTTACCGTACTGTTTCTTTTCAGCGTTGCTGTTGTTCTTTCGCGCGCTTCAGTAAGCGTTGGCTTTAAAATTCTTGATCTGATCAAAGCCAGATACGGTTCCTGAACCAATCGGTATAAAAAACTACAGGGCGCTGTTCAACCGGAACAGCGCCCTGTTTTTTCACCTGTTTTCAGTTCATGGAGTCGTCACTACAATCGCGTAGGAACCGCTGGCCATAATCAGCTCCGACGAAACACTTTTAACCAGCTCAGGGGTCGTTGAAGCAAGAATCTGAGGGTAGCGCCGGTAAAAATCAAAACCTCTGCCAAGCAGCTCGTCAGAAGCGGCATTATCAGCAAGCGAGAGGTTATCTGCCAACGACAGCGAATACTGACCCACCAGAAATTTTCTCGCCCGTTCAAATTCGTCGATGGTAAAACCATTCTGGTTGAACAGCCCGATTTCTTTTTTCAAACCTTCAGTTGCCTGAGAAGCGAGCGGTGGCGCAGTTATCGCCGTGGCAAGGAAATAACCGGTATTGACCATCCCGGCATTGTAAGCCCAGCTCGAAAAGGCCACCGAATCTCGGTCTCTCAGACTGGCAATCAGTTTCGAAGAGGGTCCACTCGAAAGAATCGTCTGGGCAATTTCCATTGCGACACTTTTTTCATCAGACGCCGGCAGGGTGCGGTTGGCGATCACAACCTGTGCCTGCTCGACATTTTTTTTGAGATTTAGAATCAGAGGCTCTTTGATCTCCTTCAGGTCTGGTTTTTGCATTTCCCGTGGAGAATTTGAAGAAAATCTGCCAAAAGCAGAGAGCAATGAATCTTTCATTTCTCTGGTATAAAAATCACCGACGATGGCAATTACGATATTGCCACCAACGTAGTGGCGAGCATGAAATTCAGTTAAATCCTGTCGCCTGATTTTTTTGACATCGTCTATTGTTCCGATATTTGAATAACCGATCGGGGTGTCGGGAAAAATACTCATCAGAGCCTGCTGTGAAGTAAATTTATAAATATCCTGCTCTTCAAGCTTGAGTAATTCTTCAACCTGCTCCTTGAGCTTCTCCAGTTCTGAAGATTGAAAATCAGGATCAACCAGAACATCAACAAAAAGATCGAGAGATTTCTGAAAATTTTCGGAAAGAGTCTGCATATTAAAAGATACAAAGCTCTTGCTGGTCTGTGATGAATATTTTGTACCCATAGCGGCAAAAGCCCCTGCGATTTCGCTGCCGGAAAACCGACGGCTGCCCCGCACCAGCATTTCGGCTGTCAGATTCGCCAGGCCCGCCTGCCTCTTTTCTTCGCGCAGACCACCCGCGGCGATTTTCGCCACAACCGACACCACCGGTGCGCTGTGATTTTCTTTTAAAATCAGACGCACGCCGTTATCGAGAGTTATCATTTCGGGCGGAGCATCGTCGCCGGCCGATTTCGGCTCGAGTCTTGCAATAGTCAGGTGGTTATCGTTGAGATATTCGACAGCAACCCTCCTGATATCTTCAAGATTCACCTGTCTGATATTGTCGGCAAAGGTTTCGGCGTCACCGATATCAGAGAGCATCGCAAAATGACCAAGGTTCGCAGCCTGATTTTCAGCTGTTTCTCGGCCAAAAATATCGTCGGCAATAATCTGCTGCTTTGCCGCCTCGATCTCTTCCTGACTGATTTCGCCGTCAATAAGCCTGCCAACGATTTTTCTCGCCACTTCGACGAACTGTCTTGCCTTGCCCGGCGTCGTTACTCCACCAACCTGAAAAAGCATCGGAAACTGACTTGAATAGTAACCGGCTCCGGCAGAAGTCGCGATCTGCTGCTCTTCTACCATTTCTTTCCAGAGCCAGCTTGCAGTGCCACCACCGATCATGCGGGCAACCACATAGAGTGCGTATTTATCGACACTTTCGACTCCCGGAACGCGCCAGCCAAGGCGAATAAAGGAGTTCTGCACGTCGCCCTGCTCGATTCTGATACGCATGCCCTTCTGTGGAGGTTCCTGCGGAATGGAAACCGTCGGAGCAGAAGTTTTTGCAACGCTGCCGGCATATTTTTTAATAATTTCGGCAGCCTGCATTGGATCGACGTCGCCGGTCACAATCAACCAGCAGTTGGCAGGCACATAGTATTTTTTATAAAACTCAACGATCCTTTCACGCGTAACCTGTTCAAGAACCGCCCTGTAACCAATTACCGGGTGTCTGTAGGGGTGAACCTTGAAAGCCTCTTCCATCATCAACTGGGTAATATAACTATTGGGGTTCTTTGTTGAAGCATTAATTTCTTCGATAACCGCCTTCGCTTCCAGACTCAGGTCTTTGGCATCGAGAGCAGAATTAAAAACCGCATCAGTAAGCAGTTCTACCAGTTTTTCGAAATAGATTGAAGCCCCGGTGATGGCAATACTGGTATAATCGTTGGCTGTAAAAGAGGTATGTTTTGCTCCGGTGGCCCTTATTTCATTTTCGAGGGCGGCAAATTGAAACCGCATTGAACCGCGAAACAGCATGCGTTCAAGCAGGTGAGCATAGCCTTCCTGCCCGGATTCTTCGTTTACTGATCCGGCTTTTACCCATAAATTAAGAGACACCACCGGATTTGCCCGCATCGGTCTGATATAAATATTCAGGCCGTTTTCAAGGGTAAAGACGCTGCCGAGCTCAGTCTGCCCTGATAAAACCAGACTTTGAGTTATAAAAAGAATCAGCAGCAGCGCCTTAACAAAAGTTTTCATTTTCCACTCTCCTTGTAATTTGCCACATTCTACCACCTGCCGTCATTTAAGCAAACTTTCCCGTAATCTGGCAAAAAAAGTGCGCCGCTTCAGCTAAGCAAGAATGCTTATGCTGCCGATAACCTTGTCAAAACAATAAAACGGAGCGCAAACAGATGTTCAAATCGAATTCGTTTTTTTACTCGGGCATGCTTGTCGCAATTCTATTTATCGCCCTTTTTGCCGGGAACAGCCTCTTTCAGGCAGTTTTTGCAAGCAACAGCGGCAATCTGCCGCGGGAATTGAGACTTGGCATGGAAATCGGCCTCATAGGCCAGGATCATCTGAAATCAGGGCGTTTGAATCGCAGCATCAACCAGCAGCAGTTTGCCGAAAAAATCTCGACAGCTCTCGATCTGCTTGGTTATGAAAATGCTGATGTAAAAAACCTTATCAGCAGCGGCATTCTTGCAGGCAAAAGTTCTAAAAGCTCCTTCACAAGAAAAGAGGCCATAGAAACTCTCGCCAGAGCCTGTGCAGCACTCAAGGCCGCAAAACTTATCAACTATGAAGATTCTGAACCGGCCACCTATAAGGATTACCGGATCGCAGAGAAATATCGCAGCGAAATATCATACATGCAGAAAAAATTTGTCGTGCGCGGGTTTCCCGATGGCAGTCTCGGCGCCGGCCGTCGTCTCACACTCAAAGATGCAGTGTTTTTTATCTACAGATTTTATGAAGCAGTTGCTGCCGACCTTATGGGAAGTCGCGAAAACCAGGGAATAAGCTTTGTCGACATTCCGCTGAGTCACCCGATCATGTCGGTCATCAGAAATCTCACCGTATCCGGCGCCTTTGACAAAATTATCCTGCGCCCAAGTTTCGACGGCGATTCATTCATAACCATTGCTGATCTGAATGAAATTATAAATGGCCTTTTTGCAAGAGCCGGCAAGGAAACCGACCAGGTCAGAATGCGCACAATTCTTGCTGATCATGGTTCAGCCTTTGCCAGACGCGGCCAGCTCGCACTCACTCTTGAATATATTCTTGACTCGTTTGCAAAAGCCAGGTTGAATGCCCAGAAAATCGAATACCTCGATGTAACATTTGAAAACCCGGAATATGAAGCACTGGTAAAACTTGCAGGCTGTGGGCTCAAGCTGGGCTATGGCGACGGAAGATTTGCCGCAGAAGACAATGTAACCTGGTTCGAAGCAACCAGCCTGCTCAACGAAGTAATCAAATTCAGCGCGATTGTCGAAGAGCCTTCAGCCAAAAAAGACCGACTGGCAGTAAAAGACGACATAGAGAATTTGAAAACCCTTTTAAAAGCCAAAAGAGAAAAAATCAGAAAGATTCTAAAAATTGAAGAATCTGCCACACAGAGCCAGTCTGAAACAGAAGCGGCAAATTAGATCTGACTGAAAATAAGCCTTTCATTCGTCATACAGCTTATTATAAGTTCCTTGTGGCAAGAGATCGAAATGGTCTCTGCCACATATTTAGCTTCTGAGGGACTGACTGACGCAAAAAGCTTTTCCACCGAAAAACCACCACAGTGCCTGACATAAGATTTAACGAGCCAGAGACTGGCATGCTTGGCACAAATACACTCAGAATCTCTTGTAAGCTCGATATTCATGACCTCGTCAAAATGAAAGGCAGTCAGCCTCACGCCGAGAATACTCGACTCTTCGAGCTCGATCTTTTTCTGCATGCGGTCAAGGGAAACCGACTTCCTGTATGTCATCAGAATCAGCCCGGCAAGCATAAAAGCCGCAGAAACGAAAAGACAGAAGAGGCAGAAGGTAAACAGGGTGAAAAACAATCTGCCGGCAAGAAGCAGATATATAATACCCGCGCCGGCCAGCATAAAAAGAATTCCGAGCACCGAACAGGCACGTGAAGTCCTGAAGGTAACGATGTCCTGATCAATACCCTGGACACTCATCACCTTGAAACTGCTCAACAATCCCATCTCTTGAATTCCCCGGATGACAAAATTTGCTTTCAGTTCTTGGAGATGCTGCCGATAATAGCAAAGTAAACAATCATGGTCAACGGATTTTATCGCGCAAAACAGCGTACACTGCGGATGTCAACATTAACCCTCGCGAGCGCCGAAAAATAAATCTGATGTACACGATTTTAGCGATCATTCAAGGACTTAGAGCTGTTTTTTTAACTTCTTTTTTTCAGGATCCTCTTTTTGCGGGTGCCAAACCGCCATATGTACAGAAACTAAAATACCAATCATAAGCAAAGCAGCGCACAAAACAGAACTCAAATCTGTACAGAATTTCAAATTCAATCGCTAAACCTCAGCCAGCCTTTATTCACCTGCAAAAGACCATCTGACCAGAAATTCACTGAAAAGCTTCTTGCGCACCATTTTCTCTGGCACTTTCGCAGCACCCATAATAAAAACTCAACAACAGACATCGTCAATATTCCCATGCCAAAAGCCCCCGGCAATCTTGCCAGGGGCTTTTTAAGAAAAGCTGAAATTACATCTATCTGATAGAGCCGGTAGCCACGGACTCGCCCGGAATCGACTCAGAAACCCCAACGGGTGGTGCAACCGGAGCAGTCTCTATCAACAGCGGCTTAATGTCCGAACTGCCGCTCTGTGAATTATCAAGGGAAATTCCGGGCATGACATTTTTCTTTGGTTGAACGACAGCTCCGGTAATAGAAGCAGGCTCAACCTTTTTCTCTTCAATAGAGCGATCGAGCTTCATGTTCTGACCAAGAAAACCGGTCTTAAGATCATTAACCGGCTGCGCCTGAGCCTGAGAAGAGAATTTCGGGAAATTATCGGCAATCTGCAGCAGAGCAGGCCCGACCAGAATAACCGAAATACTGGGAAACACAAAAAACACCAGCGGAATAAGCAACTTGACCGGCAGCTTATTAACTCTTTCTTCTGCAAGTATCATCCTCTGATAACGCATCTGCTCTGCCTGAGCTCTGAGAGTAGGTCCAATTTCGGCGCCGAGTCTCTGGGCCTGAATAAGAGAGCTTACAAATGAGAAGAACGAAAGAACGCGAACTCTTTCGGCCATATCGGCGAGAGCTTCTTCAAGACTTTTGCCAATCTTGGTATCAGCAAGAAACATTTTGAATTCGACAACAATGTCTGTATTTCTTGATTTCTCAACAACCTTGGCGATACCACCTGTCAGGTCAAGCCCCGATTCGATAGCCAGCGACAGAAGATCGATCACATAAGGCAGTTCAAATTCAATATTACGCTGGCGCTTTTTAATCAGATGGGCAAGATAAATTCTTGGCAGGCGGTAACCAATCGGAATCATCATGATCATCGCGATCAAACCGGCCACCCCAATTGAAATAGGGTTCAGAAAAACCCATACCAGCAGAACAAACAGAACCGAAGACAACTGCATGATTCCAAGATATTCTTCAGGCGTAAATTCGGGAGCTTTATTCGAAGCCTCGAGAAGAAACTTCACTTCATTCTTCTGCTTTACAATCCATGACCTGGGCATGAGACCGTTTAAATAACTCAGGGGAGTCACCAGCAGACGCAGCAGTTTCCAACGTTCGCGGCCAGCACGGGCCCGCGCCTCATTTTTCATGATAACCGCCTCTTCTGCATCAGGCAGAATCGAAGAGGTCATGCGATTGATTATCATAAGACCAATTATCGACGCTGAAATGGAGACGATCAAAACAATCTGCCCATAGGGGTTCTCGAACATGGGCATCAGATACTTCGGATCGAAAAGAACGATGATCCCGGAGAGAAAGAGCGGAATAGAGCCAACCAGGTTGCCAGAAAGCCTTGCGTGGGCCGTTCCCGCAACAACCTTGCCCATAATTTTCTTTCTTTCGGCTACAGTCAGAACAATCTGGCGATAGAGATCTTCAAGGTTACCACCGGTTTCCTGCTGAAAAATTGTTGCATTCACAGCAAGGCGAAGATCCTGACTTGGAACACGTGCCACAAGGTTGCTCAGGGCCTCAACCATAGGCACCCCGAGTCTTCTTTCCTGAACCAGAGTTCTGAATTCGTTACAGATCGGTGGTGGCGTCGACACAGCCACAAGCTCAAAAGCCTGATCGAGGTTACGTCCGGCCTTGAGGCTTGAACTGATCATCAGAAGAACTTCGATCAGTTGATCTTCAAGATTGGCGCCAGTAATACTCTGCAGGTATCTGGAGTTATTTCCGGAACTGTCTTTTCCCTTGTTCGGGTCGATACTGAGATCCATCTGCTCTTCAAGAAAGAAATAGATACCTATTATCGCCCCAAGCACAGCCAGGATTTTAATTACAGGAATAACAGTCATTTACCAACTTCCTCCTCTACCGGTGAAGTAGCCTTATTTTCTTTGAAAAGATACGCATTTTCCTCAAGAAACGAACCCGGAATAGATTTCATGAAATCTGGCAGCACTCCGGTTGGAATAATCTCTCCGACAACCTTTCCGTCTTTGTCAATCCAACGTTTTTCAAATTTAAAAATTGTCTGAGTTCTGATGATGTTTTCTTCAAGACCCGTGACTTCAACAACTTCAAACAATTTGCGACGACCATCAGCCAGGCGGCCATTCTGCACCACGATATTCACCGAGCTTGAAATCTGCTCACGAATTGCCCGCAAAGGCAGATCGACACCCGACATCAGGATCATCGTCTCAAGCCTGGCAAGAGCGTCTCTTGGAGAATTGGCGTGCAGAGTTGTAAGCGAACCATCGTGACCGGTATTCATCGCCTGCAGCATATCTACAGCCTCGGCTCCGCGGCACTCACCGACAATAATTCTGTCCGGCCTCATTCGCAAAGCATTACGCACCAGGTCGCGGATTGAAACCTGATTTTTAGCCTCTGTGCCCTGTTGACGGGCTTCCAGGCGACCGAGGTTCAACTGACTCAGCCTCAGTTCAGCGGAATCTTCAATGCAGATAACCCGTTCAGACGGCAAAATATGGTTAGAAAGCACGTTCAACAGAGTTGTCTTGCCTGAACTGGCGCCGCCGGAAACAATGATGTTTTTCTTCAGATGCACACAAAGTCGCAAAAACTCCGCAACTGCGGGTGTCATACTCTTAAAACGATGCACAAGATCTTCCATTGTGAAAGGAACTCTTGAGAACTTGCGGATAGTGATCATCGGACCGGTCAGAGACAGTGGCGGAATGATAGCATGAACACGCGATCCATCAAGGAGCCTCGCATCCACATACGGCGTACGTTCGTTCAGAGTTCTGCCAACCGGCATCAAAATTCTTTCAATAACGGTTCTGACGTGTTCGGAATTATTGAATCTTCTATCGGTTAGAATCAGCCGACCACCCTTTTCGACAAAAATTTTGTCAGGGCCATTCACCATTATTTCGTCAATATCCTCGTCACGCATGAAATCTTCAAGGGGGCCAAGCCCGAGAATCTCGTCAACAAGGTATTTTCGAACTTCAGCGGAAGCATTATGCCCGGGAATGCTTGGTGGTGTTGATCTTCGCATTGCGTCATCAATTTTGCGCTCAACAATTTCACGCAGTTCATGATCAGAAATACCAAACTTCTTTTCAAGATCACCAATAATTTCCTGGCGAACTTTGCGGGAATAATCGATAATTTCCTCTGGAATAGTCTCGACACGGTCATCTGAGTCGTCAGGCTCAACGCCAAGAGCCGCCATTGAAATCGCTTTTTCGGCGAGAATCTGCAAATGACTTTCGACCGGGCATTCGTTGCCGGAGCCAAAAATCTCGCCGCTCAGAGGCAAAATCTGTTCCGGTTCAAATAGAGCATTCTCGCGACTTTCATTAACATCTTCAACATGGTTGCGCAGCCAGAGCAATTTTTTGCGCAATCCAGGCCGGCTGTCGACCTCTTCAAGAAATTTCTGAGCAAAGGCTGGCGAAGGGGGCTGCGAAGAGTAAACATATATCAGACTGTCTGCTCTTGAGAGAAGATAGAAAGGAAGGGGCGAAAACTGCATCATCGAGTCAATGACTACATACCCCTGCATGTCTTCGAAAAGTCTGATTAAATGGCTCAACGCAGGAACCATGTCGTTTTCACTGAGATGAAACCTGGGCAGCAGAGTTTCTTTGTTGCGGGCGCCGGAAAAGGGAATAAAATGGACCCCGTCTTTTTCTGAAAACACCTTGGGCAAAGAGCGCTGATTCAAAGCGGCCCAGTTGCCCATGTAATAATCGAGAAAACTGCCTCTGATTTCCTGACCTTCAAAGCTTATCTCTCTTAAAGACGAAGGCTTCAGAAAATTCATTTCTATCAATGCAACCGGTCTACCTGTTTTTTTATGCAATGCTCTTGCAAGACCAGAAGCAACAAAAGTTTTTCCTATTCCACCCTGAAAGCTTGTAACCAGAAAGGTTCTTGCCGGTTTTTGTTCTGTTTTCATTGCCCCTCTTTTCGTATGTGCTAATTCAACCACAATGCAATAAAACTGTCAATCTGTTACAATGTCACCTGGGGCAATTGCACTAAAGCGCCCGTATCTCTTATAAAGACAAGATTCCCGCCTGCGCGGGAATAACGAAGTTTTACGCAGTTGCCCTGCAATGTTTACCCGCAGCAATAGAATCAGCTTGAGGAATAGAAAATGACAAGTCCTGCAATATCCGTATCAAACCTGACTAAAAAATATGGCAGCCAGGAAGTGGTAAAAGGCATTTCATTTTGTGTTGAAAAGGGCGAAATCTTCGGTTTTCTTGGTCCAAATGGAGCAGGAAAAACAACCAGCATACGCATGATTATTGGCGAAATTCCCGCCACCTGCGGCGAAATAAGCATATTCAACAACCCGGTTCCAGCTGCTATAAACAGCATCAAGCAGCTGATTGGCGTTGTACCAGACTATCAGAACCTTTACGACCGCCTCAGTGTCAGACACAATCTGGACTTTTTTGCAAAACTGAATAATGTTGCTGAAACAAGAATCGACGAAGTGCTCGAAGAAGTATTTCTGACTGAATATCAGCACAAAGCCTGCAAAGACCTGAGTCGCGGGCTGCGACAACGGGCATTGATTGCACGTGGCCTTCTGCACCGCCCCTCTGTCTTTTTTCTCGACGAACCAACCTCGGCTCTCGACCCGCATTCGGCAATGCTGATCAGAGAGCTGGTCAACAAACTCCGCAATAATGGCACCACGGTTTTTCTCACCACTCATTACATGGAAGAAGCAGATTGCCTTTGCGACAGGCTCGCCATAATGAACCGGGGTACAATTGTAGCCTGTGGCAAACCAGAAGAATTAAAAAAACAGTTTGGCCGCCGCTCGGTTAAAGTCGAGCTGACAGGCAAAAATGGCCCTGAAAGTCGTGAATTCTCGATCGATGACGATGGCGAAAAGAACCAGATGGCCGAGCTGCTCAAAACCTGCCGCATCATCAAGCTCCACACACAGGAAGCCAGGCTTGAAGAGGTATTCCTGAAAGTTACCGGCGACGCCTGGAAACCGGATCAGGAGGAAGCCGCATGAATTTACGAGCAGTTTATGCAATTTTTCGCAAAGACCTTCTTGATGGCTCCAGAAACTATCATGTAGTTCTGATGGTTCTGACCCCGATAATTCTTTCGCTCCTCTTCAGCAACATTGTATCTGACAGCAAAACTGAAGCTGCCCTGCCAGAAATAGGAATGATAAGCAGTCCACAGCAACCTCTTATCGAAGCACTCACCGGAAAAGGACTGGGCAAGAAACTGACCTTTTTTCAGGACCGCGACAAACTCGAGGCCGCAGTTCTTGAAGGCGATGTCAGATTTGGCATAATAATGCCGGAACTGATTTCTTCAAACAAAACCCGAGCCGCATCTCAATCGCTGACGATTCTCTATCCCCCCCACATGCCAGAATTTGGGATTGATACTCTTAAAAGCGTCTTTGAAGCCGAAATAAGACACCAGTTGAATATTGTTGCCCCGCCACTACCATTTGAACTGAGAGCAGAACCGGTGGCCGGCAGTACCAGTAATGCCGGCAACGTTTCTGACAGTATGTTTCCCATGCTCATTGTCATGGCGCTGGGTATGGTCGGCTTTCTGGCCCTGCCCATGTCGATTGTAGAAGAACGCGAAAAGGGAACCCTGAACGCCATATTCCTCACACGGCTCACTTCATCAGAATTCATTCTCGGGAAATCCATTTTCAGCTTCGCTATCGCCATGCTGACAATAATCATCATGCTCACGATCAATGGCAAATGGGGCAGTAATTCACATTTTCTAATACTGATAGCTTTTCTCGGCTCTCTGATGACAATTTTCACCGGCCTGGTCATCGCATCTTTTGCCACAACCCAGGGTTCGGTCAACGCTATCGGAACAACCCTTTTTCTATTCTTTCAGATGATTCCAAGCCTGCAGCACTCAAGCCAGCTTGTCGAGAAGATCGCCCCGTTTTTCCCTTCCACCTATATTTTTTCAGGTTTGCGAAAAGCTATGTTTCTAGACCTAACAAGAGTCAGGATTTTTGACGATATATCAATTGTATTTGCCGTAACGCTGGCAGTTTATTTTGTTGCCTGGATCATCTACAGGGTGAAAAAAGCAGACAAATAATCTGGCTTGCATTAGAACGGGCTTTAAAGTAATCTCGAAGCATAACCTCTTTCAGAAGCGGAACAACTAAGTGAAATACCTTGCATTCGACGACATAGTACGTAATCTGCTGGTGTATCTTAAGGGCCAGGTGCCTTCGCTGAGCGCCAAAGACAGCCGGGAAGACGTTTTAAAACAGATCCAGAACATGACCTTCACGCTCAGATCCACGATTGTTCAGCTCGAAGGGGCGGCTTTTCACGACCCTCGCAATACCGAAGATTACCAGAACCTCGAAAAAGAGCTGCAGGCGATAAAGCAGACCAACGCCAAGCTTGAAGAATCCCTCTTCCTGGAGATGAACAAAACCCAGGAACTCCGGGAAAAAGCCGCAGAACACGCTAAGGCCCTTGAGCTTGAAAGAAGTGAGAAGACAAAACTCGAAAAGCTGATTTCCACACTTAGAGAAGAAATCGAAAAACTGCAGAACAGCCCCTCTGTTAAAGTCGAGGTGCCGGTTGCAGACGAATCAGCTCTTGAAGCTCTCAAGAACGAAATTGTCGAACTTGAAACGGCCCTTAACAAGGCCGAATCAACGAATCAGCAGATGCGTCAGGCTCTGCAAAACAAAGAAATCGAGCTTTCCAGAAGCAAAGATGCGCTGATGGACGCAATGAAACTCGACAAATCCGAGATCAGCGATCTCAAGAGTCAGCTGATCAGCACTGAGCAGCTTAAAACCGAAAATGCCACGCTCAAGAAAAAAATTGCCGAACTTGAACGCGATCTGGCGGTTCTGCCAAGCAGCGAAGTCTTTCGCAACAATATTGCCGCCGCCGATGCCAAAATCAAGTTTCTTGAAACGGCCCTAGCCAGCGCTCAGGAAGAACTCAAAAACCTGCGCAGCAACATGACAGCCTCAACTCCTGAAGCAATTCTGCGCGAAAAGGAGCAACTCGAACAGAGAGTTCTTGACCTCGAAGCAACTCTCAAAAGCGTTATTAAAACGAGAGACACCAGCTCGAGCCGAAGCGGCGACAAGTTTGCATTCACTCCTGAAGAGTGCGTATTTCTTTTTGAGACACTCTCGACTACAACCAGCCGACTGGTCAACAGCCTTGAAAACCGCGATGTTTACATGCGCTCGAAAGAGTCAATCGGGATTCTCGAAAAATCGAACGCCATACAGAAGGTCTATACGGTTGGACAAATTTTCGACGGAAAAATTCATAAAGCGGCAAAGTCTTTCAAAAGCGATTTCCTGCCCGATGGAATCATAATTCACGAAGAAACCCCGGGCTTTGTTTCCGGCACCCGCCTGATCCAGAAGGCCCTTGTCTGGGTTGCCAAGTCGTTGTTCACCTGTGGTGAATGCAACAGCACCTGCCGCCCACACGAGTATTTCTGCCCAAGATGTGGCCTTGAGCTGACAGCACCTGACGGAACCAGTAAAAGAGAGCTCCCTGCTTACCCGGCCAAAATCGAAGTCAATTTGCCACTGCTTGATGAGCTTATCAAACAGGGCAATCTTAAAGCCGCTGTAGCACTGGCTAATCTCATCTCAAGAGAAAACCCGGGGCATCCTGAACTCCTTAAGCGCCAGGCACTGCTGCAAAAAGCAGAACGCCCGCTCGAACCCGCCGGAGAAGCATAATGAACGGTCAGCCTGATTTCACTGCCGGTTCTGAAAAATCGATTATTGAGAAAATCGAGAATTCATTCGACTGGAACCTGATTGCACTGGTTTCAATCTGGGTTTTTCTGCTCGCGACCTTTTTTCTGCTTTTTGTTGGCTGAAAACAGGCAGCTACCTTCAATGAGTCTAAGTTGCCCTGCGCTTGCCTCCAGAGATGGAACAGGCATTAAAGCTCTTGTCCGAGAATTCCCGCATAAACCCTCCGAGGTGTAAACGCGGAAATGAAGAAAAAGCTACAGATGCAATTCTGACAAAGCACTATGGTCGCCGGTCAAAGAGCCAGACCCTTAATCCGTTGCTGTCAGAATTAACCAGACTGAATTCGGTTTTTGCCTGCCCGGTAGAAACTTTAACAAACCCAGCAAAGGCATCAGACTTCAGTGACAATTTCTGCCCGGTGTTGACATCGGTAAAAGTGAAACCTGGCAGCGTCACACCGTTGTAAGTGCCTGCCAGGTTAAGATTTTTCAGACCATAATCAGCCGGGTTTTCTGACAAATGGCGATTCAGATACAATGACATTGCCCATCTGGCAAGCGTCTGCGAAAAGTCTTCACCAGTAACTGACGCAACATTGGCTTTCCCGGTAAGTGCCGAGCCGATCAGCTTGCGGGTGATTTCGCGGTAGGTTGTGCCATAGCGGTTTTCCTGTGCCAGAAAGCGCACAAACAGATAAGAAAGACCGTAACTGTTCAATCCGGTAAAATTTGTCAGTGAAAGATCTTTGAGGTTCTGTTGTGACAACTTGATTAACGATGCAGTATTGGCATCGCCTTCAAGAATGCCATAACCGCAGATTTCTTCAGAAAACTTCGACATCCCTTCGTTTAACCAGACGGCCTCATAGTTGCTGCTACCACCCAGGCGACGCTTCTGATGAAAGTTAACCATATGCTGAAACTCATGCGCCATGGTGCCAAATCTGGTTATCGGGCTCGAAAGAGAATATTTTACATAGATAATTTTGCGGGCATTGCTCTCGCGCAGCTGAATATTGCTTTCATCGCGGTCGAAAAGGTCGTTGCCGTAAAATATCCCGGCAATTCCCGTCGTCATCGAGTCGGTCAGCAATACAACCAACCGTTCTTCACCGTCAGGCCCCCGATCCGGTTCTTCGCCGAAATAATCGCGTACCCGCGGCCTGATCACCTCTGTAAAACGCTGACTGACATCGGCAACCAGACTGCTTGAAGGGCTTTGAATAGCGGTATCGACATATATTATCACGCGCTCACCTGCCGCCTGACACCGCGCGACAATCTTGTTGGCAGGGTATGGAGTGCTGGTCGCAACCTGACCATAGAAAGGTATAAAAAATTCTTCTGTGTTACCAACCACGGCCGAGGCACGAAGTCTTGAACTACCGCGCAGATTGCCCGCCGATTCCAGAGAGGGTGGGAGCTCATGGCCGCTCAAACCCTGTTCAAAAAAGCGAAAGGCTGAGTGAGGGTCGATACCGGAAGGGAGTTTTTCGACCATACTGGCTTTCAATGTAAAAGTGGCAGCGTCGGGCGAAGCGACCGCAACCCCGAATGCCCTGGACCCGGCAGGCAGGTCGGGCACAGAAATCAACGCCGTCTCATTTGCCTGAAGCAGCCTCGGGAAGGCAACAGAACGGTGGCCCGAAGGAATCGGAAGAGCCGAAGCAACAGTGAAACCGTAACTGCCACCACGGCTCATGACTTTGTTGTTCTTGTCTTTCACAGTGTTGTCTGCAATAACAAGCCGGTTATAACTGCCAGGCGGCCAGCCACCGGTCGGGCGAAACACCATTGTCGACACGTTATCCCATGACCAGGCACCGTTAACAGCGGGTGAAAAGCTCATCGCATTCAGAGCCGAACTCTGATCTACGGCCTCGCTGAAAACAACAGTAATCGTCTGTTCTGCAGCAACTCCGACATCACCGTTGGCCGGACTGACCGAAAGAACTTCAGGAGGAGTCGTATCGTCAACTGATTCAGGTTTTACCGTGAATGAAAAGATGCTCGAGACAGTTGAATTGTTGGCCGGGTCTCTGGCAACGATCTGCCAGTAATAAATTTTGCCGGCGCCAAGGTCGACTGATGGCGACCAGGTTGTCGTCGTGAGATTCTCTGCAACTTTTGTTGTCGGCGGCATACTCTGATCGAGAAACAGATCGTAAGAAACGTCTTCGTCGTCAATATCGCCGCCTGACCAGGCAAATGCCGGACGCACCGACACATTGGCACTGCCGCTGGCGGGCGAAATTGCCAGAGGCTGGTTTGGCGGTTGATTAACTTTTTCGGCAGTTGTAAACGACCAGACAGGTGAATTCAGGTTGGTAAGACCACGAGAATCCCGCGCCAGAACCTGCCAGAAATAACGCGTTGCAAATTTAAGACTCCCGGTTGGCGTGTAAGCCTGCGCTGTCAAATCAGACGCCACTTTTTCAAGCGGAAAAGCAGTGCCGAAAAACAGGTCGTAAGAGATGGCGTCGCCATCAGGATCAGAAGCTTTCCAGCGCAACTGAGCATTAACAGCTATGCCGGTCGCCCCGCTTGCCGGACCTACCACTTCAGGGTCAGACGGGTTACCGTTTAAAGGCGAATGGGTGCTGAAACGCCAGATGGGGCCGGCAGTCTCTTTGCCACGGTTATCGGCAGCGAGGATCTGCCAGAAATAGGTTTTGCCAAGTTCAAGATTTTCAAGCTGCATACTCGTCTGTCTGGTTCTGGTTTTGAGCTGCAGATTATTCTTGTCGGTTCCGAGCATCAACGAGTAGGTGATGATGTCGTTCTGATCAGGATCTCCGCCAGCCCAGGTACAGAGAGTTGCCGGGAGCTGATTGATCGAAAGATCTTCAGGCACCGGCAGTCCGGGCACGTATGGCGCAAAATTGTTGAGATCCCCGGTCTCGAACTGCCACATTGGCGAGGCTGTTACCGCATTGTACTGATCGCGAGTGATTACCTGCCAGAAATAGGTTCTGAAGGCAACCAGCCCATCGACTTTGTAAGCAGCCTCAGAGAGGTTGCCGGCAACAACTTTCATATCGCTGCCCTGGGCAGCAAGAAGAACGTCATAGGTGATCGGGTCGCCATCAGGGTCACTGCCAGTCCATCGCAGCGTGGTGCCATCACTCTGGTTTTTGCTTAAGTGAGCCGGAATCGGGTCATAAGCGGCAACCGGTGGCCGGTTATTTGGATTCGGTGGAAGAGAACTGCCGGTCTCCACTGTCAACTGAAGCACCGCGCGACCTGCCGCCCCATCGGGATCTTTTCCGAGGAGGGTGATATCGACAGTGCCAGAAGCAGCCGGCGCGGTAAAAACAGTCGTCTGACCGGTCTGATTCGAAAAAGTTCCGGCTGTGGCCGACCATAGCCATGTAATTGTATCGCCATCAGCATCAATGCCGATAGCGGTTAAACTGAGACTTTCATTGGTTTTTACCGAGGTCGCCGTATGCTCGATTTCGGCAAATGGCGCACGATTACCGGTTGTTGAGGTTGAGGGCGTAAGTCTTACAAAAAGCTTTGCTTTTCGCTGATCGCTGAAGACGACAAGAAACGTCGAAGATATATAGCCGGGCGCAGAAACAAGCATTTCTTTGCTCTGCACGCCGCCAGGAAACGGTCCAACCTCAGCAACACCGTTAATGGCCTGAAATTCGAAACCCCAGATACGGACTGTTGCGTTCAAGGGCTGGTCGGTTCCGACATCGCTGACATTAACAGTCAGATTATAGGGAGCTGGCTCGAGAGTAACGGGCGTGGCAATTACCTGTGTCTCAAACTGGCCAGTCAGGTCAAATACGTCAGACCTCTGACGATAAGGCGTAATACCGGAAAGCTTGTGAGCCACAAGTCGATGCCGGCCGGCCGGTACATTTTTGATAATGAAGTCACCGTTGCTGTCGGCTGTTGCAGAATGTTCCGGGTATTTTTCGACAAAAACCGTAGTGCCTTCTACAGCAAGAAGCGCCATCAAGCCAGGCCTGATGCTGACAGAAACCGGTGGCAGAATCTTGCCTTTGATGTTTGAAACAACCGTTACCGGGGCAGGCTTCTGCCAGTCAGAAAGACCGCCGTCAGAGCTACCACAGCCACCTGCAGTAAGACCGCAACAGATGAGAATCAACAGGCCGAAAAAAAAGCGCATAAATGCCTTTCTGTGAATGAATGTTAATTACTGGCTTTAACTCTCTGTATCAGTGCAATATTTTCGGTAGAAGTATCGCGCATTTCAATGACGTTGAGTTTGGCCTTGCCCTGGCTGATCATCGATTTCGCAGCGTTATAGATCCCGACTTCTTCGGGTTCTTTGTTAAACTCGCCCATCCAGCTGAGATTGATATTGTTATAGGCGGTGCGCAGCTCAGTCGTGCTGCGCGAACTGTTAGACTCATCAGCAATCTGTACCGTATTACCATCTCCGTCAACGTATGTCTGTGAACCTTCGCCCGCAGTCTGGCCGGTGGCGACATCGATAACTTTTTGAGGGGCTTCCGGTGGGGTCTTGCCATCTTTTTCTGCCTGTTTAACGAGTTCCTGATGGCTGCCTTCGATGGTTCTGTCCTGCAGTTTCATTTCGTAAGCTTCTTTATAAAGCTCTTTTTGAGCGGCACTCATACTTGAATAACCAGGCACAGAGCGACTAAGAAAGGTCTCTTCCTTGTCTTTTGTGTATTCAGACAATTTATTGATAACCGATTTAACTTCATCCTGGGAATCTGCCTTCTCAAGGTCAGATCGCATCCCTCTTACTTTTTCGCCTTCACTTGTCGACCAGAATGCCACTCCGCCCCAGAATTTGTCCCAGCCGCTTTCGCCGGTGTCGGTATCATCGATGGCATTGTTCATTTCCTCGATTGAGTCATTCGCCTGGTCCACCAGCTCTTTTTGTGTATTCTCAAGGCCAGTCAGCTGATCGTCATTGAGACTGCGCAGCTGTTCTTCAGTCATTGCTCCACCCGGGCCAAAACTGGCATCCTGAGAGTTGTCAACTTCGACAACCGCGTCTTTTTCAAGTTTCGCCAGATCGAAATTCGAAACGAAATTTTTGTTGGTCTTTTTGTAGAATTCATCGCGCATTACCACCGAAGTGCGCTCGACGTGGTACATTTCCTCGCGCGAACCGGCAATATTCTTGCGACCGACAATGTTGATTTCAAGCTTGGCCTCGCGCCCGGCCCTGAAATCTTCATCGGTCGACTCGAGATCGGTAGCGCCGAGACTGGCCGAATCAACGGATTTGGTAATCTGCATGCTTTCGATGCTGACAGAAAGAATCTTGAGTTCGGTAGTGCTCTTTCTCGTCAGCAGACCATCACTTAGACGGTATTCGACCTTCTCGGTTGAATCCTGGGCAATTTTGCCTTCTTCACTCTCTTTAAAACGTTCAAACGTGATATGCAAAGAAGAACCGTCGGCAGACTGGCCACCCGGGGCATCAAAAGTTCCTTCCTTAACCGACTTAAGGTCTTTCTGCAGGTAGTTTGAGGCGGTTCTCAGCTCACTCTGCAGTGTTTGCCGCGCATGCGACTTGGCGATTTCACGCTGAACACGGATCCAGACGCCGTAGATAGCAGTAAGAACGATGG
>ENA-UOWO01001895-UOWO01001895.1-activated-sludge-metagenome-genome-assembly--contig:-NODE-1895-length-26908-cov-6.717424_pt1 | contig 26908 bp, 27 predicted proteins | sample MGYA00238148_ERZ761564 | MGnify/ENA primary metagenome ERZ761564 (study PRJEB28885, sample SAMN05720194) | activated sludge metagenome | isolation source: Anaerobic digester | place: USA...
CCATCTTCCATTTCATATTTATAGGGGACTCGCTTGCCTTCTAAAGCTAACGTCCTTTTAAGCAGAAGATCCTGGATAGGTCCCCGATTAGTAACAGGTTGGCCAGAATACACTTTCGACATTGGAGCTAAAGTTCTTTCCGGGATTCTAGTATGATCGTACATAAATCGAATAGCAGAAGGATGGTTGCTTCTACAGATAGTATAGAGATCGTGGGAAAGTAGGGGGCCGTCTGGGTCCGACCTTTGTTGAGCTTCTATCCAGCCCAGCCTGTGCTGTGAGTTTTTAATAAGCTGAGCTTCATTGACTCCGGGGCCACCAATAATCTCAATGAGAGGATGTAGGGGACTTGGTGTTACTAGGCTTCCTGTTTGAAAGTGAAAATCAAAGAAAGCAGAAGGGTCTTCCTGATCTATTGCTCTTTGGGTAGCGTAGGATTCTTCAAGCAGGAATGAGCGCAGCATTTCCCGTCCTTGTTTACCTAAGGCGCTCATATATCCGGGGCTGTGTAACTGCATATTTTGTATAGTATGAAGTACCCTGTTATAGGGTACTTCAGCTAATCCGATTGTCATTTATCAAACAGATTTTACTTTTCGGCAGTCTCAGGTTTACGCTTCTTTGCCACTAAATATACGGCAAGAGCGATGAGGGCAATGGTAAGTAATAGTATTAACCACCAGAATTTCAAGATCAGCCAGCTTCCCAGTACCAAGACAGTTGCTATTACGAATGCCAATCCAGTTGCTGCAGCTTTTGCTGCCCAGCCAAATAGAGGAATCCAGTCAACTAATTCAATAATAGGAGCCATGATCATGCTTAATCCAATAAAGGTCAAGACCCAGGAGCCTATGGCAAAGGCCCATCTTGTAAAGTTTTCTTCATCGCCTAGTGCCTGAATAAGCTGCGATTCAGTCATATCAGTCACTATAAACGGGTCGCCTGATCTTATCGTATTTGTCTCCATTCTTCCGGTCACAATATATTCAGGAGCAGGTAATGATAGGGGAATGTAAGAATAAACCAGTCTCGTGCTACCCACTTGAGCTGAAGGTTGCTGACCGTAATAATTTAATGCTGAGAGATTATCGATCTTAACATCGGCAACTTCTTTTTCCTCTGTCTCGATCATAAGTTTGGTATCAGGTGATCCTTTAACCGTGACTTTACCGTTCAATGTAAAATCTGCCCAAAGCGTTTTCTTTTCTTTACTTACCCATTCTTCCTTGTATTCTTTTACTTCTACCTGTTCTTCTACTTCATCTCCACCAACATCTCTTGTCCTGGTTTCGGTTCGAACATGTTCTACAATTTCGAAGCGTTGTTTATCAATGCTAAGATACAAAGCTAATTCAGTTTTAGAAGGAGTGGTCTCTCCGAAGCATTGGGCATTAGCACATTTTTCGTAAGAATATTCTACTGGCGTAGGTACATCAACCATGCCTTTAACTTTTACAAGTTCTTCATTACCCATACTTTCGCTTGCTTCCTGCATAGGTAAGGCAGCTAGGATCTTGGAGTATTCTTTTACTCCATAGACGCTTTGATAAATTAAGACCAAGCCAATAATCAGCATAATGAAACCGCATCCGACTCCTTTAATGGAGCTACTGATGCTTCTCACTTTTTTGGCTATGGGATTGGAGCTCCCCACAACTCTGGAGGAGATAACTCTTTCAGTTGCCATAGAAATTAATTAAAAATTAATAATATTATTTATGCTTTTTTACTTTTCTTTTTTTTAAGAGAAACAGTATCCCGGTAGAAACAAGCCCTAGTAATATACAGCAGCATGTTAAAACAATAGCTAAGATCGGTGTATAGTCTTGGGGGGTTAGGCAGTCAGGACAAAACCCTGTAGCATGATAATTTCCTATCTGGTTAGTGAGATAGGGAAGTTCTAATTCCAGACAACAGTTTTCTTCAGAATAACCAGAGAAATCACATCTGCCATAAGGAGTTTCAATATATGGCTGGCCTGCTTCATCATAATCAGGCACGTAGGAAGTCCAGCCTTGAGGTAGTGAATAGTAGGAGAATTCATCTCCAGCCCAGTAACCAGCACATTCCTGCTTCTCATCATTGATGGCAATGCCCCATGGAGAAGGTGCAGCAAGAGTTAAGGCAGGGAATAATGATATTAAGAGCAGAATGGAGAAAAGAAAATATTTCAATTTACCCATTATGGGGTGTTAAATTTAAGCAAATAATAATACATTTAGCCTTTAATTACCAGACTTATGGATTTGTGAATACTTCTCCCTGATCAATTCATACAGATGTGAATAGTCTTTAACATTGCTTAGAATTAATTCTGGTGATAGGCTCCCTGCAGTTTCCAGTGTAATTGAACCGTTCCCAAACAATTTATTTACAGGCCCTTGGGTTCTATTAATGTTATCTATCTTCTCAAATAGGATGGAAGTGATTGAAATATTAAGAATACCTCTTCGTTCCATTACTCTATGTTCCTGAACAATATATCTTCTCTTTATTAATTCAATTAATGAGAAGGGTATGAGTAGGATTAAAGGCCATATTAAAAGACTGAGCAAAAATAGCAGGAATAGATCATTGGCTAATGCGGGTTTACTTACCGCAACATCAGCTGGTGTTGTCTTTTTCCCCTGGAAATATTCTTCTAATTCATTAAGTTGCTGATGAACAGTATCAAGATAATCGACTACCAGTTTGTTGCTAAAAGCTTTAATACTAGTAGAGTCCGTATTGGTTTGACTATTATTCTTATTGTTTTGAGGGATTTGATCTCCTGCAATGTTGATCTGTAGAGTTCCACTTTGTGTCAGGGGCCATTTAGTAGCTTTCAGGTCTTTAATATTATCATAGCGAGCTAGGGTTCTTGATAGATTGATCAAGCCTTGCTCCAGCACTAATTTATCTGAGTAAAGCTTTAAGCGAGTTTGTTTGTGGTAGAAATGACCATAAAGAGCTCTGATAAAGAATAGTAGGAATATCACTCCGATTATTAAAGCAAAGTAAGGAAGGATAGAAGTAATATCAAGGTCTGAAAAATATGGGCTTAAGATTAACAAGGCTATTAATGCCAGGGTTAGAAGGAATCCCAATACTAAATAGCCGGCCAGTTCTTTTAATAGCATTTTGGTTATTGAGAAATGTGCTTTTATCTCTTGCTGGGGAGTATCCTTTGTATCGAATCCGAATTTTAAAGCCAGTTGTTCTAGGAATTGTTCGTCTCTATTAATATGCTCAAATGTAATATCAGATGATGATCCAATCGATATGAACTTAATGGAACAGGTATTGAATATTCGATCTAGTAAGGATTGGAGCATAATTACAGCTGTGATCTTCTGGACATTGAACTCTTTGTTTTTAGTAGACAGAAATTTATACTGCTCTTTAATACTATTATCAGCAACTTTGTATTTGGTATAGAAGATCTGCAAGATTTTTGAGATCGTACCGAATATATATCCTATTACCAGGAAGAAACCGTAGAAGAGCACATTGGCTAGGACTTCCTCACCAGAGCTAGCGCTTGTGAAGATGATGATAATTACAATAAAAGAAGAAGCTATTAGGGAGATGAAGAATTGTAGTAAAGCTACTACAGGGTTCATCTTTAGTTCGCTTGTAAAATCTGTAGTATGCCATTGTTTCTCATCTAGATTGATAGGGCTATTTGAGACTGATTCAGTCTGAGCCGGTTTGGCATGAAGTTCTTTCTGATGTTTTATGGCGATATTATCTATAGCCGCTTCTATTTGTTCACCCTGAGTTAAATTCTTGAATTTGATCTCGGAAGCAATGCCTTTGGAGCTGATCTCAATATCGTAGACCCCAAATATTTTTTGCATAAATGTTTGAGTCGTATTGGAATCAGATAGATTCTCAACAGGAATGAATGCAGAATGCTTTGTTAAGAAGCCTTTGTTATAGTGGACGCAGTCTTCATACACTTTATACCTTCTTTGTTTTAGATCAAGAAATCTAATAATAACTGCTGCCAGATAAAGTATTACAAAAACAATGAAGGTGATCATAGGCCAGATCAAACTGGAGCTGGCTGAAATTAAAAAAATGTTAATAAAGAAGTAAGCAAAAAATAGGAAGGAAGCTAAGCCTCCTGTTTTTCTTAGAATATTTAATAATATCCCAATAGTATCGGGCTGAGCCTCCATCACTAATGTCTTTCTTTCTAACTTGAAACCATTTGCCTTCATAGCCTCTTCGATTGCTTGGAATATGGTTTCCGGTGTTGCCAAAGAGAGGAGGGTCAGAGAACTTAAAAGACCTGTGCCTGCTGATGTTATTGTGATCTTTCCTGTTTTAAAGATCGAGTTTTCGATAAAGGGAAGTTCCAGATCCAGAAATGTAATATTGCGGATCTTTAATTCAGTCGAGCTATCATAGAAAATACCTCCTTTTTTGATTATGATCCTTTGCTCTTCAATAATATATTCTTCTTTATTGTATGAGATGAAGAGATTTAGAAATGAGAATATTGAAAATGCGATAGTAAATATCCCAATAATGCTAGGACAGAATGCAAATAGGGTAGAATCAGCGCATTCTGGACCTGGGCACGATTCTGATGAGCCCACATAGTAAATTGATAATAGAAAGAGAATGGCAAGCACGGCAAAGGCAATAAAAGAGAAAATCTTTAAAATGCCAATACCAAGATATGCGTTTTTGTTGGGTTTGATATGTAATGTGGTTTTCATTTATGAAAAGCAATAATACCTGATTATATCAAGAATGATTAAGGATTTAAGTAATAAAAATAGCGCTCCATGATCGGAGCGCTATTAATTTTAATAATTAATGAGTTATTCCAGAGTGATTTGAATTTGATTGGAATAGCTATCTAGAATACATTTTTCGGCAATGTTTGGGTTATAAGCGCAGACTCTTACGTAATAGTTGCCCGGACCGGTGAATGCCTCAAGGCTATCAGAGCTCCTTTTTTCTGGATCAGAAAAATACTGATAATCATCACCAGTACGATTTGGGTAGATTGGATTCTCATTTAAAGACCATACTACCTTAAAGCCATAGGGTGAATAACCATCAACATTCCATGATACTTTAGTTGTGCCAGGTATCTGGGCTAGAGAAGTTACATGTACTTCTGCTGGTGTAGGAATGGGTGTCTTTGTTACCAGAGGTGCTGTAGCCTGCAGGTTATTACTGTATACATCGCAGCCTGAATTTATGTAGCGGCATACTCTAAAGTAGTAGGTCTTGCCATCTGTAACCTTCCATTCAAATTCCCTCTTAGTTCCATCGATCCATTTAGCTGTGTTAGTTGGATAGGAGGGATTTGGGGTTGTAGCAATTACGATCTTTAAGCCATTTGATGTGTCCAGGTTCTTGATCTCCCATTTCAATTTAATGGCATCATCATCAGGTTCGCTCCACAAGTTGATAGATGGGGTGGTGTTTGTCGGAGCGGGTTTAGCCTGAGTAGGCTCTGGTTTATCATCATCTTCTTCTTCATGTTCCTCTTCCTGTTCTAAGGAGTATTCAACTTCGATCGTCTTTTCTATGTAGTTACCTGAACTATCAACTGATTTGATTTTAATTATGTTCTCGCCTTGAGTTAATGTCATTTCGTAGGAAAAAGATCCTGCGTTATTTGTTATTTCAACTCCATTTACAAACACTTTAGCGCCCACTTCAGTAGTTCCTGAAATCAACAGGGAAGGAGTGTAAACCTTCTGATCATTTTCTGGAGTAGCAATGAACAGGAAGGGAGCTTGAACATCGAATAAAACACCTAATTTGTTTTTGAATTCAGCGATTTGTTCGTCAAGATCTTTGTTCCACATCACAAAAGAGTCTTCTTTTATTGATGCCGGATCGATCTCCAAAATAGTGGAGGCCATATCCGGGGCATTAAGATTAACAACGAAATACTTGTTCCCTTGTTCAACTATTATTGTATTGTCTGTTGTTAGACCAAGTATTTTAACTTTGCTTTCATAAACTTCAACTCCTTTAACATCATCGTAACAAACGGTCTTGTAGGCTGTGCCTAAAGCTTGGTAAGTCTGGTCTCCTACTGTTACATCAAAAACCTTATTATCACCGGGCATGACCCTGGTATATACCTCTCCCTGTTCATTAGTGATCTGAATGTGATTAGGATCAAGACTTGAGAAGGTAACTATTGAACTATCATTTAATCTAACTGCACTGCCATCATCAAGGTTAATTACAGCTTTTCCAGTACCTTCAACTCTAAGGCTCATACCTTCTTCAATCAACAGACTGGTTTCTGCCTCTATCCATTTGCCATCGGCGCCTTTGGCAGCTACTAATCCTTCTTTGTATGCCAGCTCTCCTCTTAATTTACTGTTGTCCTTGATTAGCGAGGGACCCATGAAGATCACTGAAATTAAAAGAACGATAAAGGCCAAAACTATTAAGCTTCCGGCCAAAAGAAGGGGCTTCCTTTTATAGAAAGGAAGGGTCGCTGGATTTGATGCTCCAGCTGGGGTGGAATTATCTTCCATCTTGGTTGTTTCCTGAAAATTTAAATATTCCCTGGAAACAAGTTCTTTGATCCTGCCTTGTAGTTCGCTTGCAGCAACCTGAGAAGGATCTGTGATCCTGTTCCGGGTAAAGAACTGCCTATATTGTTGTTCTTGCGGTTCTTTGTTAACCATGGTTGCTACTAATACGATTGAAGTAAATTAAATATTTCACTTTCAGGATCATTTTCTAAAATTTCCTTACGAAATGCTTCATGGGCTCTAGTTAGAAGTACATAAACATTGTTCTTATTCAAATCCATTACTTCGGCAATCTCTTCAGTTGTTAGTTCTGCATAATATTTTAAACTTAAGATTTGTTGATATCTTTCATTAAGTTTCAACATTATCTTGTTAATTTTCTCCTGCAGGGTATTTATGATTATCGGCTTATCAAGGTCAGGAGTTTGGGCATGGGTTGCTTCGTTCAAATTGCTATGACGGGACATATTCCTTTGCTGATCTATAAGCAGATTGTGGGCCATCCGAAACAATAGGGGTTTTAAAGTTAAGCTCTTTTTTTCATCAAATTCTTTAATAAGTTTTATCATCTTGATAAAAACATTTGAGGTAACGTCCTCAGCTATTTCCTTATTAGCACACCTATTTAGTGTATAGGCATAGATAATAGGGAAGTAGTGATCGTAGAGCTGGGCAAAAGCATGAAGATCAATTCGAGCTGATCTGATCAATTGTAATTCCTGATTCGCGTCCATTGATTTGTTATTATATCAGGTTTGAGAAAAATTAATTTACAGAGCAGGGACCGTTCTACTAGGAGATTGTATTGTGATATAATTATATATATAGTATATCTATTCGTGGCTGAATCGAATAAAATTAGTGGTAGAGCTGGAATTTATTCCCATCTCTACGGATTTAACGGAGACCTTAACAGGGTCCCTCCATTTTGTGGAGTGGCCGAAAAAGTATTATATAACGCTACTTTAGCACCTGCAGTTTTAGTAGATGATACACATACAAGTGAAATAGTAAGGGTAATGCAAATAATTCAGGATGAATATGCCGTGTTTGTATTAGGAGCAGTAAATGCTTTTAAATCAACTTGCTTAGAATTATGTGGTAATTGTCCTTTCAGATATCCAGCTTTGGAAAAGAAAAATCGACCGATAGGGAGAAATTACAATGTGTATGATATTAAACAAAAATCAAATGTTGTCGCTAGTTTTGATATAGATCCTTTAGCCGTAAAGGCAGTTGATGGGGATGTTAGTTTTAATGGGGAACCCGTTATTTGTAGACCTGAATTCGCAGTAGTTACTGTACCCGGTTTGGCCTTAGGTGAAGTTAAAATTGGAAGAAAGTATAAAGAGTCTTTCTTGGGGGTTGTCTCTAGAACTTTACGATCTCCTTTAGTAGATATGTTGCTCTATCATAATTCCTTTGTTAACGGCCAAGCCTCCCTAGCTCATTATGAATTGCCTAGGATGATCGATGTACTTTAAGGCTGGAACACATCAAAAGGTGAATAAGTCACCTGATCAACACTTCCAAATTGTTTGACTGTAAGATCGATCATTGAGGCCATTAATCCAACCCTGCAGGAACCGCCACTACTGAAATAGTCGGGATCGTTAAAGGTAAGCTTGGCAACACCATTATTAATATCTACACTTTCCAATTCGAAATTCTCAAATCTATCTGCATAGTTTGGATCCTCGAAAGGAGAATTTAGTCCAAATGTCTTCTCTTCCTCTGTTAATTTATTTTCTAGTAATAGTCTTACTGTATCTGTTAAAGGAGTTGTGCTTTTAGGGATTGTCCTATAAACAAATGTGTCAGCAGAACAATTTATAGATTCCGGATCATTAGCATAGTTTTTGTAATAGAGTTTAACTTTAATAGTTCCTGAAGGATTAGATGTGGGCTCTAATGGGTCATCAGGAGAAGTTGTGGGGTCAACAATCGGGTCATCGCCTGTTAAAGCTGAGACAGCATCAGACAACTCAGAAACATCCTGTTTTAAAGTATTAAGTTGGGAACTTTGCATTAATTGCAAAGCAAATAATAATACGATGGAAATGGAAAGGAAAATTGCAAAGATAACTTTCAGGAGTGTTTTCATGGCAGTTAATTAATATATTCACATTCTAATCCATCTGCCTATTTATGGGAATATGCTGAATAAATATTACTTAAAAGAAAGATAAATGAAAGTACCACTACGATGGATGCTCCTGCTGGCAGATCGAAGCTCAAGGAAATAATTAATCCAGTTATTGATCCCAAAACGCTAATGATGGCAGCCATTGGTATTACTTGTGAGAATCTTTTTGCCAGACTCCTGGCTGTTGCTGCTGGGGCTAGAAGTAATGCTGAAAGCATAATAAGTCCGACTGCTTTAATTGCGGCAATAACTGTTATGCTTAAAAAGATGTTTATCAGATACTCGTTTTTTCTGACATTTATCCCTTGCAGGTAAGCATTCTCAGGATCAAAAGTAGAATAGAGCACTTGTTTAAAATTCTTAGCCAGATAAATGACAGATATCCCTAGTAATATTGAAAGCATTGTAAGCTCTTCTGTTGAAATACCGAACAATGATCCAAACAAGTAACTGTCTAGATCAACTTTTACACCAGTAGTTCTTGAGAGTACGATCAAGCCCAATGCAAAGAAAAGAGAATAGATAATTCCAATTAGAGTATCGTTGGTTTGGATTGAGCGATTGCGTAAATAGGTTAAGGCGATTGCGAATATTATGGCAATTACAATAGCTAGATAGAGAGGGTAAATTCCTAGGTATAGACCTAGGGCTATTCCTAATATTGAAGCATGAGCAACTGCATCACTTAGGAATGCTTGTTTTTTTAGAACTACAAAAACTCCCCAGAGTGAAGTTAAAAGGCTTAATAGCAAAGCTCCCAGGATCGCTCTTTGCGTGAAAGTTGTTTGAAATATCTCCAGATCCATTTTTATATTATCTCCAATTTATGTTTGTTAATTATCTCTTCTGCTTTTCCTGAATGAAGGTGTGAGTGCATTAATAATACGCAATCGCTATTTTCATTCACTATACTTCGATCATGAGTGATTATTAAGATCGTCCTTTTTTCCTTTTCATGCAGATCTTTTAGCAGTTCAACTAAAAGCGCCTCACTAGTATGATCAAGATGATTAAATGGCTCATCAAGAATGAGGATGGGTTTATCTCCAATTAAAGCTCTCGCAATCAAGGCTTTTTGAAGTTGTCCCCCTGAAAGTTCATTCAATTTCTTGTTCTTTATTGTGTCGGCGTTAAAAGCTTTTAAGTGTTCATCAATAGTTATAGGGCAGTGCTTGTGGGATGAGCAGGCTAGATCTATCATTTCCCCGACTGTGATAGGAAAGTCCCTGTCAATGACGGGGTTTTGGGGAAGATAGCTGATATTTTGAGCTATGTTTTCCTGAGTGTTTGGCTTTCCATTAATTAATACAGAGCCCTGCGTAAAGGGAAATAGCCCGAGAATAGCTTTAACTAATGTTGTTTTACCAGAACCATTACTACCAAAGAAATAGGTTAGGCTACCTGATCCTAGAATTAAATCGGCATGCTTGATTATGGCCTTACCATTGATTTCGATCTTAAGATTATTTACTTCCAGAGCCTTATTCATTTGAGTGCTGAAACGAGATTAACTATATTCTTATCCATCATTTCCAAATAATCAGTTGTACTTATACCAGCAGCATCAAAATATATTACTTCCAGATTGTTATCCTGTGCAAATGTAATGACCAGATCTGACTGGGTGTTTGGTTCGGCAAAAATATGTTTGATCCCATAGAGTTTAACAAGATCGCTTAATTGCATGAGATGCTGACCAGAAGGTTCGGAATCGTGGCCTTCTTCGATTGTCCCTAATATTTCTAAATTGAGTTCATTAGCCAAATACTGGTAGGCATCATGCTGAGTGATTATCTTTTTGTTTGGAAGCTCAGTAATTCTTGATCGAGCAGATTCTAAGGCATTATCAAGCTTTAGTTGGTAGGTTAATAGATTTGAGTCAATTTCAGAAGAGTATTCTGGGAATAGTGCTTTAATTTCTTTTGCAGATTCTGCAGCAATGAGTGAGGCGTTTTCATAGCTTAACCAGTAATGAGGGTCATTAGGTCTGGTTTCTATTGCTTTAGATAAGTCTATCAATTTCTCAGGGGAATTAATGCTGTCTGCGATCCAATTATCAAAGTCCATTCCTATTTGGAAGATCAGCACTGCATCGTTAATATCCTGTTGTTGAGCAGGTAGAGGCTCATAGTCGTGAGGCTCAACGCCTGCTGGGATCAGAGATACGACATTGAATTTCGAACCGGCCACTTCTGATATTATGCTAGATAAAGGGGTGAAAGATGCTACTAATTTTGGTTTATTTGCCTTATCCTTTGCACCTAGATTAAATAGAGCAAAGATTAAAAGGGCAAGGACAGGTAATAAAATCAGAATTAATTTTTTCATATATAAACTATTAGCTATGGTATTAATCTAGCAAACCTGTCAATAGCCTTACTCCATGACTTCTAAACTTAGTAGTATCTTATCCATCTGATCTAGTTTGATTGGATCAGGTGATTCAGGAGCGTAATAGTAGATATCGCCTCCGGCAATATTGCTTAAATAATTACCCGTGGTTGCATCCTTCATGCAGACATACCATACGTTATTTTCAATTTCATAACTTCTGCGAGCATCTTTTTGGGCATTTCTGATGGGTACATAGGAATTGAACTGAATATATTCAGGATAATCATAGCCAACTGAGTCCTCATACAAACACACAGCAATGCCTGAGGCACATGGTTTGTAATATTCAAAGGAATATTCGCCATTACTAATGTAAACACTAGTAGTTAGACAGGTGTCGGCTGTGCCATCAACATATTCCTCTACACTCCAACTGGAGGGATATTTAAGCGTGATCCCAAGTTCTGTATTAGTATATGTTTTTAATGTGACTTGGGGTGAAGGCATTAGTGAAGGTGAGGGGAGATCAATATCTATTGTGGGCTTAATACTGGGTTTGATCGTGGGAGTTGGTGTTTGGGTTACAGTAACATTATTATTGTAGAAATATACAGCTAGGCCAGCAGTAACTATACAAAGCACGCAAAAAATCACAAGGCAGCCTAAGGCCATTATTAAAATTGATTTTTTATTCATATTGGTTGGGGAGATAAGATATATCTGATTGTATTATTTTTGGACTTTATTGGCAAAAGAAGTGGACCTGATCGGGTTCGAACCGACGATCTCCGCAATGCGAATGCGGCGCTCTACCAGCTAAGCTACAGGCCCATCAATGTTGATTATATCCTATTATTAATAATGTTTTTAAGAGCTTCTGCGATTTTTAAATGGTCCTCTTTATCTAGATGTAGGCCATCAATAGAGCTGGGGCTTATAATTTGGGATAGATCAATTAGCTCCAGTTCGTTTTCCGAGGCAATTTTTTGGAAAACAGCGCCCAATTCTTTTGATTTGTTTGAAGCGCCGATATAGTTTTCCGCTGCTAAGGGATTAGTCTCATCGATATGGGGTGGAGATAACAAGATTATTCTTGGAATGTCTCCAGCTTCATAGTTATTGATATCTCTAATTACTTGTATGAGCTTTAGAATATTTTTACCAATATCTTGGGACGATTGATTGAACCTTTGTTTCATATCATTAGTGCCTAGACTTAGTATGATAATATCTAGTGGAGATTGGCTTTTAAGACAGGGGATCAAGTAGGTTAAACCATTCTTATCTTCTCTTCCTGGTTTAGGATCATCAAGACAGGTTGTTCTGCCATTTAAGCCTTCTTCAATTATTTCATAATCATTCCCTAATAGAGATTGAAGTATGCCAGTCCATCTCTCTTGTGGAGAGTATCTAAGTCTGTGGTCATTACCGGGAACACAGCCCCAAGTATTAGAGTCTCCGAAGCAGAGGATCCTTTTGGAACTTAAATTTGTATTCATAAGGAAGTACTAAAATGGTGGCTGCGACAGGACTCGAACCTGTGACCTTTCGAATGTGAATCGAACGTTCTACCAGCTGAACTACGCAGCCAGCCTAGTTGAAATTATACTACAATTTTGTGTTTTTGCTAAAAGAGATACGTTATGATAATTTGAGAGATGAATACAGAAATTTTCCATTGTCCTTTAATGCAAGACCCCAATTATGAATTGGGTATAGTTCCTGCCTATTTTTTAAGCAATGGTTATCCGGATCTGATCAGGGAGCAAGTCATGGGTTTGATCGTTCCCCCTGCTATAACTAATGAGGTAAGAAGATTAAATAGTAATGGTGAGATGCCTGGCTGGGCGCCATTGTTTGTAAGGGCGTGTGGAGCACATCTATGTAAGGCTTGTATCCCGGGATTAAGCTGGGGACATGGACCTGAGCTGTTTATAATTCCAACCGGAATTACTCCAGGTCGTGAAGGTGAATTTGTAGGTAATTCCCCTCAGGAAGTTTAGACTAGAAACTTCATTAATTCTCCACCAAACAGGGTTAAGAGAATATAGAAGATGGAGAATAATGGAATAAAGATCAGTTTTCTCCAATCTGCTACTTTGAAAGCTGATAAAGAATACCCCTTGGCTTTTATTTGATCGAACAAAGCTTGATCCTCTTTTTTAATATCCCTTGTTGCTGTAAAAGCCACAATGAAAATAAAGGTGAGGATGGTGAGAATATTGCCTAGTCCTAGTAAGGTATAAACCCAGAACTTTCTTGTGCGGGCTTCCTTGAATACTATTAATCCTGCTAGAGTGCTAGCCAGCATTGAATTTACTAGTAGAGGAATGAGGAAGAATACTAGTGGCATACTGCTGACTAGATTGCCCAAATGAATATTTAATGGAGCAGATTGATCAATATAGAGATCCTCAGTTAATAATTTGGAGGGAGCATCGATACTTATTGTCGTATACTCAAGTCCCGAGGAAGTATTTGTTGAGCCTATAAAATCTGCAGGTAGGTCACCAAGAGGGGAGTAATAGCCATCGATTCGATTGTAGGTCACTTCGGTATAAGATTCAATATCATCAAAAACATCAGGTGTTACAAGACCCATTACTTTAATTACTGCTGGGACTACTTCGCTTCCGTAAACACTGGTTGGTATCAATGGGAAATAGATCCTATCAGTAGGGAAACTGACCAGCAGTCCTCGCATGTAGTAGGGCTGAGGCATATATATATCTGAGAAGGCACTATCTAGTGTTTTATCCTCCTCATAGGATATTCCATCAGATTGATCATATATGGGTTGAGGATACATTCTATTGTTCAGTCCAAATACAGGTGTTAACCAGCTAACTACTAGTGTATTGTCTTTTCCATAATAGCTTTGTAATGAATCAAGTTCTTCTGCTGTGATTTTTAGATCTTTGGAATCAAAGTATTCTTGAAGCACACTGGAACTATCAGCTGTTAATAATTCTGTAACTACTCCATCATTTTCGATATGTTCATAAACAGTAACCTTATCTCTGGCGGTGTCTTCCTGAGCACCTGTAGCTCCCATCATGGGCATGATACCGGAATCATAGACCAGTGGTGCGTAATTGATAGCGTCTAGAAAAGGCAGGAAAAAAGCTGGATAGATTTGATTGAGACTTAGAAGTAGCTGCATGCCTGACAGATCGTCTTTGGCTTTTTCAGTGATGTCGTAGCCGTAAAGTCTGGGCATATTGGTAATATTGTTATCGATAATGACCTTATCGGGTTTGGCTGGAACTGGGAAGATCCATACTAGATTATCACTCATATCCTCAAGCCCAATTGATAGGATCATGCTCTGTCTGCCGTTCTCGTAATTAATATATGCCTGCTGGACACTTTCATTATAGTATTCATACCTGTCCCAATAAGGCTTTACAATCATGCCATCTGCAGAAATTGAGGCCAGGGGAGACAGGAACATTAATAAAAGGGTAAGGAAAATGGAAAAGAAATGAAGTGTCCTTTTCATGAGGATATATTAAAAGTTATTAATATTGTATGATTTCGGTCAAGTTTATTCAACGATAAGACTGTAGCCTGTATCGTTAAAGATCAATTCCAGGATCTTTAAGGCTTCGGTTTTAGATTCCATAAACAATTCCTCTTTTTGTTCAACTGCTTTTTCAGCCTGGGTTGTTAATTCAGAGTAGGCTAGATTGTAATCTTTATTGGTATCATTATCGAAGAGCAATTTAAGCAAGCCCTGTTGATTATCAACCTCAATATCACCGATTATCTCTTTAGAGATGATAGAGGGTTCTGGAAGGTCTATAGTAATTTTCTTTTCTAGTTCGTTAACAATTATCTGATCAGGAGTAATATTTTGCAGATCAACGCCTAAGCTAACTTTAACTAAGGCTTGAGCCTGCAGAGTTTGACCCCACCAGAAATTTGACCAGTCTGAGCCGGCATCTACTACTATTTCAATATCTTGATCTAGATAAACAGACCTAGTTATTAGAAAGGCTTCTTCGTTGATCCGATCAACAACCATAACACTGGTAAGCTTCTGGCGGGCCGGATTGGAAGTGTATTTCTCAAAGAAGATACCAGATAGGAATATTCCTAATAATAGAATGATCAGGATAATGATAAGTAGAAGAGTTCTTTTCATGTGTTAAATTTAATTAATATAGTGTAGCAGAAAATGCCCATAGATATTAACTAATGGTATAATTCATTTGATTAATAATTGATTTATGAAGTTACACCGGTTTTATATAGAAGAAGGGTCATTTACACCCAGGAACTTTCATATCCAAAATATTGATATTGTGTCTCATATTAGATTGGTATTAAGGCTTAAAAAGGGAGATGAGATAATTCTGTTTGATGGTCAGGGTATGGAATACAGGGGTAAGATCGGATACCTTGATAAAAAGCAGGTCGCTGGACTTATTGAAAGCAGCTGGGAAGCAGAGTTGCCTAATAAACCTAGATTGATTTTAGCTCAAGCTTTACCAAGAGCAGGTAAGATAGATGAGATAATCAGAATGAATACAGAAGCTGGTGTTGCGGGATTTATTTTATTTGAAGGAGAATATTCCGTACCAAAGAAAGATGATTATACAGATACTAAGATGAAAAGGATCCGTAAGATCGCCCAAGAGGCACTTAGACAAAGCGAGGGTGTTCTCATGCCTGAATTTAAAGGTCCTTTAAGTTTTGATGAATTATTAAAAGCTGAAGCTGATCACAAGCTTGTATTACATTCCAGAGATGTCAAAGAGAGTGTCAATATTAAAGAATTAAAGGCCTATGCAGATCAAATTGTGGTTGCCATTATTGGTCCAGAAGGGGGGTTGTCTGAACGAGAACTGGAAATGGCAATTAAAGCAGGATTTAAACCTGTACATTTAGACATGCCTGTTTTGAGAACTGAAACTGCAGGCATAGTATTATCAGCAATACTTCTAAGTTGAGTTTGCTTAGTATGGTCGTAGTTTGTAGAATAAACTATGGCTCTTTCACCCAATGCTAAAACAATGATAAGAATGTGGCTTAAGACCATGGTCTTTGCTTTGATGTGCGCCGTAGTTTGGGGAATATATATTGGTCTGGAAAGAGGATTCAATGTCTATCTGATAAATCGGTTATTTGCCACTATGGCCGTATTTCTGATCATGTGTTCTTTGAGTTTAGCTAGCCTTGTGTATTTCACTAAAAAATTCACCAAATTGTTAGGCTACAGGATGTATTTAGGTGTAGGCGGGTTCTTTTTCGGATTGTCTCACGCCTTATTATCCCTATTTTTCTACATTGTTATTGAAGCTGAAAGTCCAGCCTATTTTTTTGAACAGCAATGGAATGTTTTTGGAATAATGATCCCTAATCAGCTAGCTTTCCTATTTGGTGTTTTGAGCTTGATAGTCTTCGGATTCATGGCCTTTATCTCTATGAAACGATTTATTTTAAAACTGGGAGGACTACTCTGGCGGGAATTATTGAGGAAGTTTGGCTTTTTTGCATTAACTACAGTTCTGATCCATTTCTTTATCAAAGATTTCAACAAATGGGTCGACCCGGATTCCTGGGGCAGGGGACTTCCTCCCTCAAATCTACTACTGTTCGTTTTGGGATTATTTGTTTTACTTCTAAGAATAGCTTTAAGTATTAGCTTGAGCAGGAAGAAAGTTTAGTCCTGTTTGGTTCTATCCTTTTTTAATAATATCCCTTTAACTTGTTGTGGTAAGTCGAGATTGACCAACTCCATTTCAACAGGATAGGGTAGGTCATATTGGAATAATCTATCTGCTTCTACTGGATCAAGATATTGTCTTTCCTGATTACTATTGATTACCATGATCTGATTAGCCAGGGTCGCAAATTCATAATAGTATTGGGTCTGCGTTACTGCAAAGTTTTGTGAAGGATCGATTAAAAGCACCACTATGATATTACCAGGATTGGTAACTTGTTTTTGGGCAGCATCTTCATCATTGAAGTAGCAGAAATTATTGGGAATTTTCTTTACCATCCGGTAAAGCACTTTATCCCCACTCACAACCTCTTCAATTTCTGTGGCTTCAGATTGCAGGGTAGGCGTTATTGATTGCTCAATTGTTTGAGGTAGGCTGTTATCAGTATTTGCCAATTTAACTAAATTGGTTGTGGCAGCTCCATAGTATCTGAAATAGTTGTCGTCGTTGACTAGGATATAGTCAAGAATGGAGTTGTCTGTATTGTATTCCACCATTTTAAAGGAGATAAAATCGGTATTATCACTTTCATATGTAAAGATGTCTGCTCTTGTTTCTTGAATTTGCAAGTCGATACAGTTTAATGAGAATGGTCCATAAGAAGTTGTTGTTGAGAGATGGAAATAGTTGAAATTCTTTTCTGATTCCAGTGATTCTGTCCCTGCCAGATCACTTACGGCCATGTTTAGTATGGAGTCATCCAAATTGGATGTTAACAAAGGCTTATTGTAATTTAATAAGGCCTGGGGATTATTGGCATAGACTTGAGTTAAGAGATTGTATTGTTCATTGCCTTTAAGCACTCTGACCTGTTCGTGAACAGTATAGTTATTGTTCAATAAATAGAACCCGGACCCGAGAAATACGATCATGGTAATAATGATCCCTAGAAAGTTGCCTAGTCCATTTAATTTTATTTTCCCAAAGCCAAAAAAGAGCTTGCTCCAAAACCCTTGATATTCATGTTTATTAGCTTCCAGTAATTTATTCCTTAATCCATATTCAAATTCGAGTGACGGAAAGGAATTCTTCTTGCTTAACTGGTCTATTAAATTTTTAATCTCTATATCCTCTTTCATATATTAATATTGTTGCTTGGAGTGTACATTAAAAGTTGCTATTAATAGCTTCAGATTTTTAATTCCACGTTTTTGAGTGGTTTTTACATAATTCATATCTTTATTGAGTTTAATGGCAATTTCAGATAATGATAATTTATCGATCAGGCGCATTTTTAATACTATCCTTTGTTTTTCAGGAAGCTTATCAATATATGGGAGGGCAAGTTCTTCAGCTGTAGGATTAGCGTCGGCTGTTTTAATAAATTCCTGAACATATGATCCAAAATCCTGTTCTTTTTCAATAGGAATGGTTTTGATATCTTTGTACTTCTTCCTGAGATACTGCATGAATACTAGTTTGACTACTCCGTAAAGATAAGCTTCTGCATTGAATACATCGTCTTTGGTTTTAATGATATTGATAAATTTCAGGAAAGCCTCGCTAGTTAGATCTTCTGCAATTTCTTTACTTTGAACCTTGTAATAGAAGAAGCGGTAAACGCGTCTAAAGTGTTTATCATAAAGTTGTTCAAGCTCATGATCGTTCATAGGTTTTGTATTTGTCTGGCAATTTCCAGTTCCTCATTGGTCGGTATGATCCAAATGGGGCAGCTGCCAAAGGCGCTGATCTTGAGATTCTCAGCCACATTGATCCGGCCATCATTTAATTTTGGATCTACTCTGAGATTAAAATAGCTCAATCCTTCAAAAATTCTCTTCCTGATTATATCAGAGCCTGCTCCGACTCCTGCTGTGATAGTGACTGCATCAACTCCATTAAGAGAGCCTATGTAGGAGGCTATATATTTTTGGATCCTATAAATATACATTTCAATTGCCAGATGTGCTCTTTCATTGCCTGCAGCTTCATCCTGGAGCAATGTGCGCATATCGGCAGTATAGCCTGAGATACCTAATAGGCCGCTCTTTTTGTTTTGGATCTCATTAAACTCATCATCATTGAAATGTGTGATTTCCTGTAGATAATAGACGGCGCCATCGTCCACATCGCCTGCTCTAGTAGCCATGATCAATCCTTCTAAAGGTGTGAAGCCCATAGAGGTATCAATACTGTTTCGCTCCATTATGGCCACAATACTAGCTCCCCCTCCTAAATGGCAGGAGATTATTTTCTTAGCATCTGGTTCCAGTTTATGCAGTTCTGAAATGATAAAGCTATGAGATATACCATGGAATCCATATCTTCTAATTGAGTACATCTGATAATACTCATAGGGAAGGGCGTACATATATGCTTTGGGGGGCATTTTGGAATGGAAGGCTGTATCAAAAACTGCGTAAAATGGGATATCGCTGATTAATTCTCTAAATTCCCTAATCTTCTTTAAAGCTGGGGGATTATGTAAAGGTGCCAAGTTATTTAATGCTTCCAATTCTTTGAGCACAGCATCTGTTAAAAGAGTAGGTTCCTTAAACTTTTCACCTCCATGCACGATCCTGAATCCGATCTTCTCGATAGTATGTCCTTGGCATTCATTCAATATTAAATTGGCCGAATTCAAAAATTGCTCCTTAGTTATATCCCAGGAGTATTCTTGGCCATCCTTAATTATTTCGCTTACATATTTTCCATTCTTATTATCGATCATGCCGGATAGCAATAGCTTCAGTTCAGAATCAAAAAGCTTGTATTTGATAGTTACGCTACCTGCATTGATAATGAGGGTGGCCATTTTAGTCGGATAATTTGAATTCAGTAACTTCTGGCATATCGCTGCCGTGCTCCCTAATATATTCAATATGCTTATCAAGAAGCGCTTTTAATTTAGCAATACTTTCTTTAGCTGTAGGAGGCTCAGGTTTACCAGTAGCAATATATCTTTCTATTGCTTCAATTGCGATCTGGTAGCGACTACAATTATTCAGGACAAGCATATCAAAGGGTGTAGTGGTGGTACCTTTCTCCTTGTAGCCGTGAATATGGTATCTTTCCTGATCATAGGCTGCAAACAACATTTGTTTTACGTCTTCAGGATATCCGTGATAAAGGTAAATAACGGGATTATCTTTTCCAAAATATTGGTCCAGAATGCTTTGTTGATCACCCTGAGGTTTTTTAAGATTACCCAGATTAAAATTGTTAAGTTCACTAACACTAACATATCTTACCTTGATTTCAGGAGTCATCTGTTTAAGCATTTTAACTGCAGCCATGGCTTCCAATGTTAGATAATCGCCGGTGGCGGCAATTGTGATATCGGGTTCAAAATCTTTGCCTTCCCATACCATCATTCCTGTTAGTAGTTGTTCTCTGGCTTGCGCTAATGTCAGGTATTGGGGCAGATCATGTTTGCCCGGCACGATGATATTGACCATATCGTTGCTTTGCAGACATTGATCCATAGTTGCAAGCAGCATATTGGCATCAACAGGGTAGTGAATGCTCACATGTTCAGAATGGTTGTTAAGCATAGAACTTACAAATCCAGGATTTTGATGAGACAGGCCATTATGTTCCTGTCTCCAGCTGCCGCTGGTAACAATGATATTCAGAGAGGGGACTGGTTTTCTCCAATCAAATCTGTATTTTTGGCTCAAGAACTTAATATATTGATCGACCATACTGGCTACGATCATCATGAATGATTCATAGGATACGAATATACTATGCCGGCCCGTTAGAACATAGCCTTGCATCCAGGCCATTAATAGATTCTCACTTAATACTTCCATAACTCTCCCCTCGGGTCCGATTTTTTCACTACCCTCCGGGGTGGGCCAGATATATGTTCTGGTTGTGACATCGAAAAGAGAGGAAAGTCTATTGGAAACACTTTCATCAGGGGACATAAGCCTGAAGTTTTCAGGGTTCATAGCCATCATATCCCTTAAATACTTTGACAGCTCGATCATTGCTGCTGCATTCTTTTTACCTCTTGCTTCAATATTAACTTCGTATTTGGATACATCTGGTAAATTAAGTTTTCTGGTATTCATGCCATTGGCATCAGGATTTTTGCCTAAACGCAGTTCAAGAGGAGGCAGTAATGATTGAATTTCAGCTATAGGGGTAAATTTGTCATCGAGTAGTTCTTTAATATTGTAGCTTTCCAGCCATTTCTTAAGAATTTGAAATTCTTCATCATCAGTCTGGGGCTTCTCTAAGGGTACTCCATGAGAACGGAAACTGTCTTCTATCATTAAACCGTGTGCCTCTTTAGGACCTGTCCAGCCCTTTTTAGTTATCATCAGGATCACAGGCCATTGTGGTTTATCGATTTTTCCCTGATCCCTGGCTTCACTTTGGATTTGTTTGATCTTTTGATAAGCTTCCTCCATAGCAATCAGCATGGGCTCATACATAAATTCACTATCTACTATTATGGGATGATATCCGTATCCCTCAAAGAGATTTCTTAATTCTTCATTACTCATTGTCCCGTATATTGTGGGACCAGAGATCTTATATTTATTAATATGTACAATTGGTAAAACAGCTCCGCAAGTCTTGGGATTTAAAAACTTATTACTATGCCAGGCTGTGGCCGTTGTTGCGGTCTCAGCTTCGCCATCTCCTACTACACAAGCAACCAAAAGATCAGGATTATCAAAGGCTGCGCCAAAAGCACTGCCCAGAGAATATCCTAATTCTCCACCTTCTAATATCACTCCGGGGGTTTCCGGATTAGAATGAGAGGGGAAGCCTCCGGGCCAGCTGAAATTACGAATGAGTTTGCCCATAGCTTCCTTGCCCCATTGATATTCCGGGTAGAAATGCCCCATGGTTCCCTCAACATAGAGATTGGCAAGCAGGGCAGGATAGCCATGACCTGGCCCAACTACAAGCATTGTTTTTTGGGAATGTCTTTTTACTAGAATATTTAGGTTGGCATAGATGAAATTAAGACCGGGAACGGTACCCCAATGTCCCAGCACTCTTTGTTTCAAATGCTCTTTTTTTAATTCACTTTCAAGTAGGAAATTATCTTTAAGATAAAGCTGTGCAGCTCCGAGATAGTTGACCATCCTTAAGTATTTGGTCAAAGCCATCAAGGTTTCTGGATTATTGATATCGGATAATTGGGCAGTCATGTTGTACTTGTCTATTTATATATTGTGACAATTTTATTTTATTTTTGCAATAAAATATTATCTGCTGTTAAGATATCCAATGTATTAATTCTTTTTATGAAACTATTTCATCTTAATATTGAAAAGGGGAGGAAATATCCGGATCTGATCAAGTATATTAAAAGAATTGAGCCCGATATTCTTTGTTTTCAAGAGTTGGCTGGTGGGGATTATCATGGTCAAAAAGGTGATCATTTTACAGAACTACTTGCGGATCTGCCTCAATACAATGGGGTCTTGTCAAAGCAAAATCAGCCTGAGGGGCATACAGATACATATATGGGAGTGGGGATCTTTGTTTTAAAGGAATATAAAATATCATCCAAGAAAGAAATTATTATGACGCCCAATTCTGGAAGAATGATCAGAAGTGATGACCCCATGAATATGCATTGTGGTAATACAGCCTTAGATGTTGCGATAAGACTGAATGGGAAAAAGATCAGTATTGTTACGGGTCATTTTACTTGGGAAAATAGTCCCTATGATAATAATTACAAGATTGAAAGAGCTGCAAAGGTACTAAAACATTTGAAGAAGTTGAAGCATGATTTTGTACTGACAGGAGATTTTAACGTAAAAGCAGAGACTAAAACTGTTAGCCAATTTAGTGAGGTCGGTACGATTCTTACTTCACAAATGGGTATTGGGAATACTCTGAACCCAGCACTTTCTAGGCATAAGCATTTATTCCCTAAAGGAGTAGATTGTGATCACATTATTGTATCAAAAGGTGTGAATGTTAATAAGCTAGAGCTGATCAGAGAGCCGGATCTTTCTGACCACTTCGGATTATTGATGGAATTTACTGTTCAATAGGTTATAAAGTAGATAAGCCAGGAAGGTCCCCAACTGGTAGGTTTTATAGTAGTTCTTAAGATCTTGTAACCAGATTTAGCGATTAAGTTTTCAAGCTCTTCAGGTTGAAAGTCTGAGAAATGTCTTTCAGGCCAGTGCAGACCGGGATGTTCTCTTAGTCCATCATTCTCGCCACTCATAAAAGATAAAAGGAAAACACCCCCTGGTTTTAATACTTTCTTAAAGCCCTTTAAGGTTTTAAGCATTTCTTTTTTAGGTATATGCAGCAATGAGGCCATAGACCAAATTCCATCAAATGTCTTAGCTGGGAAATGAAGTTTTCTCAGGTCCATGTTTAAGAATAAAACATCGGGATTGTTTTTCCGGGCAATACGTAGAAAAGGTTCACAAAGATCGATACCGATGACCTTAAAGCCTTTGGAGGTGAAGTAGGGAATATCTCTGCCATTAGCGCAACCGGCATCTAGTATTGAAAGGCCTTCATGTTTTGGCAAGAGATTTAAAAAGATCCTTCTTAACCCAATTATACTGGGATTTGCTTTACCATTTCTTTGGGAATAATCATCATAAATCTGATTGTAAGTTTCTATTGTCTTTGTAATATTATCCATTATCTGCGTTTTATTATCGTTATTGCATTTTAACATGCAGTTGCCTAAAATTGACTGGTTTTAATTAAATACATGAAAATTTCTAAAGCATTAGTTGATAGTGATTTTGATGGAGTTGTATGTGGGGCTCTATTATCAATAGTATTTCCGGGGTTGAATATCAGGCTTACTGAGGCCAGCGCCTTACAATCAGGTAGGGATAAAGATTTTGTAGACGAGAATACTGTAGTTGCTGATCTAAGTTATGTAGAAGGGTGTGGTTTGTATTTTGATCATCATCATAGTAATGAGCCTAAACGGGAGATCGTTGGTAAATGGGAGCTGTTAAATAGCGCCGCTGAAGTAATATACAACTATTACAAGGATAAGTTTGATTTAGTGAGATATGAAGGGTTAATACAGCAATTAGGTAGGTTTGATAGTGGCTTAACTACACTAAAGGACATGATGGAGATGAATAACTACTTATTGATGGGCTTTGCTATAGAGAGGCAGGATAAAGAGTTTAGTCTAAAGCTCATTAAGGAATTGGCTGAATTTGCTTGGGATGATGTTTTAGAAAAGGAATTTGTTAAAGAAAAGTTGCAAAAATGCAGGCATGATATTGAGCAGTATTATGATTATCTGAAAAAGAACACTGTTTTTGAAGGCAATATTGCTTTTATTGATAACAGAGATTTCAATGGAAACATGGCTCATGCCTATTTCTTAGCCACTACTTACCCTCAACTGGATGCTATTATTATGCTCAGGCAGGTGAAAGATGATTATCGCATAACAATGTTTTGGAATAATTTCAAAAAAGATAGCTTTAAATATGATCTTCTAGCAGTAGCCAAGGAACTAAATCCAGTTGTATCTGGAGGCCATAAAGGAGCGTGTGGAGCTTCAGTTAAAGCTAATCTAAGTGTTGAGGATTTGAAGAAAAAGATCTTTAGCATGTTGAAACAACAAGTTGCAGAGGATTTGATATAATTTGGGAAATAATAATTAGGAGAAATAACATGGATGATCCTGTGCAATTGCGTGAGCAAGTTCAAAAATCAATTGTTGATATTATTACTAAGGGTTTAGAGGAGGGCACAATAAGTGAAGATAGAGCTAAAGAGATCGCTAATCACGTCTTACAGATGCTTCCTGAGAATATTGACTATCCCCGTCTAATGGAAGTAATTCCTAAATTAGATGACTCATTTACAGAATTAACCGCAGCAGTTGTTCCTGTAATGAGAGAATATGAGCAAAAGATGAGAAGTGTTGTTAATGAAAAGATCACTAAGCTTTTAGCGGAAGGCAAATTGGATGAGGCCCTTAATCTGACTAAACAGGCTATCGAAACTGAGAAGAATCTCAGTTAATAATGACAGATTAGCACTTATACAATATAATCAGGGGAGCTGTTTTTAAATTTTTCCACAGCAATTTTTTCAACTATGGATATATTTCATGTATTGTTCTATCAACCGACCTTCAACTTATTGATGGTTTTTACAAATTGGTTTGGGAGTCTGGGTTTAAGTATAATCCTCATTGCTTTGATCGCTAAATTGATTACCTTGCCAATGACCAATTCTCAGATCAAGAATGCTGAAAAGAATAAGGATCTGCAAGTAAAGTTCAAAGAGCTTAAGAAGAAGTATAAGCATAATCAGGAGAAATTAACTCAAGAGATGGCCAAATTACAGGCAGAAGTACTGCCAGGGCAATTAGGAGGCTGTTTATCCATAATCATATTCATTGTGCTTTTTATTCAGATCAGAGGGGTGATTTTGGATCTAGTTAATAGAGGGTTCCATGCCTATAACGAAGTTGCTTATACTCAAAATCTGGAGAAGAAAGAAGATTTTGTAAAGTACAATCTAGTTGAACCTTTACCTTATGGGAAAAATACGATTCAACTGAATGTAACTGCCAGTAACGGCAAAATAATAAATAAGTTCTATGAATTTGAAGTTGTTGAAAATAAAGCTGCTAGAATCGAGGAATTAAAGACTGAATTAAATAATCGAACAGAGGAGCAGAAGAGTGAGTCTGTGAAGTTAGCTGAGGAAAGAGCAAAGGCGGAAAGAGATTCGGATATTGCAATATATAATAAAGATTTGGAAGCAGGTATTACCAATGTTACTTTGGGACAGTTTTTGATTTTCACAACAGATAGTGCCAGGGTAGATATTATTGAGAATAATATGCCTGATCTCACTTTCTATATTCGACCTCCCTCAAATGAGACCATTGTTACTGATAATACCACAATGTTTGTTAATGGTAATGATGTAACTAGTGCATTAGAAGTACAACAAGGAGATAGACTAAATCTGGAGTTTGCCGGTGTAAATTTATCAAAAGTAGCCAGTGATTTTGATATTTTTAACTTAGCCATAACAGCCCCATATATATTGTTATCGGTAGGTAGTGGGGTTGCTCAATACTTTGTAAGTAAGCTTTATGCAGCTGGTAATACCCAAACTGCTTCAACTCCCAAAAAGGATGATAAGAAGGGTAAGAAGAAAAAGGAAGATGAAGATGAGCCTGATTTTGCAGAAATAATGGCAGAATCATCAAAACAAATGAATTTAATTTTCCCAATATTTACTGTATTTATCTCCCTGGGATATTTTGGGGGAGCCTCTTTCATTCCAATGGGCGTAACTCTTTTCTGGACTGCACAGAACACCTTTGTTATAATTCAACAGGTATATGTGCAAAGGGAAAACATTAAAGAGAAGCTTAGTGAAAGAATTAATAAGGTAAGGCTTTACTGGAATAAAGCAGACTAAATGTATAATCATTCAATTTTAAAAAATGGAAGATAACAAAATAATTGAGATAGCAACAGCACAGATTGATGAGTTCTTAACTCAACTTGGATTAGAGGCTGAGCTTAAAATAGATTTTATGGAAGCAGATTCTAAAGAAGAGGTTGCTTATCGCTACCTATTAATTGAACTGCAGGGAGAACACCTCTCAGAGCTGATTGGATTCCATGGCAAAATGTTGGAATCTTTACAAAATGTATTGGGCTTGTTCATGAATAAAGCTTTAGAAAACAAAGAGGTAAGAGTATTGCTTGATATTAATAATTACCGTGATAAAAGGACTGAGTATCTCACACGATATGCTCAAAGGGCTGCTGAAGAAGTTAGAATGAATAAACAACCAATGGAGCTTCCTCCAATGAAGCCTTTTGAAAGAAGGATCATTCATATGGTATTGAAAGACGATCCTGAATTGATAACAGAGAGTCTGGGCGAGGGGGAGGACAGGAGAGTTGTAATTAAATCAAAATAACTATATTTTTTTATTTTTTTCAAAATGGTACTTAAAGCACAATCAAGAGAGGTTGTTGGAAAGAAGGTCAAGAATCTTCGAGCCCAGAACATGGTCCCTGCTTCTGTTTATGGTCCTAAACAACCAAGTCTCAATATAGCTCTTCCTAAGCTTGATTTCATCAAGCTTTATAAAGAAGTGGGCTATTCAAATTTATTTGAGTTGGAAATGCCTGATGGCAAGAAATTCAATGCGCTTCTTAAGGAAGTGCAATTCGATTATCTTGGCAATGAGGTGATCCATGTCAGCATATATAAGGTGGATATGGAACAAAAGATCGTTA
>ENA-UOWO01001900-UOWO01001900.1-activated-sludge-metagenome-genome-assembly--contig:-NODE-1900-length-26860-cov-6.716583_pt1 | contig 26860 bp, 24 predicted proteins | sample MGYA00238148_ERZ761564 | MGnify/ENA primary metagenome ERZ761564 (study PRJEB28885, sample SAMN05720194) | activated sludge metagenome | isolation source: Anaerobic digester | place: USA...
CATGGGCAATAACACCCACTTCCCGGATATGTCCCAGAAACTGGTTGCCGAGCCCTTCACCTTTTGACGCCCCGGCGACAAGCCCGGCGATGTCCACGAATTCCACTGCAGCGGGAATCGTCTTTTTGGGATTGAACGACGCGCTCAGGAAGGCCAGGCGTTTATCCGGAACGTTCACGATCCCCACATTCGGTTGAATGGTGCAAAAGGGATAGTTCGCCGCCTCGGCTGGAGCGCTCGTAAGCGCGGAAAAAATGGTCGATTTTCCCACATTGGGAAGACCGACAATACCGCAATTTATAGCCATTGGTTCCTCTCTACAATAAATACAATATGCCCCATTTTACCGGTTGAATCGTTGAAGGGCAAGTTGTATAATCCAACAAATACGTTTTCCGCATGACCGGAGGATTTTTATGGCATTCAATCTTGCGATGTACCCCGTTTCCTACGTGGCCCAGTACAACCCCGAAACCGATTCATGGAATGAATCATGGATTCAGGCCGATTCTGTACACTACGACGAACTTGTCGCAATGGACGAGAGCGAACGGAACGCCATTTACGCGAAGCGCAACCGTTTCGATCTTCCTCTGGTCAACTATACTACCCAATACGCTCTTGGCTGTTTCGAGGGCATGAAAGCCTACCCGCAAAAGGATGGGTCCCTTTCAATTTTTCGTCCGGAGAAAAATGCCGAACGGTTCTATAATTCCATGAAAGGACTCAAAGCTCCGGCATTTCCTCCGGAACTCTACCTCAAGGCTTCAAAAGAGTTTATCCGGAGAAACCGGGAACTCGGATACATGCCTGCGTACGACGCTGAATGGGAAAAGGATAACTTTTCCTCGGCGAGCGCGGTGTATATGCGCCCCTTCATGTACTCGGAAGGCGCGATCGGCATCGGCGTATCCCGCGAACCGTATGTGATAATCTGCGCAACCACGGTTTCAAGTTACTTTAAAAGTACCAATTCCAAAGCAATTGTAACCGACCGCATCCGTGCCACTCCCAACGGCACGGGCTGGATTAAATGCGCGTCTAACTACGTCGTGTCCACACTCGCGAAAAAAGAAGCGGAAGACGCAGGTTACATGGAAGTCATCTTCCTCGACGCAACAAAACGCAAGTATGTTGAAGAAGGTTCGTCCTGCAACATATTCTTCTACCTCAAGAACGGGGAGCTCGTTACCCCGGAACTGGGTGACACCATCCTTCCCGGCATTACCCGTTCTTCCATCATCGAATTTGCCCGTGCCGAAGGCATCAAGGTCACCGAACGGAAAATTTCCATCCAGGAAGTGGCGTCCAAGTGCCGCGAGTGCTTCGTGACCGGAACCGCCGCCGGTATCAGCTCCATCGAAAGCATCACCTGGAAAGGCAAGGAACATGTTTTCAATAATCGTGTCCCGGGCGAACTCGGCAAACGCCTGCAGGCTCGCCTCAAAGGCACCCAATACGGTACCGTGGAAGACGTGAATGGATGGAATGTCCTGGTCTGATTCATCTGACAAAAATGACGCGCTTCACCTTATAGTTTCCGGCCGAGTTCAGGGCGTGGGTTTCCGCGCCTGGGCCGCCCGCGAAGCGGACCGTCTCGGCATAAAAGGCCTGGTCCGCAACCTTCCCGACGGCAGCGTAGAGATTGTCGCGGAAGGCGCTCCGGAGCTCCTGGAACGCTTCTGCGAACGCCTGGAAGCAGGAAACGGCTACTCACGAACCGACCAATTACAAAAAAAACGGGTATCCCCGCAAGGGTTTACCCGCTTTTCTATTACCTATTGAGTCTCATTCAGTGTTTTCTATACTGAGGCACAAATCGGGAAGAGACGCGACATGGCCATGCTCACAGCCGTTCGAAGAAATGGCCATGGGAGGCGAAAGTGTTTCGAATTGCTGTAAACAAATACATACCACAAGCTATATACCTCTAACCGCTTGAATTTGATTATATCCTGCGTTATTCTTAAGTAAGGAATGTAAGGAGGTTCGTATGGAACTCGCAAAGGTTACCTCAAAAGGTCAAATCACCATACCGCAGGAAATACGTAAAAAACTTAAGTTAAAGGAAGGCGACAAGGTATTCTTTGTTGAGGACAATGGTTCGATCCAGTTTCTCAATGCCTCCCAGGTTGCTATCCGCGCAGTACAGAATGGAATGTCCGGAGAAGCGGAAAAAGGCGGCTTTTCTACAGAAGATGATGTAGTTCAGTACATTAAACAAATCAGAAAAACCGCTATTCTCTAATGCGTGTTTTTGTTGATACCAATATAATCATTTCTTCACTACTTTTCCCGAAAGGAAAAACTGCGGCGGTGTTCAATCACATTATTGAACACCATGAGCTTGTTTTGGCAAGTTTTTGTGTTCTTGAGGCAACTATGGTGTTTTCACGGAAGTTCCCGGATAAAACCCATCTTCTCGAACAATTTTTCCTGGATCTTGATTTTGAACTCTTTCAAACTCCGGAAGCTTTTTCGTTGGAGGAATATCCTCAAATCCGGGATCCACACGATTATCCTGTTCTTGTCTCCGCAATTCTGTCAGATTCTGATGTACTACTGACGGGCGACAAGGATTTTGAGGGTGTAGAAATAGCAAAGCCTCTCATTTTCAGCCCGTCGCAGTATTTTGAGCTCATTACAAAAAAAGAACCGGGTCAGTAGTACCCGCTACATTCCCGGTTCCTCTGATTATTGATAAATTTCTTTCAACAATTTTGATAGCACTCAATACGTATCCGGATCCGAAGACGCCCGGGAAATATTCTGTTCTTCCAGAGTACTTTCCAGATACTCCTGTATCAGCATCTCACCAAACTCCGCAAGCTGTGACCGGGTAAAGAAAATCTGGAAATACCCGGATTTCTTGATCGTTGATTTTCGGGTGGTACTGGTATACCTGTCATTGTCAGTTTCCGGAATAGTCAGGGTAAAATAGGGAGCATCTTTCTTGAATTCATATCCGGTTGAAACCGTCGCGGTAGCTTCTGCGTTGAGGGTAAGCATGCCCCAGTTCATGAACGCCGGGAAAGTCCCATAGGTCGAAAGCATGTCATTGTTACGGTTGAGAGTACGTTGCTCGAAACTCTCCAGATACGACGTAATAGCAGAAATGAGCAAATCCCGGTCGGACTTGTCCAGATAAAGGTGTGTTTCATTTCCCTGATTTTTTGTGACAAGAATTACTTCATTGGTCCGGGGAGCGAAAGACACGGTAAAGGTACCGGCACTCATGCCTATTCCGGTAAAACCCGAAAACGAAGCTCCGGCAACACCAATTTCATAGGGATCGGCATTGGCAACCATATCAGCGCTCTGAACCGGCGGCGGAGTCCCGGCACATCCGGCAACAAGAATCATCACTATCAACAAGAATGTACTGAGCTTTTTCATGAAATAACTGTATCAGGTCGTTGCTATTTGCACAAGACATAAAAAAAGGCCCCTGCAAGCAGGGGCCCAATCGGTTAGCAATTACGCATTACGCGCAGATGCTTAGAACCAGTATTCCATGCGAACGGGGATACCAATGTAGGTATCGCCTTCGCTGCGTACCTGAACACCAGCACCTACAACACCGTTGCTGAAGCCTTTAGTAACTCCGGCAAAGAAGGTGATTGCAGAATCGCCGCTTCCAGTCCATACATCATCCATGTAGTGAACGTCAGCAGATACACCAACACCGTCACCGACATCATAGTCAAGTCCGGCACCAACGTGCATGCGGTTGTCAGATTCCATCAGCTTGTAAACAGCCATGAGATGAATCTTGGCAGCGTCAACAGCGTAGTTACCATACAGAGCGATCTTCTTGGTTTCTTCAGGATCAACATCTGCGTTAGTGTTCATGGCAAAGCCAAGTTCAACAAAGAGGTTTTCCATGCCGGTGTAGTTGAAAGCAACTTCTACAGCAGTCTGCATGTCATCAACCTTTCCTTCAGCGTCGCTGGTTGCTTCGGAAGTAAGGATCTGAGCCTTGAACTGTCCAACACCATCAATGCTGTAACCAAGAGCAGCCTGCATCTTGGCGAACATGTCAGAAGTGTGGTCCTTGTCAAGATCATAGAAGTACAGAGCCACATAGAGGGGATCCATGGGAGTAATTGCTACTTCGAAAGCTTCACGTGAACCTTCAATACCGATGCGGCTGAAAGTTACGTCTTCACCATCACCGTAACCAAGACCACGGTACCAGTTGAACGAACCAAAGGCGGCATTTCCCCGAAGGGTGTCGTCATAGATGCGTCCGAGCTGGAGGGTTACCATATCCATGGGCTTTACCCAGATTTTCTGCTGGTCGCCAACGGAGAATGCTCCACCGTCTACGTTACCATCAATCTGGAAACCTACATTGTCGGAATTACCAGCAAGGGTGAAACCAATGCGGGCTTCGTCTCCGGGCCAGCCGCCCCAGGAAGGAGCAGTGTCGGTCAGTGTGTCATCCGGTCCGTTTGAAACGGGCAGGAAAATTCCGCGTCCCCAAGCACCAATAGAGACCTCGGCAACCGCTACAGAAGCAACGAGTGCGAAGATCATAAGAATTGCAAGAGCTTTCTTCATTTAAGAAATTCCTCCTTAAAGTTTTGAGGTAGTCAAACCAACGGTTTTTCTGTACTACCCCTATCTTTTGCTCCAGTATACCTGCAGTTTTTTGGCGCGTCAAGTTTTTTTTAACAAAAGAGTCGGTTTCGCACGACAAAACCGGCATATTTTGTCACATATTCTCCAATTTCTCTATTTTTCTCTGAAAAGAAACACAATGAGTGCGGCGATAAAAAGGACTTGCGGAATGTTTGCGGAGAGGAGTGATCCAAGTGTTGTGGCAAAAACGGGGATGGAATTTGAAGAAAAAAAACCGAAAACACGGAGCGTCCGGTACAACAGCCCGGCGTATGAAGCGAGGATACCCACAACAACCAGAATCCAGGCAAGACTCGCCGTTTTGGTCCACACCATGATGGCGAGGAAGGACGCGGCGGCGCCGAACAACAGGGAAACCAGAAGCTCGATGAGCTCCGGATTCTGAAGGATGGCACTTTCTCCGTTCATGAAGCGCCGCCTTTCGCGAGCGCCTTGAACTCTCCCGGGTCGGCCACGAAAGGTACAATGGAAGGGACATGATAATCAGGGGATATCAGGATGCCGTTGTCGAGGCAAAAGTTGAAGAACTCTTCGTAACGGGACGGGCGCATTTTGGGGACAAGGTAGGGACCGCGGCGATCCCACCAGGGATTCACATAGCGGTCAAAGACCATCCAGTCCTGTTCGGTACAGGTAAAAATCTCGGCGGAAAGATCATGGAAAGAACGGGCAAGCGCGCCGAGCAGGGCGGGAGATACCGGATCGGACGGGGAAATCCGAGCGGCGGCTTCGTCAGAACGGGGAGCGAAAACGGCAACGGTTACCCCGCCCGCGAAGGGGAGCGGAGACGCAAGCACCATAGTATCGAGCGATTCATTGACGCCCCGGAGAAAAGCCGAGTCTACCCGGTCGCTCATGGCGTAAAACGCGTCATCGAGCCAGGGACGCCAGATTTCAATGCCGTGGAGGTTGTGCGCCGCTGAAAGCGGGGAATCCCCGCCGGGACCGATATCCTCGGCCGCTTCGGGATGAAGGAGCGGGGACTCCATGAGCGGAATCTCGCTCCAGAGGTCCAGGAAGGCCGCACAGGCGCGCGCGGCGCGTTCCCGTGATGCGTACCAGCGTACTTCAGGATACTGGGGCAACAGCTCCTGTACCGCACGAACGAGTTCGCCGTCTTTTTCAGTCGGGAAGGAGCCGGTAAGGCCGCGGTCAAGCAAACTCTTGAATACGAGCTTCGCCTTTCCGCTCTTCCAGCCGAGAATGGCGGCACCGGCTTCACGGTAGAGGTCGAGCAGCCGCTTCCCCTTCGCGGTATACAAATGGTACCCGTTTGCGCGGCGCACGGTGCCGTAGCGTGAAAGAATGGCTTCCTGAATATTGACCGGATCAACTGGTATCATGGTAATGCTCATTGTACCAGTTTACGAAAAATCCGCAAGCCGTTTTTGCACAAGCTCCGAGGCAATACCCGGATTCGCCTGTCCCCGGGACTTTTTCATCACCTGGCCGGTAAGCCAGTCGACAACATTCGTCTTTCCTTTTGCATAATCCTCGAGCGCCGCGGGGTTTTCTGCGAACACCTCGGCCACAATTTTCCCGATGACCCCGGTGTCACTCACCTGCACCATGCCGTGTCTTCTGATAATTGCCGCGGGAAGTTCTCCGGTTTCCAGCATTTCAGCGAAGACGTCCCTGGCCTGTCGGCTCGTGATGGTGTTGTTGCCCAGGGCGTTCACGAGACCGGCAATATGGGCGGGAGTAACCGGAAGATCGGAAAGACCGATATTCCGGTCGTTGCGTACCGCGAGGAGTTCGCCGAGTATCCAGTTCGCAACCTTCCCGGGATCCCCGGACTCTTTCGCCGCGTCCTCGAACCATTCGGCGAGTTCGCGCTCGCTCGTCAGAGTTTTCGCGTCAGAATCCGAAAGGCCATATTCGCGGCGGAAGCGCTCCCGCTTTTCGGCGGGGAGTTCCCCTACCCGGCTCCGGGCCTGCGCGAGAAAGGCGTCATCGAGGATGACGGGCGGTATGTCGGGCTCGACCACGAAGCGGTAGTCAGTAAAGGAGTTCTTGGTGCGCTGAATGACCGTACGACCGGCCGCGTCGTCCCATCCCATGGTGTTCTTGAACCCGGCGGAATACGTCTGCCGGTTCGAGCGGAATTCTTCGAGCTGACGGGCCGCCTCGTACGTGCAGGCGTCGCGGATGGAGCGGAACGAGTTCATGTTCTTTATTTCCGAGATGGGTGTCCGGTATTCCGTACCGTTCGTCAATATTTTCAGATTGATGTTCGCGTCGCAGCGCATGGCGCCTTCTTCCAGGGTGCCCTCCGTTACGCCGATGTACCGGAGTATTTCTCGGACCGTCTGCATAAAGAGGGCAGCCTCCTCCGGAGAGGACAGGTCGGGTTTCGACACAATTTCGATGAGGGGCACGCCGGAACGGTTGAAGTCGATGCAGCTGCGGCCGTCTTCGCGGTGAATGCTCTTGCCCACGTCTTCCTCGAGATGGATGCGCTCGAGCCGGACCTTCTTGCCGTCAAGCATGACATGGCCATCGTGACAAAGGGGGATATCGTACTGGGTAATCTGATAGCCTTTCACGAGGTCCGGGTAAAAGTAGTGTTTGCGATCAAACGTGACAAACCGGTTAATGCCGCAGGAGAAGGCGTAGCCGGCCGCAGCGCCGAGTTCAACGAATTCCTTTGACGGGACCGGCATGGCGCCGGGAAGTCCGAGACAGACCGGGCACACGCGGGTATTCGGCATGCCGCCGTAACGGTTCTCGCAGGCACAGAACGCCTTGGTGTGGGTCTTGAGTTCACAGTGTATCTCGCAGCCGATGAGTATTTCATACGTCAGATCGCCGTCTTTGTGCAGGCCGCTCATCGGGATTTCTCCCGGGCGCGCGCCACTTCAAGAATCGTCTTCTCTCCGCCCATGGGGCCGCAAATCTGTACGCCCACCGGAAGCCCGCAAGAGGTCTTCCCCGCCGGAATGGAGAGGGAGGGAATGCGCGCGAGGTTGACGAAGGTGGTGTAAAGGTCGGTCAGGTACATGGCGAGCGGATCGTCCACCCGGGAGCCGAGCGGAAAAGCCGGCGCCGGATTCGTGGGGCACAGGAGGATGTCGTGTGTTTCAAAGACCGCGGCGACATCCCGCTGGATGCGCGCGCGAACGCTCATGGCTTTCCGGTAGGTGTCGCCCGAGAAATGCGTGGAAAGCACATAATTTCCGATGACGATGCGGCGTTTGACCTCAGAGCCGAACCCGTCCGAGCGGGTGGCGACGTAGAGATCGTCGAAGCTGGCGAGCGGATCCTTGCGAAGCCCGTAGCGGATGCCGTCGAAGCGGGAAAGGTTGCTCGCCGCCTCGGAGAGGGCGATCACGTAGTACGAACTGATCGCCGCTTCAAGTACCGGAATGGACACGGTTTCGATCGCGGCGCCGCGGTCGCGGAACCACCGGCAGGTTTCTTCAAACACAGCGGCGACTTCGGGGGCGAGGCCTTTTTCGTCCATGAACTCCTTTGGAAGCGCAATTTTCAATTTTGATACGTCCGCGCCTGAAAGGTGCGCGAGCGACGAGAAATCGCGGTCGGCGCATGTGTTGTCCAGGGGGTCGCGTCCGGCCATGACGGAAAGCATGAGACCGAGGTCGTCCACCGAGCGGGCAAGGAGCCCCACCTGGTCAAGCGAAGAGCCGAAGGCTACCACGCCGGAACGGCTCAGGGTGCCGTAGGTGGGCTTGAATCCGTAGATGCCGCAGTACGAGGCGGGGAGGCGCACCGAGCCGCCGGTTTCGGTTCCAAGCGCGACCGGCGCCTGACCGCCGGCGACGACCGCCGCTGAACCGCCCGAGCTTCCGCCGGGGGTGCGATCCCGGTCAACCGGGTTCCGGGAAGGACCATGGCATGAATATTCGGTGGAGGAACCCATGGCAAACTCGTCCATGTTCGTCCGACCGAGCGGAATGGCTCCGGCGGCGATGAGCCGGTCGATCACGGTGGCGTTGTAAGGCGCCACATAGCCTTCCAGGATGCGGCTGCCGCAGGTGCAGCGCTTTCCCTTGATGGAAATATTGTCTTTTACCGCGAACGGGATGCCGAGGAGCGGCCGGGTGTCTCCGGCGGCTCGTGCCGTGTCGGCCTCGACGGCGTCGGATTCGGCGCTATCAAAAAACTCGATGTACCCGTGAAGCGGCTTCTCCGACTTTTCGTCTTGCTTCCATGCCTCGCGATACGCGCGAACGATGGATACACTGTCCAGTTCTCCCGAGGCAAGTTTTTCCGCGAGCATTGTTACGCTCAGGTCACCTATGGTCATCATTTCCAAGCATCCCGGGCACCCGGAAGTAGCCGTCCTTGAATTCCGGTGTCATCTGTTTTAGATCGGCGGGGACGAACGCCGGTCCAACGTCGTTTCCGCGGAGAACCTCCGCCGGAATTGCAGGATAGGCATCATACGGGTTTTCGTCTCCGGCGTATTTGGAGAGCACCTCGAAGTAGTCAACGATCTGGCGTACCTGGGATGCAAGGGTTTCCTTGTTCGTGCTTTCCGGAGAAAGCCGTGAGAGATACAGCAAGTTTTCGAAGGTTTCGTCGTCTATTACCGGTTTTTTTTTCATACAATGACTATCCGTCAGTCCTGTTCCACCAGTAGAAGGTTGTGTGCCTGATATTTGGGAAGAAAGCGTTTTTCCCCGCCGTTTTCGAATTGCACCATGATGACGAGTTCATCGCCCGCGGTAAACGCCTTCGATATGATACCATAGCCGTAATCGTCATGAAAGAGTTTTCTCCCCGGCTTCCACTGCGCGGCAAGGGGGTCTTCGGGCATCTTCCCGGCGGAGCTGATCGCTCCGCGAGAGCTCGTAGCCCCGCCGATGCCGAACGTCCGGGGGATGTTTCCGAGCACTTCGATGGAATCGCGGTCAATTTCGTAGAGAAAGCGGCTCGGTTCCATGAACTCGGTTCGGCCGTAGAGGCGGCGTACGGAACAGCTCGTGAGGTACAATTCGTCCATTGCCCGGGTACAGCCCACATACATGAGCCGTCGCTCCTCTTCCAGATCGTCGCCCGATTTGTCGTCGCGGGGGAAGATGCCACTTTCGAGGCCGGTAATGATGACGCGGGGAAACTCGAGTCCCTTGGTATTGTGTACGGTAATGAGCGTAACCGAATCGGGATTCTCATCGTCTTCCGCCATGGACCGGTCAAGCTCGATGTGCTCGAGGAACTCGACGAGACCCTCCCGCGAGAGCGGATAGAGGCTCGCCGCGTTCACCAGTTCCTGCATGTTCGCCACCCGCTGGGTGCCGGCAACCTCGTCCTGCCCGCGGTGATAGGCGACAAGACCGGAAGCGTCGATGAGCTTGTCCACAAAGACGGCAAGACCGACGGCACCCTTTTTGGGCTTCTTCGCGGTTGACCGTTCAGCTCCGGCGGGGTTCCCGGCATTCGCAGCGGGTTGAGCTTTCGTGTCAGCGGCACTCCCCGCCTCTTTGTCGAGCATGGCGCGCATGGTTTCTATTACATGAATGAACTCGGCGAGGCCGGAGCGGGCTTTTTTGGAGAAGGTCTCCAGAATGCGGGCGGCCACCGAGATGATGTCGGGGTGTTCGTCGAAGCCGAGTTCGGTTGAGACCGAATCGGGGTCAAAGACGTCGCGCCGGTATTCGTCGATGATGCGGTTCCGGGAGACTTCGCCGAGCCCGCGGGCGGGTTTGTTGGCGATGCGGTGAAAGGCAACCTCGTCGCGGCCGTTGAGGACGAGCGAGAGAAAGGCAAGGGCGTCCTTGATTTCCTCGCGCTCGTAGAATTTGAGCGAGCCGACGACTTTGTAGGGAATTTTGCGATGCAAAAACTCGGTTTCAAAACCGAGCGACTGGGCGTTGGTGCGGTAGAGGATGGCCCAGTCCTGCCAGGGGACGCCCTGCTTGCGCGCGTTCGAGATGAGCTCGGCGCAAAAGGCGGTTTCGTCGTCCTGGGAGCCGGGAAACACGAGCACCGGCTTCCGTCCGGTGCCCCGCACGGCGACGAGGGTCTTGCCGAGACGGCCTTCGTTTTTGGCAACCACCTGCGACGCAATGTCCAGGATGGGTTCCTTGGAACGGTAGTTTTGTTCGAGACGGATAACCGTGGTGCCGGGGAAGGTGTCCGCGAAGGTGAGGATGTTCCGCACTTCCGCACCGCGGAAACGGTAGATGGACTGATCATCATCACCCACGACGCAGAGATAGGTCTCCGGGCCGGTTATGGCGCGCAGCAGCTCGAACTGGGCGACGTTGGAGTCCTGATATTCGTCGACCATGACGACGGAAAAGCGGGACCGCAGGCGGTCGCGCACTTCGTGGTGTTCGTTCATGACCCGCACCGGAAGCAGGATGAGATCGCCGAAGTCCACATTGCCGGTTTCGCGAAGGCGCTTTTCATAGAGGCGGTAGGCGTCGGCAAAGTCGGGATTCGGGTCTATCTCCGCCAGAAGCGGGTCGTCCGGGCCGTAACAGTAGTCCTTGGCGCGGGATATGCGGTGGACAATGGCCGACACCTGCTGGCGGGTGAGCGCGGGTAGCGCCTTGCCGAGCAGGGTTGTCGCGTCGTCGTCATCATAAATGGTAAAGTTTGAATCGAGTCCGGCAAGAGCCGCGTTCCGGCGGAGGAACCAGGCGCCGAACGAGTGGAAGGTCCGGAGTACGGAGCGTTCCGAACGGGGTTCGAGCCGCCGCGCCCGTTCGGCCATTTCGCGCGCCGCCTTGTTCGTAAAGGTGACCGCGAGGATGGATTCGCTTTCCACCCCCCGCTCGGCAATGAGCCAGGCGATCTTGGTGGTGATAACCCGGGTTTTCCCCGAGCCGGCACCGGCGAGAATGAGCAGAGGCGAACCCTCATGGGTCACCGCCTCGCGCTGCTGGCTGTTCAATACGGAAAGATACGTCTCCGGGGTCACAGGCTGCCTCCCGTCATGGAAGCACCGCCTCCACATCCACGCCGTTCACCTGCATGATGAGCGCTTCTACAACAGAGCCGGGTGCGACCGGATTCCCGCGGGAATCGCGCGAACCTTCGTCGAACTGGAGAACGACCGAACCGTCCACTTCGGGTGCCTGAAACCAGGCGCGCGCGAGGGCAAGACGGGATGGCGGAATGCCGTTCTTTTCGCTTTCCGCGACTTCTTCGTCCGAAAGGGGGATGAGTTCTTCCACGAGCACCTCGACGCGCTTTCCGACAAAGAAGGCGAGCTCCTCCGGCGTCATACGGCGCTGAATCTCAAGCAAGGTGTCGAGGCGTTTTTGGGCGGTTTTCTTCGCAGGGGCACGGGGATAGTCCGCGGCGGCGGTTCCCTCCTCGCGTGACCAGATAAAGGCGCCGGACCACACGCTTCTGAGGGAAGCAAGGAACCGGGCCGTCTTTTCAAAGGTTTCGTCGGTTTCCCGGGGGAATCCGACCAGGAAGGTGGTACGGAGTACCGCCATACCGTACGGGCTTTCGGTAAAGGCGTTGCGGATGTCCGCGACCAGGCGCAGATACGCATCGGGATTCCCGCGGCGGTTCATGCTGCGGAGGATGGTTTCCTCTCCCGCCTGGAAGGGAATGTCGAAATAGGGGAAAAACCGCGTATTCGCCGCCATGACGGGCAGGATGTCGCGGGGAAAGTTGTCGGGATGAATGTACAGGAGCCTGATGCGGAAGTCGCCGGGCAAACGGCCGATGGCGGACAGAAGTTCCGCGAGCGGTGAAAGCGTTCCGTCGGTGGGGTGTTCGCTGCCGGCGGGGTGCTGGTCGCCCGCGCCGGGGTGCTCGCCGCCGGCGGGGTGCTCGCTGTCCGCTGCCGTTTCGTCGAAATCCTTGCCATAGGAACCGAGGTCCTGTCCGATCAGGTTTATTTCCCACACGCCGCGCGAAACGAGGCCGGCAATTTCGGAGACAATTCGTTCTATAGGACGGCTCCGGAGCGGGCCCCGGATAAGCGGAATGGCGCAAAAGGTACAGCAGTTATCGCAGCCTTCGGTAATCTTGACGTACGCCGAACCCGGAAACGATAAAAGCTCCGGGCGCGCGCCTTCGGGTACTCCGCAGATTTGCGGCCGGAGAACGGTGGTCCCGGTCGGATCTGTTGATCCGGTCGGAAACAATTTGTCAAGCAATTCAGGAAAACGCGAAAGGTCCCCGTTTCCGAACAGGGCGTCCGCTTCGGGGAGGGATTCGGCGAGATCGTCGGCATAGCGCTCGGAAAGACAGCCGGCAAGCAGGACTTTCGCCTGCGGATAGGCCGCACGCGCGGTCATGACGGCGTCGAGGGATTCCTTTTTCGCGGATTCAATGAATCCGCAGGAGTTTATGATGATGAGGTCGGCGCGTTCGGGCTCGTCGGTTCTGGTCCATCCCTTTTCGCACAAGATTCCGATCAGCAGTTCGCCGTCAACCTGGTTTTTCGCACATCCGTACTGGTCAAGAAAAAAGAGCATGCTCAGTCGATATCCAGCACGACAAACTTGAACCGGCCGGTTTCCTCGTCACGTATCCACTTGAGATCACGGACAATTACCTCACCGGGGCGACTCAGGGGGAGATCCACGGTTTTGCCGCCGGCTATCATCTGGATTTTCACCGCATTTCCGTTGGACGCCCAGATCCTGATGCCGTTTTTCGCCTGGACGGTCAGCTGTTCGGACTTCTGATAGTACCGCTCTTCGCGGTTGGTACGATCGGCTTCAAAGCGGAAGAGGCAGTAGCCCCGGAATATCGCGGTCATGGTAACCGGATAGGCGGAACCGCCCTCGAAAAGGGCCTGCTGGCCGCCGGCTTGCACAGAACTTTCCGGACTGGCAACTTCTACATCGCCGGTACCCTCCGGTTCCTCCGTCTCTGCCGCAGAGTCCGCAGCTTCTCCGGCCAGTTCGGCGCCGGTAGTTACGTGAATATCGGCTCCGCGTGAAGGATCATTCTTGAAAAGATCCGCGACAAAAACGCGAACATCCGGGATATCATCACCGGAGAGGTCAATTGAAAGATCTTGCCCGAGGTCCACGATCCGGGGACCGGTCGGAGTTTCGAGATGTACCGAGGGAGCTGTCTTTGCGACGGTAATGCGGTACATACCCGAATCGGTGTGAATGGTCAGTGTATCATTTGCATAGACCCGCTCGCGGAATCCCGCGTCCGTTACATCGTACGTGGCCGGTTCATGCACATCCGCCGCAGGCGCGGAATCGTCGGTCAACGAGTACACCCAGCGGCCCAGGGAGATCCCTCCCAACACAAGGCCTGCCGCCGCGGCCAAAATCGCCACAAGGGCGAGTACACGGTAAAGCGCGGCACCGGTAAGCAGCCGGTCGGAAAAAGACCGCCGCGGCATGAGGTCGCTCAGGGGAACCGGCGCTTCCTGTATGCGCAGATTCTTGTACAGGGAAAGCATTTCAGTACTGTCAAGACCGAGATAGTCGGCATAATTGCGCAGAAATCCCAACAAATACGGTTCTCCGGGAAACACCGAAAAATCCTCGTCCTCGAGTGCCTCAAGGTACCGGCGGGTTATATTCGTTTCACGGGATATCTGGTCGAGATCAAGATTACGCGCTTTGCGTGCTTCCTGTAACTTTTTTCCCAAGGCTTCCATATCGCGATTACTCCGTAAAAAGGAAATTATTGAACATGTTGGCGGAAGAAGGCGGCTCGTAGACAAAATAGTTGTCGAGTACGCCCTGATTCAGCGCATATCCGGAAAAATCGAAGACGAGCGTGTCTCCGGTAATGGTTGTTGCTTCAATCCTGCGGATCAGGCTGGTTTCCGGATTTATCATGAGCCTGATGGCACGGAACATTTCCGTAGTGGTACGCCGTGCCAAAGCAAGAACGACGACCATCTCATCCGATCCTTCCTCAAGCGGTACGGGATCAGGACCGGTTTCATAGGAAATTGAATAATACCGCTTCATGAGGGCAAGACCCTGGGGCGTCGCGAGCGAAGCGCCACCGGCACCGCTGTCCGACTCGACCGCCTGATACAGGGTTACCCTGTAGGTAGGCAGATAAATGGTCAATTCCTTTCCGTTGAAGACGATCGTTTGTTCCGCGGGATCGGTAAAATCGATCCTGAGCAGATTGGGCTTCTTGAACACGGTCCGGCCGGTCATGGTTTCGGTATTCTTGCCGCTCGTGGTACTGATGGCTATGGTAGCGGAATAATCCCTGATCGCGGCGTACTTGTCGGAAACAGTGGTAAAAAAATTGTCCGCAGTCGTTATGGACTGCGCGACTGACGGAAAAACCGGCAAAAATGCAAGAAAAAAGGCCAGAATTTTCACATGAGTTTTCATGCTACCAGTAAACCAGAAAGGCCTTGTTCCGTCAATTGTCTGTACCCGTCGTCAGTTTTCCTTCGGAAGCGAGAATTTCATTGAATTCGTCATGCTCAATGATCTCTTTTTCCAGAAGCCGCGCGGCAATATAGCGGATGAGTTCAAGCTTCCCGGACAGGAGGGTCTTCACCAGGGAATACCGTTGATCGATAATCCGGGAAATTTCCTCGTCTATGTACTGTTGGGTGGATTCCGCGTAGTCGCGTACGAGTTTGGGGTCACCGGGTCCGCCGTACCCGGCACCGTGCTGACTCAGGGCAACATTCCGGAAACGCTCGCTCATACCGTAATCGGTAATCATGCGGCGTACAATATCGGTCGCGCGTGAAAGGTCGTTCGAAGCTCCGGTTGAAACGTCTCCGAATTCAATATCTTCTGCGGCACGTCCGCCAAGGAGCACATCCACCTGACCGAGCAGCTCGTTCCTGGTCCTGAGGTAGCGGTCTTCTTCCGGAACCTGCAGGGTATAACCGAGCGCGGCGATTCCGCGCGGAATAATCGAAACCTTGTGGACTTTGTCCGCGCCTTCGGTAAAGGCCGCAGTAAGTGCATGTCCGGTTTCATGAAACGCGACGATCTTCCGCTCGTCTTCCTTGATGACCCGGCTCTTTTTCTGGAGCCCGGCGATCGCCTTTTCCACGGCTTCCTGAAGGTCGGCCATGACAACTTCCTTGCGTCCGGCGCGGACGGCAAGAAGCGCGGCTTCGTTTATGATGTTCGCGAGATCGGCCCCGGAGGATCCGCTCGTGGTCCGGGCGATGGCAGAAAGATCTACTTCCTTTGAAAGTTTTACGTTCTTGGAATGAATCCTCAGGATCTGTTCACGACCCTTTACGTCCGGCCGGTCAACAACAACCTGACGGTCAAATCGTCCCGGACGGAGCAGCGCAGGGTCGAGCACATCCGGCCTGTTGGTCGCGGCAAGAAGAATGAGCCCGGTGGAGGTATCGAATCCGTCCATTTCGACGAGGAGCTGGTTCAGGGTCTGCTCACGTTCGTCGTTGGTGGACATGGAGGTAAGGCGCGACTTTCCGATCGCGTCGAGTTCGTCTATGAATATGATGCACGGCGCCTTTTCCCGGGCCTGTTTGAACAGGTCGCGTACCCGCGAAGCTCCCACACCGACGAACATTTCCACAAAGTCCGAACCGCTGATCCGGAAAAAGGGAACTCCGGCTTCACCGGCTACGGCGCGGGCGAGCAGGGTTTTCCCGGTACCGGGCGGGCCAACAAGCAGTACGCCGCGGGGAATCTTTCCGCCGATGTCGGTGTACTTCTTGGGAAATTTGAGGAAGTCGACCACTTCAACCAGTTCTTCCTTGGCTTCGTCCACGCCGGCTACATCGGCGAAGCGGGCCGTTACCTTGCCTTCCTCAACAGCAGCGGATCGGGTTTGTCCCGCGGAGAAGATGCTTCCTCCAAGACCGCCGGTACCGCCGCCCATGCGCTTCATGAGAAAGCGCCACATGAGGAAGAAGAGACCGAAGGGCAAAACCCATTGCAGGATGAAGTCGAGAATGAAGTTGCGCTGCTCGGGAATGACGGTATAGGTAAGGTTCACCGAATCCAGAAGGCGTACAAAATCCTCGGTCAAAAGGCCCGCAGTCCGGTAGGTTTTGGCGGGACGCGGCTGGGGTACAAACAGTCCGAGCCCCGGCTGGGCGGTGGTATCCGGTTCACCGGCGGAGTCCACATATCCGGTGAAATACACGGAGGTAATTTCTATCCGGGTTATTTCACCCGAGGTAATGCGGTCCTTGAATTCCGAAAAGGGAATGAGCGAATCCGACCGGGTAACCATGAAATAATTGAAAATGACCATTCCGGCGAATACCGCGAGCAGGATTGCCCATACCGGTATCCGGGGAAACGGGGGACGCTTGCCACCATTACCGCCGTTGCCTCCCGAAAAATTGAAAAAGTTGAACGGGTCATCCTGCTTGTTATTCTTGTTGTTATTGTCGTTTCGTGAATCACTCATAGGTACGGGTACCGCCTTTATTGTATAATACGAAAAATGCGGTTCCTCGTCGAGCTTTTTCCCCTTTTCTTCTTCAGGGAAGAATTCTTCTGGCATTTTTCCCGTAATTCCACTAAAGTAGAATGCAAGAATGCCGATAGGGAAGACAGGGGATTCCATCTCCATACCAATACGGACTGAGGGGGAACATTGTGGGGTATAACCAGGCATTAAGCGCATACCGTGAAACACGGGTACGGACTGCGAGTCAGGGGACACTGATCGTCATGCTCTATGACGAGGCCATCAAGCAGATCGGAAACGCTATAGCCCTGATCGACGAAAATTTCAGGAAAGAGCCTGCCAGAATTGAAAAATGTAATACCCATATCATAAAGAGCCAGGAGATCATTACCGAACTCATGGCGTCTCTGGACATGGAGGCCGGCGGAGAAATAGCCAGCAACCTCCTTTCCCTGTACACCTATTTCAACCAGCAGCTGCTGGAAGCGAACATGGAGAAAAAGGCGGACAAGATGCTGGTTGTCCGTGACCTCATGGAACAGCTCCGGGCCGCATGGAACGAGATTGTCACCAATACCGCAGCACCTCATGAAGTTCAAACCGCACCGGTCGGCATAAACATCGCGGGTTGACCCTGTATGGCAAACGCGGTCCTGACGGAAGAACAAGTCGCTGAACGGGTCTCAATTCTCAAGCGGTTCAAGAAACTTCTTGACGAACAACGGGCAAAGTTCCGCGACTATCTTTCCGTCCTGGAAAAACAGGAAAAAATGATCTCGTCCGGCGACGTGGATGCCATTGTGCGTCATACGGAACTTGAACAGGGCATTATTTCAGAAATCTATACCATACAAAAAGTTATCGACCCGCTTGAAAGCATGTACCGGACAACCCACCCCGACCAGCGGGACGCGGAAATACCCCGGCTCAAGACCGATCTGGAAAAACTCCGCAAGGACGTACTTGTCCAGAACGAAAAGAACCGCGAATTGCTGAAATGCCACATGCAGCTGCTTCGTCAGAAAGTTCTCTCCATCAAGAACCCCTATGCCAACCGTTCCAGCGTCTATGCCTCCGACGCACACACCGCCTCCGTTATCGATATCAACCAGTAACGGCTGCCTTCCGGACACAAATATGCTATACTCCTCCCATGAAGAAAACCTTGTATGTTCTTGACGCCTACGGTCTCATTTACCGCTCCTATTTCGCCTTTATCAACAAACCCCTGACCAACAAGGAAGGAAAAAACGTTTCCGCCCTGTTCGGGTTTTTCCGGAATCTCCACGCATTTTTTTCCCAGTACAATCCTGAATGTTTCGTGGCGGCTTTTGACTCCCCCACCCCGACCTTCCGCCATGAAATGTATGACGAATACAAGGCCACCCGCCAGAAAACTCCGGAAGACCTTCACGCGCAGATTCCGGTCATTGAGGAAATTCTCGCGACACTCGGCGTCCCCCTGGTTCGTCAGGACGGATTCGAGGCCGACGACATCATCGCGTCCTTCGCCGCACGATGCCGGGACGAAAACCGGAAGTGCGTCATCCTTTCCGGCGACAAGGACCTCATGCAGCTGGTGGACGATACCGTGTCCATGCTCAAACCGGGTAAAACCGGCGGCTGGGAACTCATTACCCCGGAAGGCGTGGAAAAAGACTGGGGAATTCCCCCGTCGCTCATGCTGGACTATCTGTCCCTTACCGGCGACGCGAGCGACAATGTACCGGGAATCCGCGGTGTGGGCGACAAAACGGCGCTCAAACTCCTGGAACAGTATGGTTCGCTCGACGGAATTCTTGAACATGCCGCAGAAATTCCCGGAGCCATGGGCAAGAAAATCGCCGAGGGCCGGGACATGGCCCATTTTTCACGAAAACTCATTTCCCTCTGTTACGATGTCCCGCTGGACGCGTCCCTCGACACGTATGCCTGTAACTGTCTGGACACGGAAGCCGCGGGACGCATATTCCTTCGTGAAGGATTGCCGGCCATAGCCCGCCTGTACACCGGAGAAACCGGAAAAACAGACACCGCCCCGTCGCATATTGCCGGACCGGCAACCTCCGATGCCGCCGAACCGCCGCTGGCCGCCACGGCGCTCACGACCGAGCTTGCGCCGTCGGCTGGAAACTACACCGCCTGTACCGATCCGGCTGAACTGGAACGAGTGATCGCACAGGCGAAAAAACAGGGATTTGTCGCCTTTGACTGCGAAACGACCGACCTGGACGTGTTCGCGGCGAAGCTTGCCGGGTTTTCCCTCTCGCTCGAGGCGGAATCCGGGATCTATGTACCCCTTGCCGGACCGGATCCGGAAATCGGCGAAGAAGCGCACCCGCTCATGGACCGGGACGCGGCGCTGACCGCGCTGACCAACCTTTTCGCGGACAAAAATCTCCTCGTCATCATGCATAACGGGAAATTTGACTATGAAGTGATGGCCCGGCAGGAAGTTTTCACCTCGTTCCCGCACAACCGGCCCCCCTGCCGCATTTTTGACACCATGATCGCCGCCTGGCTTCTGGACCCGGACTGGTCATCCTTTTCACTCGATTCGCTCGCGGCAACCCAGCTCGGCGTAAAAACGATCGCTTTTTCGGACATTGTACCGAAAGGTGCCTGCTTTACCGATGTGGCGATACCGGAGGCGGTACGCTACGCGGCGGAAGACGCGGATATTACGTTGCGCCTGTACCGAGAGCTTTCCCCCCGGCTCGGGGAGTTCTCCCTGGACCGGCTCATGACCGATCTCGAAATGCCGGTTCTTCCCCTCCTTGCCGACATGGAAATGGCCGGAATCCGCCTCGAAAACAACGCGCTCGCGTCGTTCTCCGTTGAACTCGGCAGCGATCTGGAAAACCTCGAAAAGGAGATTCATGGCATCGTCGGGCACCCGTTCAACATCGCATCGCCCAAACAACTGCAGGAAGTGCTTTTTGTGGAGCGGAAGCTCTCACCGGGCAAGAAAACCAAGACCGGCTACTCAACCGACACATCCGTTCTGGAAAATCTCGCATCGGAAGACATCCTTCCCGGGAAAATTCTCGACTACCGTGCCCTGGCGAAACTGAAATCCACCTACGTGGACGCCCTGCCCCAGCTGACCGACCGTGAAGGGCGGATTCACACCAGCTTCATGCAGACGGGAACCGCCACCGGCCGCCTTTCCAGCCGGGACCCCAACCTTCAGAACATTCCCGTACGCGATGATAACGGCCGGCGAATCCGGAGCGCGTTCCGGGCGGCTGACGGCTTCGAACTCGTTTCGGCGGACTATGCCCAGATCGAGCTGGTCATCCTTGCTCATCTGTCCCGCGATGAAAACCTGATTTCGGCCTTCCTGGAGGGTGTGGACGTGCACCGCAAAACCGCGTCGCTCATTTTTGGCGTGTCAGACAACGACGTTACGCCGGACATGCGGCGGGTCGCCAAAACCATCAACTTCGGCGTCATGTACGGCATGAGCGCCTTCCGCCTCGCGAACGAACTCCGTATTCCGCGCGGACAGGCGGCCCAGTTCATCAATACCTACTTCGAAACCTACGCCGGCGTGGCAGAATTCATGAACGAAACGAAGGCTCGCGCCCGGGAAACCGGTTATGTAGAAACGCTCATGGGCCGCCGCCGGTACATCCGGGGAATTACCAGCCGGAACAAGCTGGAACAGTCCGGCGCAGAACGCATCGCGGTAAACACGCCCATTCAGGGCTCGGCCGCGGATATCGTTAAAACAGCCATGCTCCGGGTGGACGCTGCCCTGAGAAAAGAAAATCTCGCGACCCGCATGCTCCTGCAGGTACACGACGAACTAATCCTGGAATCTCCCGTTCACGAAACGGCACCGGTTCGGGAACTGGTCAAACGGGAAATGGAAGCAGTCATGGAACTCGCCGTTCCCCTCCGCGTCAGCGTGGAATCCGGCCAGAGCTGGGGAGAATTCCACTGATGGAGCACCCGGTTATCGGCCTCACCGGGCCCATGTGCGCGGGGAAAAACCGCGCCCAGGACTTTCTTTCCCGCCGGGGATGTACCGTACTCGATACCGACGAGACCGCCCATGAGGCGCTTGATCTTGTGAAAGACGCCGTGATCGCCGAGTTTTCTGCGGAAGCCGCCGGCCGCGGACTCGACCTTGTCCGCCCGGACGGAAGTATTGACCGTCGCGCCCTGGGAGCGCTCGTATTCAGCGATCCGGACCTTCTTTTACGCCATGAACGCATCATCTATCCGAAGATTGACGAACTCATCCACCGGTTTATCGATGAACACCGGGATACTCCGGTCGTGATAAACGCGCCCATGCTCCATAAGTCGTCCGTACTCGACCGGTGCAGCTTTGTCATTTTTGTCTCCGCACCCGCGTTAATCCGCTTTTTCCGGGCAATCAGACGCGATAACTTGCCCGTGAGTCAGATTTTACGGCGATTTTTCGCGCAAAAGCATCTCTATACTCAATACCTTGTAAAAAATGCCGATATTGAGAGAGTAGACAACCGAGGAAGCATAAGGGCTTTTGAAAAGAAGCTCGCCATTCTACTCTCTCGTAGAGGTTATTGAGGCTGTTATGGAACAGAAAAAAATCTTGTGGATAGTTCTGGCGGTGAGCGTATTTGTGCTCATAATTTTTGGAACCGCGATTTTATTGTATTCACCGTCGCGCGGTGCTGAAGCAACGCTCCAGCAGGCGTCCGCAGTGGTTCCCGCGCAACATACCGCCCGGCAAGGAACTACCATTGATCCGGACTCCTGGGTTCGGGATCCCGGAACAACCCCCGGGCTTGATTCTCCCGTTGATCCGGCGGGCAGCGGTGTCAATCTGACCATTGTCAACAGAAATGAGTCCGTTACCAACTATGGCGCACTTGATGTAACCGGTCTTACCCGGAATCAGGAATCCGAATCGGCCGAAAGCGCCCTTTCTCCCGAAAGCATACCCGGACAAACGGCGAAACCGGTCGATACCAAACCGGCGGGAACCGCGAAAAACGCGGCAGCCGAAAAACCGGTTCAGACAACCAGGGTTGCCACCGCGGCTGCTCCGGTCAAAAAAACGCAACAGGCGCCCGCAAAGAAACCGGCCAAAAAGACGGTCCTGGTTACCGACTACTGGATTCAAGCCGGTTCGTACTCCAGTAAACTCAATGCCGAACGGGCACGAACGATGCTGGCCGACCGGTATCTCAATGCGGAAATCTTTACGCGCGGTTCGGGTGATTCCACCACATACCGGGTACGGGTTGGGCCGTACAAGTCAAAGGCTGAAGCTGACTACTGGCTGGGAACGGTGAAGACCATCAAGGACTTTGCCGACAGCTATGTTTCCGAAGTAAAAACAAGAAAATAATTCCGCTACCCTGACGGTTTATCGGGCAGGAACAACAATCCCGCCGAATAAACCGTCATGGCCCTTTTCAAACGTCTTTTCATTCTCATACCGTCATTCCTCATCGGTGTCCCCGCGGTGGCGCAATCCGCAACAATTTTGCCCTTTTCCCTCTCTGTTACCCAGTCCTATGAGCATCCCGCAGAACTGTACAGCACCCGTGCCGTTTTAACCTCAAAACTTCTCCGCTCCGCGATAGCGCTTGACGATACGGCACTGAAAACCTGGAATGTACGTTTCAGGTTTCTTCAACGCTTCCAGATCCTGGGCGGTTCTGTTTCCGTATCGGAACTGGCGGCGCGCGCGAAAAACCCGGCACCGGCCCTGGTTTCACCGGTATTCCGGCCGGTAACCGCGGCCTCGGGATGGATCCTGGGACCGGGAAGCACACAAATGACGAAGATGCTTGGTGCCGAGGCCACGGGCCGCTATTGGCACCTTGCGGCATGCGGCAGTCCGGAAGATCCGGTTACACCCGGCTCATGGACCTACGGCGCGCTTGAAATTCCGGAACGCCTCCCGTTCCGAACCTCTGCCCGACTCGCGCTCTTCGGAGGGATAACGAGCCGGGAAGAAAAAAAGGATACTGCCTGGTTCGACGCCAATCCCCGCATACCGGCGGCTCCGGTACTTTTTCCCGGAGCAGAATTGGCCATTACGAACCGGTTTTTAACCTGCAGCGCATCCGGTTTCAGAAGCATTCCCCGCCTTGCCCGGGATACCGGAGCCCTGCGCGCCGATGCAGCGATCACCCTGGGGGTTCTCACGCTGGCGGGCGGCTTTTTCCGGAGCGATGACGGGTTTTGTGATTTCGACGGATCCCGTATCCGTATCCGGGAACGACTGCTTGCGGCACCGTCGGTGTTGTTCCGGCTTCCCGGTACGCGCAAAACCGTTTCGCGGCTCAGATTCCTCTATGCCCGAGACATCCTGTCTCCCGACAAAATGGACCGGCCGCTTTCTGCCCGGGACTGGTACGGATCACGTATATCCGTTGAAAATCCGCTTCTGCTTCTCCAGGGAACTGCCGTGTACACGGATGACCGGATTTCTTTTTCCGGACGGGGGACACTGTACAGGGTTTTCGTCCACTGGCTCAGGACGGATCTTGAGGGAAAAGCTCAAATCCCGTCAAACCAGTTTTCCCGCTATTCCTGGCTCAACCAGCGCTACCGGCTTTCCGTCACCATGAATACGGACGGACAAATGAGCCGGTTCAAGATTTCAACGAGCGCGGAAGCAGCCCAACAAGACCGATACAGCCCCATAGTCTACCGGTTCGGCGGACTCCTGTCCGCGACACTCTTTTCCACACATACCAGCGGAAAACTGACCATTGAAGGCCAGTACGCAACGGAAAAACCCCGCATGGAAGCGAAAATCTCCTTCTCCGCCCTTCTTCGGTGACTCCCGGCGGGTACGAGTATTGCAACAGACACTTGTTTTCGATATACTGCAATGAATAGCAAGTGTTTGAAATTGTTTGCGTATATCGCAAAAACCTATAACGAGTGAGGTAGAATTATATGGCTCATGATATTTCCAAAATGAGGAATATCGGTATCAGCGCCCACATTGACTCGGGAAAAACAACCCTTTCCGAACGTATCCTTTTTTACTGCAACAAGATCCACGCGATCCACGAAGTCCGCGGTAAAGACGGTGTCGGTGCTGTAATGGACAACATGGAGCTCGAACGCGAGCGCGGAATCACCATTGCTTCGGCATCAACCCAGGTACAGTGGAAAGACTACACCATCAATGTTATTGATACCCCCGGTCACGTTGACTTTACCATTGAAGTTGAACGCTCCCTGCGTGTTCTCGACGGCGCAATTCTTGTTCTGTGTTCCGTCGGTGGTGTACAGTCCCAGTCAATCACGGTAGACCGCCAGCTCAAGCGCTACCATGTTCCGCGTATCGCCTTTGTAAACAAGTGCGACCGTACCGGAGCCAATCCGCTCAAGGTGCGTATGCAGCTCCGTGAAAAACTCGGACTCAATGCCTACATGATGCAGCTTCCCATCGGCCTTGAAGACAAGCTCGAAGGTGTGGTGGATCTTGTAACCATGAAAGCCATCTATTTTGAAGGCGACAGCGGAACCGAAATGCGTGTTGCCGAAATTCCCGCCCATCTCGTTGCCGATGCGGAGAAATACCGGGAAGAACTTCTCGACGCCGCGTCCATTTTCTCCGACGAACTCGCGGAAGCGTTCCTTGAAGGTACCGAGACCGAAGAAATGATCCACGACGCCGTTCGCAAGGGAACCCTTGCCGAACAGTTTGTACCGGTGTTCCTCGGCTCAGCCTACAAGAACAAGGGTATTCAGACCATGCTCGACGGTGTGACCCGGTATCTTCCCGATCCTACCGAGGTAAAGAACATAGCGCTCGATATGGACAAGAACGAAGAACCCGTCGTCCTTTCCTGCAGTGAAAATGTTCCCACCGTTGCCCTCGGCTTCAAGCTTGAAGACGGCAAATACGGACAGCTTACGTACGTACGCATTTATCAGGGATCCCTGAAAAAGGGCGACGAACTGTACAATACCCGGGCCCGCAAGAAGTTCAAGGTAGGACGGCTCGTCCGCATGAACTCGGCTACCATGGAAGACATCAACGAGGGTGTACCCGGCGATATCGTCGCGCTCTTCGGTGTTGAATGCGCTTCCGGTGATACCTTCTGCGGCGGCGGACTCAACTACACCATGAGCTCCATGTTCGTACCGAACCCGGTTATCGACCTTACCATCAAACCCAAGGACAAGAAGTCCGCTGACCAGATGGCGAAGGCCCTGAACCGCTTCACCAAGGAAGATCCTACCTTCCACACCTATGTTGATGCCGAATCAAACGAAACCATCATCCAGGGCATGGGCGAGCTGCATCTTGAAGTTTACATTGAGCGCATGCGCCGCGAGTACAACTGTGAAGTTGAAACCGGCCGGCCGCAGGTTGCGTTCCGCGAAACCATTACCCAGCACGCAGACTTCAACTATACCCACAAAAAACAGTCGGGTGGTTCTGGTCAGTACGGACGCGTTGCCGGTTTCATCGAACCGATCGAAAACGACTACGAATTTGTGGATGCCATCAAGGGTGGTGCAATTCCGAATGAATACATTCCGTCTTGCGACAAGGGATTCAAGCAGTCTCTCAAGAAAGGCGCCCTCATCGGATTCCCGATTGTCGGTGTACGCGCAACCATCAACGACGGTCAGTCCCACCCGGTTGACTCTTCCGATATCGCGTTCCAGCTTGCCGCTATCGGCGGTTTCCGCGAAGCGTACCTCAAAGCAAAACCGGTTATTCTTGAACCCATCATGAAGGTATCCATCGAAGGACCGGAAGAGTTCCAGGGAAATATCTTTGGACTGATCAACCAGCGCCGTGGTATAATCCTCTCGTCCACGGAAGATGACAACTTTACCCGTGTTGATGCTGAAGTTCCCTTGAGCGAAATGTTCGGATTCTCGACCATCCTCCGCTCATCGACCCAGGGAAAGGCCGAATATTCGATGGAATTCGCCAAATACGGCAAGGTTCCGCAGGGCGTAACCGATGAACTCATCAAGGAATACGAAGCCCGCCGGAAAGCGGAACAGAAATAAGGAGACGGCAGTGATTAAACAGGATTTGATAGAACGAAGTCCGGTACGGAATTTTGAAAACACCCTTGGCGGCGGCGTGAAACCCGGTGAAATCGGCGTTATTGTTTCCAAGAAAGGTCTGGGTAAAACATCGATTCTCGTCCAGCTGGGCATAGACAAGCTTCTCCAGGGCGACCACGTGGTCCATGTCTCCTTTAACCAGCAGGCTTCCTACGTGATGACCTGGTATGAAGACATTTTCACCGAACTGGCGAAGAAGAAGAATCTTGACAAGGCCGACGATGTCAAAGCAGATATTGTCAGCAAACGCATCGTACTGAACTTCAACCAGGACACCGTCAAGACAAAGCAGATTATCAAAACCATCAAGGCCCTCGCCGACGGCGGCTCAAAGCCCGAGGCAATCATCATTGACGGGTTCGATTTCGCCAAGGCGGACGCGGACTGCATGAAAATGATGAAGGACTTTGCCAGGGAATTGAATGTTTCAATCTGGTACAGCGCGGACACTGACGTTGTCGGTATTCCTGAATGCATTTCACGATATGCCGGGGATCTGGACGTCGTACTGTATCTTGAACCCAAATCAGACTGCATTCAGATTCAGGTTCTCCGTGAACACGGGGACAAAGAATACAAAACTGATCTGAAGCTTGATGTAAAGTCATTGCTGATCGCGGAAAAATAACTTTTCTGATGAATATAAAAACCGCCCACCAGGGCGGTTTTTTTTTTGGTACTATGTGCTATTATCTACCCCTAAAGGAGCGGCTTCCGCAATGACAAATACAAGAAAAAGCGGCATTCTTCTGCATCCCACCTCACTTCCCGGGCCGTATGGAATAGGAACTCTGGGAAAACAGGCGTACCGTTTCCTGGACTGGCTGCATGCGGCCAATCAGACATTATGGCAAATACTGCCCCTTGGACCAAC
>ENA-UOWO01001903-UOWO01001903.1-activated-sludge-metagenome-genome-assembly--contig:-NODE-1903-length-26831-cov-26.780587_pt1 | contig 26831 bp, 26 predicted proteins | sample MGYA00238148_ERZ761564 | MGnify/ENA primary metagenome ERZ761564 (study PRJEB28885, sample SAMN05720194) | activated sludge metagenome | isolation source: Anaerobic digester | place: USA...
CGCTCTGGTGCGTCGGGCCGTCTTCGCCCAGGCCGATCGAGTCGTGCGTGAACACGTGCACCACGCGCTGCTTCATCAGCGCAGCCATGCGGATGGCGTTGCGGCTGTAGTCGCTGAAGGTCAGGAAGGTGCCGCCGTAGGGGATGAAGCCGCCATGCAGCGCGATGCCGTTCATCACCGCGGCCATGCCGAACTCGCGCACGCCGTAGTTGATGTGGCGGCCGCCGTTGCCGGTGCCATCGGCGCCGAAGCGCAGCGCCGGCGTCGAGCTGGTGTTGGTGAGGTTCGAGCCGGTCAGGTCGGCGCTGCCGCCGAGCAGCTCGGGCAGCGCCTTGGTGAAGGCCTCCAGCGCGATCTGGCTGGCCTTGCGGCTGGCCACCGTCTCGGCCTTGGTGTTGGCGGCGGCCAGCGTGTCGGCCACCGTCTGCGCCCAGCCGGCCGGCAACTCGCCGCGCATGCGGCGGGTGAACTCGGCCGCCTGCTCGGGGAAGGCGGCGCGGTAGGCGGCGAAGCGCGTGTTCCAGGCCGCCTCGAGCTGCGCGCCGCGGGCCTTGGCGTCCCACTGCGCGTAGGCGCTCTCGGGGATCACGAAGGGCTCGTGGCCCCAGCCCAGCGCCGCGCGCGTCAGCTTGATCTCGTCGGCGCCGAGCGCCTCGCCGTGTGCCTTGGCGGTGCCGGCGCGGTTCGGCGAGCCCTTGCCGATGGTCGTCTTGCAGCAGATCAGCGTCGGCTTGTCGGAGCCCTTGGCCTGGTCCAGCGCGGCGCTCACGGCAGCGGCGTCGTGGCCATCGACCGCGCGGATCACGTTCCAGCCGTAGGCCTCGAAGCGCTTGGGCGTGTCGTCGATGAACCAGGGCGCCACGTTGCCGTCGATCGAGATGCCGTTGTCGTCGTACAGCGCGACCAGCTTGGAGAGCTTCCAGGCGCCGGCCAGCGCGCAGGCCTCGTGGCTGATGCCTTCCATCAGGCAGCCGTCGCCGAGGAACACGTAGGTGCGGTGATCGACCACCTGGTGCCCCGGGCGGTTGAATTCGGCGGCCAGCAGCTTCTCGGCCAGCGCCATGCCCACCGCGTTGGTGACGCCCTGGCCGAGCGGGCCGGTGGTGGTCTCGATGCCTGGCGTCACGCCGACCTCGGGGTGGCCGGGCGTCTTGCTGTGCATCTGGCGGAAGTTGCGCAGCTCGCTCATCGGCAGGTCGTAGCCGCTGAGATGAAGCAGCGCATAGACGAGCATCGAACCGTGGCCGTTGCTGAGCACGAAGCGGTCGCGGTCGGCCCAGTGCGGGTTGGCCGGGTTGTGGCGCAGGTGGCCGTGCTGCGGCCCCCACAGAGCCACCGCCACCTCGGCCATGCCCATCGGCGCGCCAGGGTGGCCGGAATTGGCCTGCTGCACGGCATCCATCGCCAGGGCGCGGATCGCGTTGGCCATCACGGCCGTCGAGGAAGGGGCGATGGTGGGTGCGAGATCGGCCATGCTGGTCGCTGCGAGCGGGTTGCGGGGGGAGTCGGCCATTTTAGGGCCCGGGCGCGGCCGGCTCCGTATGATCCAGCGCATGCACGGTTTGCACCTCACCGCCGATCTGCACGGCTGCGCCGTGGCGCGGGCCGAGATGACCGATCCGGCTGCCCTGCGCGAGCTCTGCCTGGCGGCGGTGCGCGGCAGCGGGCTGACTCCGGTGAACGAACTGTTCCACCGCTTCGCGCAGCCGGCGGGCAGCGCGGAGCCGGCCGGCATCACCGGCGTGGTGCTGCTGGCCGAGTCGCACCTGGCGGTGCACACCTGGCCGGAACTCGGCGCCGTGACGCTGGACGTCTACGTGTGCAACTTCGGCGCCGACAACTCGGCGCGCGCCCACAGCCTGCTCGGCGCCTTGATCGACGCATTCGCGCCGGCACGGGTGGAGCGCCATGAACTCGTGCGCGGCGCCCGCACCGCAATGGCGCCGACTTGACCGGGCTCAAGCCGGCGCGCCGCCGCCGGTGCGACGCTGGAGCCCTGCCGAAATGGCCTGGAGTCCCGTCATGTCCCATCCTGCCCTGACCATCATCCGCGACGAACATGGCGCGCTCTCGGCGATGCTGCGCTCGCTGTCCATGCTGCTGGCCGAGCATCGCCGCCACGGCTCGCTGCCCGACTTCAGCGTGCTGCGCGCGATGCTGTTCTACGTCGACGAATTTCCCGAGCAGCTGCACCACACGAAGGAAAGCGAATTGCTGTTTCCGAAGCTGCGCGCACGCTGCCCCGAGATCGCCTCGGTGCTCGACAAGCTCGACCGCGACCATGCGCGCGGCGAGAAGGCGATCCGCGACCTCGAGCACGACCTGCTCGCCTTCGAGGTGCTCGGCGAACCGCGCCGCGCCGCCTTCGAGCAGGCGGTGGAGCGTTACATCGAGTTCTACCTGGGCCACATGCGCGTCGAGGAAGAAGAAGTGCTTCCGCTGGCGATCAAGAACCTCACCGCGCAGGACTGGACCGAGCTCGACACCGCCTTCCTCGCCAACCGCGACCCGCTCACCGGCCACGAGCCGACCGACCTGTACCGCCCGCTGTTCACGAAGATCGTGCAGAACGCGCCGGCGCCGATCGGGCTGGGGCCTGCGCTGACCTGAGCCGCCGGCCGGCAGCCGATAGACTGCCCGGCCATGAAAGCCATCATCCTGGCCGCCGGCCGCGGCGAACGCATGCGGCCGCTGACCGACCACACGCCGAAGCCGCTGCTGCGCGTGCGCGGCAAGCCGCTGATCGAGTGGCACCTCGAGGGCCTGGCGCGCGGCGGCGTGCGCGAGGTGGTCGTCAACACCGCCTGGCTGGAGGAGCAGATCGTCGCCACGCTCGGCAACGGCGAACGGTTCGGCCTGGCCATCCGCTACTCGCTCGAAGGCCGCGACCACGGCAGCGCGCTGGAAACCGCCGGCGGCCTGAAGAAGGCGCTGCCATTGCTAGGCGTGTCGGGTGACGCGCCCTTCTGGTACGTCGCCGCCGACGTCTTCGCACCGGCCTTCGACTTCGGCCCCGCAGCGGCCGCGGCCATCCAGGCCGGCCAGCTCGGCCACCTGTGGATGGTGCCCAACCCGCCGCAGCACCCGGGCGGCGACTTCGGCCTCGCCGACGGCCTGGCTACGGCAGCCGACGGCGGCGCGAGCTTCACCTGGTCGGGCTTCGGCCTGTTCCGGCCGGATTTCGTCAACGAGCTGATGGCCGAGCTTGCGCTGGGCGAGAAGGCCCGCCTGCGCCCTTACCTCGATGCGGCGATCGCACAGCGGCGCCTGGGCGCCCGGCGCTGGGAGGGTGGCTGGGCCGACGTCGGCACGCCCGAGCGATTGCGTGCGCTCGACGAGGGCGACGGCTGCACTACTGCGCCAGCGGCCGCGTGATCGTATCGATGCGCGCCAGCCATTCGGGCGTCAGCCTGTCGACCACCTCCAGCGCACCCAGGTTGCCGCGCAACTGATCCAGCCGCGAGGCACCGGTGATCACGGTGCTGACGTGCGGGTTTCGCGCCACCCAGGCGATGGCCAGCTGCGCCACGCTGCAGCCCAGGTCGGCGGCCACGGCCTCGAGCTGGCCGACGGCGGCGTTCTTCGCCGCATCGGTCAGGCCGGCGACGAGGAAGTCCATGCCCTGCAACGCGCCGCGGCTGCCCGCCGGCACGCCGCCGCGGTACTTGCCGGTCAGCAGGCCCGACGCCAGCGGGCTCCAGGTCGTCAGGCCCAGGCCGATGGCCTCGTACAGCGGCGCGTACTCCTGCTCGACGCGCTGGCGGTGGAACAGGTGGTACTGCGGCTGCTCCATCACCGGCTTGTGCAGGTGGTGGCGCTCGGCGATGTCCCAGGCGCAGCGGATGTCGGCCGCGCTCCACTCGCTGGTGCCCCAGTAGAGCGCCTTGCCCTGCGTGATCATGTCGCTCATCGCCCAGACCGTCTCCTCGATCGGCGTGTGCGGGTCGGGGCGGTGGCAGAACACCAGATCGATGAAGTCGAGCTTCATGCGCGCCAGCGACCCGTCGATCGCCTGCATCAGGTACTTGCGATTGAGCGTGTCGCGGCGGTTGACGGCGTTGCCCTCGCGGTCCAGGCCCCAGAAGAACTTGGTCGAGACGACGTAGTTCAGCCGCGGCCAGTTCAGTGCGCGGATCGCCTCGCCCATGACGACCTCGCTGTGGCCGCGCGCATAGGCTTCGGCGTTGTCGAAGAAGTTGACGCCGGCGTCCATCGCGGCGGCAAGCATCTCCTGCGCCGCCCGGGTGTCGACCTGGTTGTGGTACGTGACCCAGGAACCCAGCGACAGCAGGCTGACTTGCAGGCCGGAGCGGCCGAGGCGGCGGTATTGCATGGTGTCTTTCGGAGGGATCGCTGCACCGATGGTAGCCAGCCAGCGGCGCGACCGTTCGTTCGGCGCGATCGACCGTTCACGCCGGCCGGCCGTGCATTTTTCACGTGGCAACGTTGCAAGGCTTTGATTTGGCGGCCGAACTGGCTAAGGTGCGGGCTGTGAACCTGCTCTCCGCCGTGCTCACCCTGCCGATGGCGATGGCTGCTTCCGCGGCCACGCACTACCTGGCCTCGCGCGCCGTCAAGGCGGTGATGTGGTCGGTCTCGCCCTTGTCCACCGGCGAACCGCAGGCCTTCACCTACGAACGCAACGTCTACTTCACCGCCGACGCCGGTGCGATGCAGGTCGTCGCTGCGGTGCTGGTCGCCGGCGTGGTGGTCTGGCTGGGCGGCGTGACGGGCTGGACCTGGCTGACCGCGCTGGGCGTGCTGGCCTGGGCCGGCGCCTTCGCCTTCGACCTGCGCCGCTGGGAGCGCGTGGCGGTGAGTGCGAACAACCTGTGGTTCCAGCGTGGCCTCGGGCAGAAGGTGCACCAGGTGGCGTTCGAGAACATCCGCGACGTTCACGTCGAGGAACGTGATGCGCGAGGCTTCACGCTGCGCTACGGCACCCGCAACCGTGTCTGCCGGCTGCAGGTGCGCATGAAGGACAAGCGCGTCGTGGCCTTGCCCAAGACCGATGCGGCGAGCGGCCTGGCCGACGTGGAATCGGTGGCCAATCAGTTGCGCCAGCGGTTGCGCCACATGGAAGACCGCGAATCGGTGAAGCGCGCCGAGGCGTCCGGACACCAAGCCGCGCAGGCGGTGGCGCAGGCCCCTGCGGCCGCCGACGACGACATCCGCCGCGCCCTGCGGCGGCTGCGCGCCGGCGCGCTCGCGCCCGACGTGCCCAAGGCGGTGAAGTTGCCGAACGAGTCATGAAGCGCGGCGCGGCCGCGAGCCCGCAGGCCTGTGCCCTGCGCCGCACCCGCCTGGCCGAGCAACTGGCCCGGCACGGCGGCGGCGTCGCCGTGCTGCCCACCGCGCCCGAGCGGCCGCGCAGCGGCGACAGCGACCACCCCTATCGACACGACAGCCACTTCCACTACCTGACCGGCTTCGACGAGCCACAGGCCTGGCTGCTGCTCGACGCCAGCGGCCGCAGCACGCTGCTGTGCCGCGAGAAGAACACCGAGCGCGAGATCTGGGACGGCCACCGCGTCGGCCCCGAAGCGGCGCCGGCGACGCTGGGCGTGCACGATGCGCATCCCGTCGAGGCACTCGACAAGCTCGCCGCGGAGCGGCTGGCCAACGCCAGCGCCGTGTGGTTCCCGTTCGGACTGCACGACGGGCTGCAGGCGCGCGTGGACGGCTGGCTCGCCGAGCTGCGCTCGCGCGAGCGCAGCGGCGTGCAGCCGCCGGCCATGCAGCGCGACTTGTCGCCGCTGCTGTCGGAAATGCGGCTCATCAAGGACGATGCCGAACTCGCCACGATGCACCGCGCCGCGCGCATCTCCGCGGGTGCGCATGCGCGGGCGATGCGCTACTGCGCCGAGCACTTTCGCGGCGGCAGCGCCGGCCTGCCGGAGTACCGCATCGAGGCCGAGCTGCTGCACGAGTTCCGCCGCCACGGCGCGCAGGCACCGGCCTACGGCTCCATCGTCGCGGCAGGCGCGAACGCCTGCGTGCTGCACTATGCCGCGGGCGACGCCGAGCTGCGCCCCGGCGAGCTGTGCCTGATCGACGCCGGCTGCGAACTCGACGGCTACGCCAGCGACATCACCCGCACCTTCCCCGCCGACGGCCGCTTCAGCGCCGCGCAGCGCGAGCTCTACGAGCTGGTGCTGGCCGCGCAGCAGGCCGCCGTGGCCGCCACGCGCCCCGGCGCGCGCAAGCAGGACGCCCATTGGGCCGCGGTGCGCGTGCTCTCGCAGGGCATGCTCGACTGCGGCCTGCTCGACCGCAACAAGGTCGGCGATGTCGACGCGGTGATCGACAGCGCTGCCTACCGCGCCTTCTACATGCACGGCACCGGCCACTGGCTGGGCCGCGACGTGCACGACGTGGGCGACTACCTGGCTGCCGACGAAGACCCGGTGGAGCAGCCCGACGGCCTGGGCGGGCGTGTCGTCAAGCGCCCTTCGCGCGTGCTGCAGCCCGGCATGGTGGTGACGATCGAGCCGGGCCTGTACGTGCGGCCGGCCGAGGGCGTGCCCGAGCGCTACTGGAACATCGGCATCCGCATCGAGGACGACGCTGTCGTCACCGCCGGCGGCTGCGAGCTGATCAGCCGCGACGTGCCGGTGGACGCGCGCGAGATCGAGGCGCTGATGCGGGGCTGAGCGGCGGCGCGTCGCGCAGCGCTTCGAGCTGCGCCGAGACGCGCTGCATCACCGAGGTGACGAGTTCGAGCTCGGCCTCGCTGGCGCCGGCCACCATGGCCGCCACCACCTGCGCCTGCACCTGCAGCGTCTGCGCGGCCAGCGCCTGGCCGGCCGGCGTGAGCTGCAGGCGCTTGACGCGCGCATCGGCGGCGTCGGCCTCGCGGCGCACCCAGCCGCGCGATTCCATCTGCGTGAGCAGCATGCTGACGCCGCTCTTGGCGACGAAGCAGCGCGCCGCCAGCGCCTGCTGCGTGATGCCCGGTGCAGTGGCCAGGTTGGCCAGCACCTCGTGCTCGGCCACGCGCACGCCGAGCGCCGCCAGGCGCGCCGTCATCACCGCATCGCACAGGTTGTAGGCGCGCACCACGGCCAGCCAGGACTGGGTGCCGTGCGGGGACGAACGCTGCTTCGGGGCGGGCTTTGAAGTGGCCATGCGATTCGTTCAATCTTGAACTATACTGTTCAACATTGAACCAATTCTAACGCAGCCATGAACCTCTACCTGCGACTCCTGTGGACCCTGCTGCGCGCCTGGCGCTCCCCGCGCCTGGTGCTCGGCCAGACGCTCGAGCGCACGTTGCGCGTGCTGCCCAACGATCTCGACGTGAACGGCCACATGAACAACGGCCGCTACCTGACGGTGATCGACCTGATGCTGGTGGAGTACTTCGTGCGCACCGGCTTCGCGCGGGCGATGCTGCAGCGCGGCTGGCGGCCGATGGCGGGCGGCTCCTTCATCACCTACCGGCGCGGCCTGAAGCCGCTGCAGACCTACACGCTGCGCTTTCGCCTGGACGGCGGCGACGCGCACTGGAACTACATGCGCTTCGAGTTCATGCGCCACGGCCGCGTGTGCGCCGCCGGCTACATGAAGGGCGCCGCGGTGGCGCGCGACGGGCTGGTCCCCAACGCGTTGTCATACGCGGCGATCGGCCTGGCCGTGCCCGACACCGCCGTGCCCGAGCCCGTGCGCCACTGGCTGGCCGCCGAGCACGGCGTCATGAATGCCGCCTGGTAGGCAGCCCGCTGAGACCGACCATGCCCACGCAGATCCTCATCGTCGCCGGCGCCCTGATCTTCGGGCTGCTCGGCACCGTGCACCTGGCCTACACCTTCTTCACCGGCCTGTTCTCGCCGCGCGACGCCGCCACCGAGGCGTCCATGAAGCTCACCCATCCGCGGCTCACCCGGCGCACCACGCTGTGGAAGGCCTGGGTCGGCTTCAACGCCAGCCACAGCCTGGGGGCAATCCTGTTCGCAGCGGTGTACCTGCTGCTCGCGCTCGCGCACATGGACTGGCTGCGCGACGCCCCCGGCCTGGTGTGGCTGGCCGCGCTGGGCGCGCTGGCCTACCTGGCACTGGCCGTTCGCTACTGGTTCCGCACGCCGCTGATCGGCATCGCGCTGGCCAGCGTCTGCTTCCTCGCCGCCGCCATCGTTCTGAGCGTCTGAGCCGCCGCAGCGAGGCGCCTCTGCAAGTGCGCAGCGCAGGCGGCTCACCTCAGGCCGACGCTGGCCAGCTTCGCAGGGCCTTCGCTTTGGCCTGAGCCGCGGCCCGCGTGCCGTGGAAGAAGGCCTCCTCGAATACCGAGTAAGCCGACAGGTCGGCATGCGCGAAGTGCACTCGTGCACTTCCGCGAGTCAGCTCCTGCAGCGCCGCGTGGCCGCGCAGTCCCGGCACCGGGACGCTCATCGCGTGGCCGTAGCGCATCAGGTCGATCTGCGTCACGCGCTGGGGCAGGTCGGGGTGCGCCTGCGCCAGATCGGCGATCACGCGCCCGGCCCAGATCGGCGCCGACTCGCCGAGCAGGCGCTGCCGGGCTTCGCGAAGCTGCGCTTCGTCGTTGCCGCCGAGCGCCCAGTAGGCGCTGTACACCGTCGCGCCAGGGTGCGCGCGCAGGTTCTGGTGCATCGCGTCGACATAACCGAGGCCCGCGCTGCCGTAGAGCACGTTGTCCCACGAGGGAGGCGCGCCGCCGCGATCCAGCGGTGGCCGGTCGCACTGCAGGTTGGCGACCAGCCAGGGGGCATGACGCATCGCCGCGACAGCCGCCGACAGCGCTGTCGGCGGGCTCGCGAACAGCCTGTGCGCGACAAACAGCGGCACTGCCAATACGAGCTGCGGAGCACTCCAGCGCTCGACGCGCTGCTCGCGTTCGTTCCACAGGTCGAGCACGACCTCGTCGCGGCGCTCCTCGACACTCAGTGCCACGCTGCCGGTGTGGAGCCGCTCACGGTGCGGCGCGGCCAGCCGCGTGGCGAGCCATGCATTGCCTTCGGGCCAGGTCAGCACGCCCTCGCGCTCGGCGTCGCCGCTGCCGGGGGCATGGAAGCCGTGGCGGCTGGCGAAGTAGTGGATGCCGGCCCAGGCCGACACCTGCGCGGGGCCGGCGCCGTAGTCATCGCGGCAGCAGTAGTCGAGGTACCAGCGCAGCGCGGGCGCGTCGAAGCCCTCGCGGCCGAGCCACTCGGCGAACGGGATCGCATCGAGCGCGGCCAGCGCCGGCGTCCACGCCGCCAGGGCGGTGGGCATGCGGAAAGCGCCGCCCTGCGCGGCGCGGTCGACCGCTTCGGCGAAACGCCGGTACTGCGCCAGCGTGCGCTCGCGCTCGGCGGCCGGGAGTGCCTCCACCGGCGGCAGCAGGCCTTCGTGCCAGGTGCCATCGATGAACAGGCGTTCCTGCGGGCTGTGGCACAGGTGGCGCTCGTCGTAGACCGGGCGGCCCATCACGCTGCGGCGCAGGCCCAGATCCTCGAGCAGTTCGATCAGCGCCGTGTCGTGTTCGCCCGGCAGCGGCAGGTAGTGCGCGCCGAGCGGGCAGCCCATGCCAGCCATCGTGTGGCCACGGCTGTTGCCGCCAGCGGCGTCTTCCAGCTCGAAGATCTGCACGTCGTCGATGCCGGCTCGCACCAGCCCGCGCGCGGCGGCCAGCCCGGCGATGCCGGCACCGACCACCAGCACGCCGGCGCGGCGGCTCACGGCCGGCGCGGGCAGACGCCCGCTCTTGGCCTCGCGCAGGCGATGGCCACGCTCGTGGCCGGCGCCGACCCAGCGGGCGGTGGCCGCAGCCTCGTCGTGGCGCGCGCAGCCGACGATCGCCGCGCCGGCCAGCCCGGCCGCGCCGGCCAGCCAGCCGCGGCGGCTCAGCCCGCTCATTGGTGCACCTTGCCCCACTCCTGCTCGAACAGGTGCACGAGCAGCTGATTCGACAAGCGGTTCGGCTCGGCCGGCACGCGCGCCATGTCGGGCGGGAAGTCGAACAGCGCCGGCAGCCCGGCGAGACTCAGAAAGCGCAGGCCGGCGGGCAACGCGGTCGGCGCACGCCAGGGCCGCCGTCCCGCGATGATGAAGCCCCATTCGCCGAAGCTCGGCACATGCGCGTGGTAGCCGGTGGCGGCCAGGCCGGTGGCCTCGATCGTCGCGGCCACGGTCCAGAAGCTGCGCCGCGCGATCAGCGGCGAGGTGGTCTGCACCACGGCGTAGCCTCCCGCGGCCAGGTGCTCGTCGAGCCGCTGGTAGAAGCTGGTGGTGTAGAGCTTGCCGATGGAGAAGTTGGTCGGGTCGGGGAAGTCGACCACGATCACGTCGAAGTGGCCCGGGTTCGCTTCCAGCCACGCGAAGGCATCGGCGTTCACGATGCGCAGCTTCGGCGAACGCAGCGCGTCGCCGTTGAGCGCGCGAAGCATCGGCGCCGTGGAGAACAGCTCGGTCATGTGCGGGTCGAGCTCGACCAGCGTGACCTCCTCGACGCTGTCGTACTTGAGCACCTCGCGCACCGCCATGCCGTCGCCGCCACCGAGCACCAGCACTTGCTTGGGCGCGCCGTGCGCGGCCATCGCCGGGTGCACCAGCGCCTCGTGATAGCGGTACTCGTCACGCGAGTGGAACTGCAGATTGCCGTTGAGGAACAGCCGCACACCGGCCCCGCCCGAGGTGACGACGACACGCTGGTAGGCGCTGTTCTCGGCGTAGACGATGGCGTCGCCGTAGAAGCGGTCCTCGGCCCAGCGGGTGATGCGGTCTGCGCCGGCGAAGGCCAGGCCCAGCGCCGCCACGGTGAACACGCAGGCCAGCGCGTGCAGGCGCGGCGCACGCAGCTCGCCGCGGAACAGCCACAGCGTCCACAGCGCGACGGCCGCGTTGAGCAGGCCGAAGAACAGGCCCGTTCGGATCAGCCCGAGTTGCGGCACCAGCAGCAGCGGGAAGGCAATGGCCACCGCCAGCGCGCCGAGGTAGTCGAAGGTGAGCACCTGCGAGACCAGGTCCTTGAGCGCATAGCGGTCGCGGAAATGCCGCTTGAGGATGCGCATGACCAGCGGGATCTCCAGCCCGACCAGCGTGCCGACAACCAGCACCAGCGCATACAGCGCGAACCGGAACGAACCCGCCGCCACGCTGTGCAGCGCGAACAGCGAGGCCGGCAGCAGCCCGCCGATCAGCCCGACGAGCAGCTCGATGCGCAGGAAGTGGCCCACCAGCTGCCGCTCGAGGAAGCGCGACAGGTACGAGCCAACGCCCATGGCGAACAGGTAGGTGCCGATGACGGTGGAGAACTGCAGGACGGAGTCGCCCAGCAGGTAGCTGGCCAGTGCACCGGCGGCCAGCTCGTAGAGCAGCCCGCAGGCCGCGACGACGAAGACCGAGGCAAGCAGCGCGACTTCGGCCGGGCGGATCGAGGCCGCCGGCGTCGCGCCCTCGCCGTCAGCCATGGATGGCCGCGGCGACGATCTGCCCGATGGCCAGCGCCGTGGCGCCGACGACGATGGCCAGCGCGACGTTCTTCTTCTCGACGATCTCTTCCCACAGCTTGTACGGCGTCAGCTTGTCGACGATGACGAAGCAGATCCAGAAGATCACCACGCCGATCACGGCGTAGAGCATGGACCCGAAGAAGATGCCCGGCTTCAGCCACTCGATGCCCATCATGTCGTTGCTCCTCGTTGACTCTCTGTGTGATGCGTTCACTTGTGGCTGCCGCCGCTGGACCAGCCGCCGAACGAGCCGCCGCCCGTGCGCCCGCCACTGCTCGAGCTGCGCACGCAATTCTGGTACTCCGCCGAGGCTTCACCGTAGGTGGCGCGGACCTGGCTGCAGTCGCGGCTGTCGTCGCAGCGGAACAGCATCAGCAGGATCACCACCACGAACACCCAGAAGAACGCCTTGGCCAGCAGTGACGAGGCGTTGCCCGACGTCGGCAGCGCATCGCGCTTGAACGAAGCGCTCTTCTCCGGCGCGAGCTTGAAGGCCTTCAGCACGGCGTCTGCGCTGAGCGTTTCGCCGGCGGACCAGATCACTTCCTGGTCGCTGCCCTGGCCCGTCTGCTCGCGATTGAGCCGCCGCGTGCCGAAGGCACCGGTGCCCATGTAGTCGGTGTTGAAGGTCTTCGCGTCGCGCTCGAGTTTCCAGTAGAACTCGCCGAGCACGTAGGTGGCCTTGCCGGCGTAGTCGTACAGCTTGCGGTAGAGCACGCCCTGGTACTTGACGCCGTCCCCGGCGCGCTCGGGCACGCCGGTGATCGGCGCCGACCAGCTCCAGCCGTCTTCGGCATCGACGAGAAACGCGAAGCCCTCGCTGCGGTGGTACAGCAGGTACTCGCGCCAGAAGCTCTGTTCGTCGTCGTCGCCCGAGGCGATCTCGCAGCGCTCGGCGTAACCCACCACCTGCCAGGGCAGCGCCTTCTTGTCGCCGGGTTTGCTCGACAGCGCCAGCGTGCCGGTGCTGCCCAGCGGGATCAGCGGCTCGCTGCCGTTGTCCTGCGCGTAGTGCTTGAGATCGCCGCCGACGCCCTGCGAGACGTCGACCACGGCATGGCAGTTGAAGCAGACGATGGCCTGCGTGGTCGAGAGCTTCACCTCCAGCGCGGTGCCGCAGCTCGGGCATTCGACGCCGCGCGCCTTCAGCGTCTTCTCGCTGGCCTCGGCCAGGCCGGTCATCGCCAGCTCGCTGATCGCCACCGAGCGGCCGACCGACCACTTCGGCACGGCCGGGTCGCCGTAGTCGAGCGTGGCCACTTCGTCGCGCGTGTTGCGCAGGTCGGCGACGACGAAGCCGCGCTCCAGGTTGGGCTTGAAGGGCAGTTCGCCCTGCGCGGCGATCAGCTTGGCCGCCGCCACCGAGGCGACCGACCAGGCCATGCCGGCCACCCGCAGCGACTGCCCGACGCGCAGCGTCTCGGCAGCCGGCGCCGCACCGTCCAGCGGCGCGTCGAACGCGAAGACGTAGCGGCCGTTGTCCTCGCTCAGCCAGCCGGAGCGGCCGTTGTCGAACAGGGCGTGCCACTCGTTCCAGGTGCCCTCGGCATAACGGTACTGCAGCCGCCCGACCAGCGTGAACGGCGCGCCCTGGTGGCGGCCGGCGGCGCCGAGCTGCAGCGGCGAATGGTCGTCGAACAGTTCGGCGCTCTGGCCGATGCGCCGCAGCGCCTCGCCGTCACGGACGATGGAGCTGCGGCAGAAGCTGCAGACCGCGAACGCGGATGCCGCCGAGCGGAACTCGACGGGCGCGCCGCAGTTCGGGCACGCGGCACGGTAGCCGCGCTGAGGGCTGGCTTCGGTGGCCAAGGCGACGGAGCGGCGTCGCGCCTAGACGAGCTTCTTGAGCAGCTCGGCCTTCTTGGCTTCGAACTCTTCCTGGGTGACGATGCCCTTGGACTTCAGCTCGGCCAGCTTCTCGAGCGTGGCCATCACCTCGTCGGGCTTCACGCCCACCGGCGCTGCGGCGGCCGCGGCGGCCTGCGCCGCCCCGCCCTGCAGGCCCTGCGAGAGCTGTTGCGCCATCACCTGGCCGAGCGCCACGCCGGCGCCCAGGCCCATCGCATCGCCGACCACGCCACCGCCGCCGCCGGCACCCGCCGCGCCTTCGGCGAACTTGGGGATCGCCTGCGCGGTCTGGTACTGCATGAACTTGCCCATGTCGCCGCCGACCATGCCCATGCCGATCTTCTGGTCGAGGATCTTCTGCAGCTCCTCGGGCAGCGAGACGTTCTGCACCGTCACCGCCTCGAGCTTCAGGCCGAGCTTCTCGAAGGCCGGCGAAGTGGCCTGCTGCAACTGGCTGGCGAACTCGATCTGGTTGGCCGCCAGGTCGAGGAAGGCGATGCCGCTGCTGGCCACCGCGTCGGAGATGTGCTGCAGCATGGTCGCGCGCAGCTGGCCGTCGAGCTCGGCCACGGTGTAGCTGTCGCGTGTGCCGGAGATCTCGGTGTGGAACAGCTTCGGGTCGGCGATGCGGTAGGCGTAGTTGCCGAAGGCGCGCAGGCGCACCGCGCCGAAGTCCTTGTCGCGGATGGTCACCGGCTGCGTGGTACCCCAGCGCTGGTCGACCTGCTGGCGCGTGCTGAAGAAGTACACGTCGCTCTTGAACGGGCTCTTGAAGAGCTTGTCCCAGTTCTGCAGGTAGGTGAGCACCGGCAGCGTGGCGGTGGTCAGCGTGTAGCGGCCGGGGCCGAAGACATCGGCCACCTTGCCTTCGTTGACGAACACCGCCATCTGCGACTCGCGCACCGTCAGCGAGGCGCCGTTCTGGATTTCGAGGTCCTGCATCGGGTAGCGCCAGGCCAGCGTGCCGTCGCCCGCCTCCGTCCACTCGATGATGTCGATGAACTGCTTCTTGATGAAATCCATCAGCGCCATGCTTCCCTCCCAGGTAGGACATTGACCGATCGCCCGACGCGGCACCGCGCGGGTGCGCGCATCATAGTGTGAGGTCCGGCGCGTGCAGAACGATCAGGCGGGATGGCGCAATCCCAGCACGAAATCACGCCGGTCGGGCGCCAGCGCCCGTGCCAGATCGGCGGCGAACTCGCCGTGCAGCGCGTAGGCACGCTCGGCCTGCGGGTCGATCGAGGAGATCCTCACCAGCACGCCCTCGGCATCCTGCCGCTGCAGTGCGCGGCGCAGGCGTTCGCTCCAGGGCAGCACGGTGGCCTCGCCGGCTTGGCCGCCGACCACCGTCCAGTAGGTGATGGGTTCAGGCCGGCCGGGCATCTCGGCGACCAGCCGCGTCACCGGCAGCGTGCGTTCACCGACCTGCAGACGAGCCGCGCTGAGCTCGCCGACACGGAACCCGCCGGCGCGGTAGCAGACCTCCGGCCGATGCAGCTGCATGTCGGAAGACTGCGCGCCGAGGTAGGCGAGCGACAGCATGATGCGCTGGCCACTGGGGTGCAGGAAGGTGCGTTCGAGCACCTGGTCGTAGATGGCGGTCTGGCGGCCGCGCCGATCGGCGGCACGCACGAACGAGGCGGCGTCGCGGTCGAGGGTCCACACGCCGAAGCCCGCCGGTACCAGGTCGTCCAGCGCCGGGCCGGTGTGCGTCGGCGCGCCGCGCTGTGCCGGGCGCAGCCAGGTGGCGAGCAGCGCGCTGGCGCCCATGCCGGCGGCCAGCACCAATGCCTGGCGGCGACCGGCATTCATCTCGCCACCTCTCTCGCGGCGAGCAGGCGGCCAAGCAGCGCATCGGCGCCCATCACCAGCACGAGCGCCACGACGAACAGCACCATGCCGGCGAAGCCGTGCAGGAAGCCCTGCCCCGCAGCGTCGCCGAGGTGGTAGGTGACGAGCGCCAGCACCATCACCCGGACCACGTTGGCGCAGAAGGCGATCGGTACCACCAGCACCGCCAGCAGCGTGTTGCGCAGTGCCGAACTGTGGTTCATCAGGCTCGCGTAGAGCAGGCCCATCGCCTCGAGCGTGAACATCGTCTGCAGACCGGCGCAGGCCTCGTTGACGAGCAGCTGGTACTGGCCGATGGTGATCACCACGCCCGACAATCCGATCGGGTAGCCCGCCAGCGACAGCAGCTGCGCCGCCAGCGCCGACACGGCGGCCTTCATCGGGCCGGTGACCGCAAGCACCAGTGCAAACGGCAGCGGGATCGCGAAGATCAGGAAGAAGAACGCGAACCACACGAGGCGCAGCGCCGCGAAGCCCCGGAAGTACAGCAGCAGGGCGGCCGGCAGCATCATCATCGACACCAGCTCGAGCCGGAAGACGCCGAGCAGCCTTCCGCTGATGTAGGCCATCAATGCCACGACGAACAGCGCGGCGCCGGCACGCGGCGCCGCCGGCGACTGCAGCGCTGCGAGGGCCTCGCGCTGGCGGTACACCAGCCAGGCCGAGATCGCCAGGATCAGCGGTTCGTGGCCCTGGGTCTGCATGTCCCAGGTGCCGTGCGACCAGTCCCAGACCAGCGGCACGGCCATGGCCAGCATGCCGGCGAGCAGCGTCAGCACCACGGCCGGGTCGATGCCCAGCCATTCGGCGCGGCGCGGCGCGGCCCAGTCGCTCATCGCGCGGGAGCTGCCGATGCGGCGTTCTCGCCGCCCTTGGCGAAGCCGCCCAGGTACTCGATCTTGGCCTTGCCGCGCAGCTCCTTCATGGCCTGCGAAACGGCTTCATTCCTGCGATCCTTGGCGAGGTAGGCGCCGATGGCATTGAGCGCAAGGCGACGTTCGACGGGCGCCTTGTGGGCCTCCAGCACCGTGTAGATGCGCACGGTGCTGCCCTGCGCAAAGTAGCCCGAGCGCCCCGGCTCGAGGCGCGACAGGGGCTCGAGGAGCTTCTGCGGCAGGTCTTCGGCAGCCATCGCAATGGCGCGCGCGCTGCTGCGCACGCCTGCCTGCTGCAGCAGCGCGGCGACGTCGTCGGCCGACTGCGCCTGCGCCACCTTCGCGGGCAGGCCGCCCAGCTGTTCGGGTGTGCCCTCCAGGCTGGTCTCCTGAAGGATGTAGAGGCGGCGCTGCGCGAACAGCTCGGGGTGGGCCTCGTAGTAGCGGTCGATCTCGTCGCTCGAGGGGTTGGACGCCTTCGCCGCGATCGACTCCTGCCATGCCAGGGCGAGCAACTCGCGGCGCGCCGCCTCGAGGCTCTGCACGACGCGTGGATCCTTCTCGAGAGAGGCATTGCGTGCCGCCTGCGCGGCCAGTTCCTGGTCGATGAGGCCCTCCAGCACGCGTGCCGTGGCCGTCCCGCCGGCGTCGGCCGCCGTCAGGCGGGGCTGGCGCTGCAGCACGGTCTGGACCTGATGAACCGAGATCTCGCCCTTGTTCACGGTGGCAGCAATCTGGGTGTCGGACTTGCGCTCGCCTCCGCCGCAACCGGCGAGCAGCACGGCGCCGGCTCCCAGCAAGCAGAGCACGGAGCGGCGGGGCGAAAGACGAAACAGGGTGGACATGGGAGCGATACCCGCAGGACTTGAGAATGGACGCACGGCCTGAAGAGGCTAACCCAGCGTGACCTTCGAGGCGGATTTCCGAGCGCCGGGTCAGGGATCCATTCCGTGACGCGCTGCGCAGCGGCGTCGACATCGGGCGACGCGAAGCCCAAATGAAACAGCGGGCCCGGGGGCCCGCTGTGCTGGCTGACGATGGGCCCGATCAGCTTTGCTTGCGGCGGCGGACCATGGCGCCGATACCGACCAGCCCGATCAGCATCATCGCGTAGGTCTCGGGCTCCGGGGCCGGCGAGGCCACGGTGGCACGCGAGGTCGACAGCAGACCGAGGTAGCCGACGGGCGCGTTCCACAGGCCGGCATCGCGGCCCACGGTGGACGCGACGGCGAGCGTGTAGGCACCGGCCGCCAGCGAACCGAAGCTGAAGTAGCCCGGGGTGTAGTCGGCACCGACCAGGCTGCCGGTGGCTTGCCCGACCGACGACGTGCCCGAGAACAGCGAAACGCCCGTGACGTCGATGTCCAGCTTGTTGAGCCAGGCATCGAGTTCGATCACACCGCCGAACGAATCGGCTGCGGACGACAACGAGAAGCTGTAGCAGTCCAGGTAGCTGCCAGCCCTGGAGAAGGACTCGCCAAAGAACGAGGATCCCGGCGGCCCGAGGGTACCGAGGCCGCCGCCCCCGGTGCAGGTGGCGGCCATCGCCGGTGCGGACAGCACCAGTGCGACAGCAGCGGCGAACGATTTCAGTTTCATAGGACTCCCTGACGTAGTGACTGATCGGTGGGCCTTGTTCGCACCCGCCAACTCTCTGAGAACGGTGCCATCATGCGGGCGCACACCTCGCCGCGCCACCCCGTGCACGGGGGGATCCACGGCACCGAATGCGCACAAAGTGATGACCTCCGCCAACGCCTCGACAGCCCCACCCGTGCCAAAAACACGACACCTCGCCGTGGTTGGCGCGGGGCCCGTGGGCATGGCCCTTGCCATCGACTGCTCACGGCGCGTGCCGGATGCCCACATCACGTTGTTCGACAGCCGCGAGATCGAGAAGGATGTCACGCCAGACCCGCGAACCCTGGCTTTGTCGCTCGGCAGTGTCCAGTGGCTCGAGCGTCTGGGCGCCTGGCCAGCAGAGGGCGTTCAGCCCATTTTCGAAGTCAGTGTGTCGCAGCAGCCACCCTCGGCACCCCCACTGTTCGCAGGGGTGTTCGGCGAGCCCGAGGTGCGCATCTCGGCGCGCGAGCAAGCGGTGCCGATGCTCGGTGCGGTGCTGAGCTATGGGCGCATCGTCGGCACGCTGCAGGCCGCGTGGCTCGAGCAGCAGCGCCGGGAGCCCGGTCGGCTGCACACGCGATTCGGCACGCCCGTCGCCGGGCTGAAGAACATCGCCGGAGGCGTCGAGCTCGATGCCGGCTTCGTCGATCGGTTCGACCTTGTCGTGGTGGCGGAAGGCGGAGTCTTCGCAGACCAGGCGCGCAAGGCGCTGAGCCGCGACTATCACCAGTGCGCCTGGGTCGGCACGGTGGAGCTGTCGCCCGATGCACCCGTCGGCGTGGCCTACGAGCGTTTCACGCGCAACGGCCCGGCCGCGCTGCTGCCACTGACGGGCCAGCGCGCCTCGCTCGTGTGGTGCGTGGGCACCGACGACGATCCTGTGGCGGGGCTCGACGATGCGCAGCGCCTGGCCGTGCTCAACACCATCTTCCCCGCGGCGGTAGGCAGCCTGCGTGCTGTCTCGCCGCTGAAACGCTTCCCCCTCGGCCTGAACGCCGAACGCACGCTCACCGACGGTCGCATCGTGCGCATCGGCAATGCCGCGCAGACATTGCACCCGGTGGCTGGCCAGGGGTTGAACCTCGGGCTTCGCGATGCCGCCGAGCTGGTGCAGCTGCTGCAGCGCGCCGGCGACATCGACAGCGCGCTGCGCAGGCTCGAGTGGCAGCGCGGCCCGGACCGCTGGACGCTGATCGCGACCACCGACTTTCTGGCGCGCAGCTTCACCTGGCGGCTGCCGGGCGCGGGCGCGGCGCGCGGGCTGGGACTGGCGGCGCTGCAGGCGCTCGGCCCGGTGAAATCCGCACTCGCCCGGCAGATGATGTTCGGCCGACGCTGATCGGCGAGCGGGCCGCGGCCTTCAGGCCTCGAGCTTGAGGAAGAGGTCGCGGTCGGGCGCGAAGTTGGCATACAGCGGCAGCAGCGCGCCGCCGATGGCGCGGGCGTCGGAGCCGATCGTTCCGGCCAGGAGCGCGGGCCGTGCGACTCCTTCCCAGCTGTGACGGTCCAGCGCTGGCTCGACGGAGGCGATCAGCCGCGCACGCAAGGTGGGGTCGAAGGAGCCGTCGATGATCACCCCCTCGAGGTCGAGCAGGCATGCCGCGCTGTTGATCGTCAGTGCGATGGCCGGCGCCGCGTCGCGCAGCCAGGTCTCGGTCTGCGCGAGCCAGGGCGTCTGCAGCGCGCGCCCGTCGACCGCGGCGGCGGCATCCAGCCCCTTGGCGAGGTAGAGCGATTCCAGGTTGAACAGCGAGGCCACGCTGAGCAGCTGCGCCGGGCGGCTGCTGGCGTCGCCGTGCGCCAGGCCGAGCGGCATGGAACCCACCGCCCCGGCGTTGCCGCTGACGCCGCCGCGCAGGTGGCTGTCGAGCACCAGGCCACCGCCGATGAAGGTGTCGACGAAGACGTAGAGAAAACTGCGTATGCTGCGGCCGCGGCCGGCCACCAGCTCGGCCACGCAGGCGGCGGCGGTGTCCTTGACGAACACCACCGGCAGCTCGGTCATCGCCATGACGCGCTCGCGGATGCCGATGGCCGCCCACTTGGCCGCCTTGCCCGGCGCGATGCCCAGCAGCTCCTGCCAGCCGCCCAGCGACAGCGGCGCGGCGATGCCCACGCCGTGCAGCCGCTCGCGCAGCGCCGCGGGCAGCGTCTGGCGCAGCTGGCGCAGCCGCTCGTCGATGGCGTCGAACAGCGTGTCGGGGTCGGGGAAGTCGTAGCTCAGGCTCAGGCGCTCGCGCACCTGGCCGCCGAAGTCGACCAGCAGCATGTCCATGCTGCGCCGGCCGATCTTGATGCCGATGGAGAAGGCACCCTCGGGGTTCAGCGCCATTGGCACCGAGGGCTGGCCAACCTTGCCTCGCACTGGCTCGAGCTTGCGCACCAGGCCGTCGGCCTCCAGCCGCGCGATGATGATCTGCACCGTCTGCGCCGTGAGGTGCGTGAGCCGCGCGATCTCCGCCTTGGGCAGGCTGCCGTGCAGGCGGATCGCCTGCAGCACCACGCGCTCGTTGAACTGGCGCATGCCGACGTGGTTGGAGCCGCGCGGCCGCAGCTTCGTGTCCTGGCCGGGTGTACTGCGTTGCATGTCAGGCTCTCAACGCCTCGGCGATCACGCCCTTCTTGAAGATGAAGTTCGCCCAGCCCTGCAACTCGCCGGTCTGCACGACCGCGAAGGCGCCGCGCACGCGCTCGTAGAACGCGAAGCGCTCCATCGGCTCGCATTGATCGGGCCGTGCGCCGCTCGTCGTGCCGATGCTCACGATCACCTCGCGCTGCACGGCCGAGCGGTAGCCGTCCGGCTCGCTGCCCACCTGCATGTAGGCGACCGGGCAGCGCACCATCTCGTCCAGCGGCAGCAGCGAGAGCACCGCCTCGGCGGCGCGCTGCACGCCCACGCCGGGCAGTCGGATCAGCGGCTTGCCGGCGGCCAGCGAAGTGGCGGTGAAGTTGGCATCGGCCAGCACGATCTCGTCGCCGTGGCCCATCTCGGCGAGCACCTTCAGCAGTTCGGGGCTCAGCAGCGGGTCGATGTTCTTCAGCATGGCTGCAGCGTCAATGGGCCAGGCATTCGGCGGGAATCTGTTCGGGCGGCATCGCGCCGGTCATCACCGCGACAGTGTCGCTCATGCTGATCTTCTTCGGGTTCAGCACGGCGGCGCGGCGGCCGAGCCGCGCCACGTGGATGCGGTCGGCGATCTCGAACACATGCGGCATGTTGTGCGAGATCAGGATCACCGGCAGGCCCTTGTCGCGCACGCGGCGGATCAGCTCGAGCACCATGTTGCCTTCCTTCACGCCCAGCGCCGCGGTCGGCTCGTCGAGGATGACCACGTGCTCCGCGAACGCTGCCGCGCGTGCCACCGCGACGCACTGGCGCTGGCCGCCCGACAGCGTCTCGACCGCCTGCGTCATCGAGCGGATGCCGACCTTCAGGTCGTTCATGCGGGCGATGCTGATCTCGAGCATCTTCTTCTTGTCGAGCATGCGCAGCACGTTGCCGGCGAAACCCTCGCGGCGAATCTCACGGCCGAGGAACAGGTTCTCGGCGATGGTCATCGCCGGGGCGACGGCGAGGTCCTGGTAGACCGTCTCGATGCCTTCGCGGCGCGCATCGATCGGGCCCTTGAAGTGGATGGTCTTGCCGTCGAGCTGGATCTCGCCTTCGTCGGGGATGGTGGCTCCCGACAGGCACTTGATCAGCGATGACTTGCCGGCGCCGTTGTCGCCGATGACAGCGAGGATCTCGCCGGCGCGCAACTCGAAGTCGGCACCGTCGAGCGCGGTGACCTGGCCGTAGCGCTTCACCAGGCCCCGGGCCTGCATGACGATCGGAGCGGATGCCATCAGCGGCCTCCCTTGCGCGAGAGTTGATCGACGGTGACCGCCAGGATCACGAGGATGCCGGTGATCAGGACCTGGTAGACCGAAGACACGCCCATCAGCGTGAGGCCGTTGCGCAGCACACCGACGACGACCGCGCCGATCAGCGAGCCGAGCACGACGCCGCGGCCGCCGAACAGGCTGGTGCCGCCGAGCACGACCGCAGTGATGGCGTCCAGCGCCTCGGTCTGCCCGGCGTTCGGGTCGCCCACGCCGGTGCGGGCCACGGCGAGCAACGAGGCGATGCCGTAGAAGACGCCCGAGAGCGCATAGACGCCGAGGATCACGCGCTCCGGCGGGATGCCGACCAGCCGCGTCGCCTCGGGGTTGTTGCCCACGGCGTAGACGTGGCGGCCCGACGGCGTTTCGCGCAGCCAGAACCACACGCCCAGGTACAGCAGGATCATCAGCACGGTGCCGTAGGCCACGTTGCTGCCGCCCAGCGGGAAGGTGCTGCCCAGCCAGGTCATCAGGCCCGGCACTTCGGTGACGGTCTGCGAGCCGGAGTAGAGCTGGGTGATCGCGAAGGCGATGTTGAACACGCCCAGCGTGACGATGAACGGCGGCAGCTTGACGCGCGTGACCAGCAGGCCGTTGAGCAGGCCGAACAGCGTCGTCACGCCGATGCCGGCCAGCACGGCCAGCGGCGCGGGCAGGCCGAGGTCGGCGGCGAACTTCGTCATGACGATGCTGCCCAGCGCCATGATCATCCCGCACGACAGGTCGATGCCCGCGGTCAGGATGATCAGCGTCTGGCCGATCGCGATCACGCCGACGACCATCACCTGCTGCAGGATCAGCGAGAAGTTCTCGCCGCTGAAGAAGCGGTCGGTGGTCAGGCCGAATATGACGCAGGCGATCAGCAGCGCGATGAACGGGCCGAGCTGTCCGATCGGCGGCAGTTTGCTCTTCAGGGTGTCCACGGTGGTCCTTCCTGGGGTGTGGAATGCGGCGGCCCGGTCCCGGCGCGAACGACGCGCCGGGCACCGCCACCCGGAGACTTCAGGAACGCTGGGAGATTACTTCTTGCCCCAGCACAGGTCCATGCCGACCTTGGTGTCCTTGCTGTCCACACCGGCCACCGGCTTGGAGGCGATCAGCGTCACACCGGTGTCGGTGTAGCCGGCCTTCACCTTCTTGCCGCTCTTGGCGTACTCGACGCCGGCCTCGACGCCCATCGCCGCCATCTTCAGCGGGTACTGCTGCGAGGTGGCGGCGATCTTGCCCGCGGCCACGTCCTTGACGCCGTCGCAGCCGCCGTCCACCGAGACGATCATCACGCCCTTGTCCTTGCCGGCCTTCTGCAGTGCGTTGAACGCGCCCGCGGCGGCCGGCTCGTTGATCGTGTAGACGAGGTTGATGTCCGGGTTCTTCTGCAGGCAGTTCTCCATCGCCGTCTGGCCCTTGGCGCGGTCGCCGAAGCTGTCGGCCATGCAGACCACTTCGGCAGGCTTGGCCAGCTCGTTGTTCTTCGCGTCGAAGCTCTGCAGGCCGAAGCCCTGCAGGAAGCCGTTGTGGCGCTGCGCGCCGACCGGGTGGCCGGGGAACAGGTCGAGCGTGGCGATCTTCACCGGCTTGCCGCCCAGCGCCGCCTTGGCGTACTGGCCGATCAGCACGCCGGCCTTGTAGTTGTCGGTGGCGAACAGGGCGTCGGTGGCCTCGGCCGGATCGGTCGGGCTGTCCAGCGCGATGACCTGCACGCCCTTTTCCTGCGCCTTCTTGATGGCCGGGATGATGGCCTTCGAGTCGCTCGGGGTGATCAGGATGGTCTTGGCACCGGCGGCGATCATGTTCTCCATCGCGGTCACCTGGCCGGCGTTGTCGCCGTCGGCCTTGCCGGCGCCCGACAGCAGCTTGGCGCCCTTGGCCTTGGCGGCCTCAGTCGCGCCTTCCTTCATCTTCACGAAGAAGGGGTTGGTCTCGGTCTTGGTGATCAGGCCGATGACAGGCTGCGACTGGGCGTGGGCGAAGCCGGCGGCCATCAGGGCGGCGAGCAGGGTGGCGTGCTTGAGTTGCATCGAGAGTCTCCTGTGCAGATCGTGTGCGTGAGTTGGGGTTCGGCAGCTGGCGCTCTGTGGCACCACGCGGCCCGGGGTTCCGGGTTGAGCGAATTCTGGACGACGTCGATTAATAAATCAAGTTGATTGATTAATGGAAAACCCGGATGCTCCCGGCGCCGGCTTGCGGGATGCTCGCGCACCGTGCCGGCGCCATGCCGGAGCCGACCGAGCCAGGAGAAGACGATGTTCGTGGTCTGTGGAGAAGCCCTGTTCGACGTGTTCGCCACCGGCGACACCCCGACCGGCATGGCGATGGACGCCCGCGTCGGCGGCTCGCCGTTCAACGTCGCCGTGGGCCTGGCGCGGCTGGCGCAGCCGGTGAGCTTCCTGTCGCAGGTCTCGCGCGGCTTCCTCGGCGAGCGGCTGATGCGCGCGCTCGCCGCCGAGGGCGTGCAGACGGCCACGGTGCAACGCTCCGATGCGCCGACCACGCTGAGCCTGATCGGCCTCGATGCCCAGGGCGTGCCCTCGTACTCCTTCTACGGCGAGGGCTGCGCCGACCGGCTGCTCGGCGACACCGCGCTGGCCGCCCTGCCCGCGGGCATCCAGGCCATCAACTTCGGCTCCTACGCCACCGTGATCGGCGAGACCGCGGCCACGCAGCGCAAGCTGGTCGAGCGCGAGCAGGGCCGCGCACTGATCGCCTACGACCCGAACATCCGCCTGAACGTCGAGCCTTCGCTCGACGTGTGGCGCACGCAGATCGACTGGATGTTGCCGCGCACGCAGCTGCTCAAGGTGAGCGACGAGGACCTGCGCCTGGTCTGGCCCGGCGTGGAGCCGGCGGACTTCGCGGCCCGTGCGCTGGCCCAGGGCGCCCAGCTCGTCGTCGTGACACGCGGCGGCGAAGGGGCGACCGGCTGGACGGCCACCGGGCGCGTCGACGTGCCGCCGGTGGCGGTGCAGGTGATCGACACCGTCGGCGCCGGCGACACCTTCCAGGCTGCACTGCTGACCTGGCTGGCCGAGCGCGACGCGCTCTCGGCGCCGGCCCTGGCCGCGCTGTCGAAGGACGCGCTCGGCAGCGCGCTGGGCTTCGCGGCGCGCGCCGCGGCCATCACCTGCTCGCGCCGCGGCGCCGACATGCCGCGCCGCGCAGAGCTGTAGCCACCCGACCAGGGGCAATGGCCGCGGCGGACGGGCCCATACTCGCCGCGCATGTCGACGCTCGTATTCTTCAAGCTGGTGGCCATCTTCGTGGTGGTGGCGCTGGGCTGGGTGGTCGGCAAGGCGGGCTGGCTGGGCCCGAAGAACGAGTCCGGCGATCCGGCACGCACCCTGGCCAACGCGGCCTACTACATCTTCGTGCCGGCGCTGCTGTTCCGCACCACCGCGCGCATCGACCTCGCGGCCATGCCCTGGGGCACGGTGATCGCCTTCTTCGTGCCGGTGCTCACGCTGCTGATCGGCGTCTACCTGTGGGAGCGGCGCGCCAACCGCAGTGGCGCATTGCCCACCGCGGCGCCCAGCGTGCGCGCCATCTCGGCCACCTTCGGCAACTCGGTGCAGGTGGGCATCCCGTTCGCGGCGGCGCTGTTCGGCGAGGCCGGCCTGGCGATCCACGTGGCGCTGGTCAGCCTGCATGCGATGACGCTGCTGACGGTGCTCACCGCGCTGGTCGAGCTCGACCTCGCGCGGGCACGCCGCACGGCCGGCCACTCGAACGCGCATCTGCTGAAGACGCTGGGCCGCACGCTGCGCAACACCATCGTGCACCCGGTGGTGCTGCCGGTGATCGCCGGGCTGGCATGGAACCTGGCCGGCCTGCCGCTGCCCACGGTGGCCGACGAGATCCTCGCCACGCTGGCGCAGGCGGTGGTACCGCTGTGCCTGGTGCTGATCGGCATGTCGCTGGCCTACTACGGCGTGAAGGGCGCGGCGCGCGGCGCGGTGATCATCAGCCTGCTCAAGCTGCTGGTGCTGCCGGCCATGGTGCTGGCGATGGCGCACTGGGGCTTCGGCCTGTCGGGCCTGCCGCTGGCCGTGGTGGTGATGATGGCGGCACTGCCGGTGGGCAGCAACGCGCTGATCTTCTCGCAGCGCTACGAGACCCTGGAGGCCGAAGCCACCGCCGCCATCGTCTTCTCCACGCTGGGTTTCGTGATGACGGCCTCGCTCTGGCTGGCCGTGCTGGCCTGGCTGGGCTGAGGTGTTCCGGGATAATCGCGCCATGAGCTCCGACGACCTGCAGGCCACCATCGCCCACATGGGCGTGGCCGCGCGTGCCGCGGCCACGACGATGGCCGCAGCCTCCACTGCCGCGAAGAACGCCGCGCTGCTGCTGCTCGCGCGCCGGCTGCGCGAGGGCGTGGGCGAACTGCAGGCCGCCAACGAGAAAGACCTGCACGCCGCCCGCGCCGCCGGCCTGGCCGAGCCGATGGTCGACCGCCTCAAGCTCACCGAGAAGGTGATCGCCACCGTGGCCGAGGGCTGCGAGCAGATCGCCGCCATGCCCGACCCGATCGGCGAGATCACGAACCTGCGGCGCCGCCCGAGCGGCATCAGCGTCGGCCAGATGCGTGTGCCGCTGGGCGTGTTCGGCATGATCTACGAGAGCCGGCCGAACGTGACCATCGAGGCCGCCTCGCTGGCCATCAAGAGCGGCAACGCCTGCATCCTGCGCGGCGGCTCGGAAGCCATCCATTCCAACCTGGCGCTGTGGCGCGTCGTGCAGTCGGCGCTCGCCGACGCCGGCCTGCCGCCCGACGCGGTGCAGCTGGTGCAGACCACCGACCGTGCCGCCGTCGGCCACCTGATCGCTTCGCCCGAGGCGGTGGACGTGATCATCCCGCGCGGCGGCAAGGGCCTGATCGAGCGCATCAGCCGCGAAGCCAAGGTGCCGGTGATCAAGCACCTGGACGGCAACTGCCACGTCTACGTCGATGCCAGCGCCGACCTCGAGCTGGCGTTGAAGGTCACCGACAACGCCAAGACGCAGAAGTACAGCCCCTGCAATGCGGCCGAATCGCTGCTGGTGCACGAGGCCATCGCGAGCGCCTTCCTGCCGCGCATCGGCGCGATCTTCGCCGCCAAGGGCGTGGAAATGCGCACCGACGCCAAGGGCCGCGCGATCCTGTCTGCGGTGGCCAACGCGAAGCTGGCCGACGCCACCGAGGCCGACTGGAGCGAGGAGTACCTCGCGCCCATCATCAGCGTGAAGGTGGTCGCCTCGCTCGACGAGGCCATGGCCCACATCAACCGCTACGGCTCGCACCACACCGACGCCATCCTCACCGACAGCC
>ENA-UOWO01001905-UOWO01001905.1-activated-sludge-metagenome-genome-assembly--contig:-NODE-1905-length-26812-cov-6.879097_pt1 | contig 26812 bp, 25 predicted proteins | sample MGYA00238148_ERZ761564 | MGnify/ENA primary metagenome ERZ761564 (study PRJEB28885, sample SAMN05720194) | activated sludge metagenome | isolation source: Anaerobic digester | place: USA...
GGCAGTTCATCGCCACGCTCGAGAAGCGCCAGGGCCTGAAGGTGGCCTGCCCCGAGGAGATCGCCTGGCGCTCCGGCTGGATCGATGCCGAACGCCTGAACGCGCTGGCGCAGCCCATGCTGAAGAACGGCTACGGGCAGTACCTGGCCAAGTTGCTGCGCGAGCAGGTGTACTGAAATGAAGGCCACGCCCACCGCGATCCCGGACGTGCTGATCCTCGAGCCGAAAGTATTCGGCGACGAGCGCGGCTTCTTCATGGAGAGCTTCAGCCAGCGTGCATTCGACGCCGCGGTCGGCGTGCATGTCGCATTCGTGCAGGACAACCATTCCCGCTCCACCCGGGGCGTGCTGCGAGGGCTGCACTACCAGCAGGCGCCGCATGCCCAGGGCAAGCTGGTGCGCGTGGTCAGCGGCAGCGTGTTCGACGTCGCGGTCGACGTGAGGCGCTCCAGCCCGACGTTCGGCCGGTGGGTCGGCGTCGAGCTCAGCGGCGAGAACCACCGCCAGCTGTGGCTGCCGCCGGGCATGGCGCACGGCTTCCTGGTGACGAGCGCGAGCGCCGATTTCCTCTACAAGACCACCGACTACTACGCCCCGCAGGCCGAGGCCTGCATCCGCTGGGACGACGAGACCCTGGCCATCGCCTGGCCGGACACCGGCGAGCCCCCCCGGGTGTCGGCCAAGGACGCCGTGGGCCACCGGCTCGCCGAGGCGCCGCTGTTCGACTGAGGCACCCTGCACACCCAGGGGCACCGGAGCCCCCGGGAGGCTGCGGAGCCGGGATGTAGAATCATCTGTTCATCAAGTGAACGCTTGCTGCGCGTGACCAAGCATCCTGCCGACGACCCCTCTGCCGACCTCGACCTGCTGCGCCTGCTGGAGCAGCACCCCGAGTACTCGCAGCGCCAGCTGTCCAGCGCGCTGGGCATCAGCCTGGGCAAGACCCACTACCTGCTCAAGGCGCTGCTCGACAAGGGCCTGGTGAAAGCGCAGAACTTCCGCCGCGCCGACAACAAGCTGGCCTACCTGTACGTGCTGACCCCCAGCGGCGCAAGGCAGAAAGTGCAGCTGACCCGCTCGTTCCTGGCCCGCAAGGAGCTGGAGTTCGTGTCGCTGCGCGAGCAGATTGCCGCGTTGCGCGGCGAGCTCTCGACCCGACCGGACGCGGCGGCCGAGCAGGAAAGCGCCACCCGTTGAGGCCCACGACATGACCCCGCTTTCCACTCCCGATGCGAGCCAGACGCCTCGCGTGGCGAAGTTGCAGACACTGTTCGAGCAGAAGCACCGCTTCTCGCGCGCACTGATCGGCCGCGCCCTGGGCGCCTTCGGCAGCGACTGGGCGGCTGATTTCGAGGACGCCCTGGCCACCTTGTGCCCCGACGATGCTGCACTCGAAGCCGCGGCCAAAGGTTACTCGGCCTTCGCATTCGACTCGATGCGCCGCCAGAAAGCCTTCGAACTCGCCCGCGAGTACCCGCACAAGACCTACGCCGAAGCCGCCGGCGAGGTCTACTTCAATGCCGAGCACATGATGCGGGAGTACCTGCCCGGCCTGCTGCTGTCGCACTTCCTGTGGCCGCACCACTACCGGCAGCTGCAGTTCTTCGACACCGCCTTTGCCAACGCCATGCGCCTTTCGGCGCAGCCGGAGTTCGCCGAGGTCGGCGTCGGCACCGCGGTCTACTCGCGGCGCCTGCTCGCCCGGCTGCCGCAGAGTTCCGGCAACGGCTACGACATCAGCCCATCGTCGTGCCAGTTCGCTCGGCAGCACATCGAGGCGGCCGGCGTGCAGGCTCGCTACACGATGAACGAGCAGGACATCATCGCGCGGCCCATCGCGCCGGTTCCCTGGCTGGTGTGCGTCGAGGTGCTCGAGCACCTGGAGCAGCCGGTCGAGTTCCTGAAGGCACTGCGCGCCGGCCTGGCGCCGGGTGGCAAGGCCTTCATCACCGCCGCGCTGAATGCGGCGCACACCGACCACATCTACCTGTACCGCAACGGCGAGGAAGTCTGGGAGCACCTGCGCGCCGCCGGCTTCACGCTGGAGCAATCCTTCGTTGCAGCAGCCTATGCGCCGCCGGGCCCGGGCGTGCCGGTGCCGCTGGCCGCCGCCTTTGTCGTGAGCTGATCGCGAATGTCGAACTCCACTGACAAACCAACCCTGGCCGGTCAGTATGTCGACCTGCGTCCCCTGACGCCCGACGACGCCGGCCTCACCTTCGCCTGGCGCCAGGGCGCCCGCGCGATCCTGCTCAACCAGGGCGCCCAGACCGTCGAGCAGCAGCGCCGCTGGATCGCCGGCCGCCCGGCCAGCGAGTTCAACTTCATCATCGAGACCAAGCAGCATCGGCCGATTGGCATGCTCTCGCTCAGTGGCATCGACACGGTGAATCGCGTCGGCGAGCCGGGCCGTTTCCTGATCGGCGACGAAGCGGCGGCTGCTGGCCTGCCCGCCGCGGCCGAGGCGATGAAGCTGCTCTACGAACTCGCCTTCGACAGGTTGAAGCTGCGCCGCGTATGGGGTGTCGTCGCTTCCGACAACCGCCGCATGATCAAGTGGCAGACCTTCCTGGGCATGACCCAGGAGGGCCGCCTTCGCGAACAGCTGTTCATCAACGACCGCCTGCAGGACGCCGTCGTGTTCGGCCTGCTCGACCGCGAGTACCGCAGCGTCACGCTGCCCCGTCTCGAATCGCTCATCGCAGCCGCCCGGCTGCCCGTCGCCCCTTCCGCCTCATCTGCCTCCCCGGAGTGAACCATGGCAAGCCAAGCCGCCGTCATCGAGATCATCTACCGCGCGCTGCGCAGCCTGAACGAGGAGCTCGAGGAGGACAAGCGCGTCGCGCTGGCGCCCGACACGCGCCTGTTCGGCCCCGACGCCTCGCTCGACTCGCTGTCGCTGGTGTCGGTCATCGTCGATGTGGAGACGGCGGTGGCCGACGAGCTTGGCCGCTCCGTCAGCCTGACCGACGACACCGCGATGACGCAGGAGGTCTCGCCCTTCTCCAACGTGACGACGCTGGCTGATTACATCGTCAAGCAGCTCGCGCAGGGCTGACCGGAGCGCCACCGTGGCCAAGTACGCAGGCAGGAACGTCATCGTCACGGGCAGCAGCCGCGGTGTCGGCGATCTGCTGACGCGCCATTTCCTCGACGAAGGTGCCACCGTCATCGGCGTGGCCCGCGGGCCGGCCGGCTGCGAGCACGAGCGTTACCGCCACCATCAGGCCGACATCGCCGACCCGGCCGAGGTGCAGAAGCTGTTCGCGCTGCTTCGAACGACCGTCAAGACGATCGACATCGTGGTCAACAACGCCGCGGTGCTGACCTCGCAATACGCGATGATCATGCCGGCCGGCGCCGCCCAGGCGATGGTCAATCTCAACCTGCTCGCACCCTTTCTGGTAGCACGCGAGGCGGCCAAGCTGATGCGCAAGTCGAAGTCCGGCCGCATCATCAACATCAGTTCGATGGCGGTCAGCCTCGAGCCCGAGGGCGATTCGGTCTATGCCGCGTGCAAGGCCGGCCTGACGACGCTGTCGAACGTCCTCGCCAAGGAATTCGCGTCCTTCAACGTCACCTGCAACACGCTGGGTATCACGGCGATCGAGACCGACATGCTCAAGCAGTTGCCGCGCGACAAGATCGACGCCGTGGTGGCCCGCCTGCCGATCCCGCGCTACGCGACGGCCGACGACATCCTCAACGTGATCGACTTCTTCGCCTCCGAGCGCAGCGGCTACGTCACGGCACAGACAATCTACCTGGGCGGGGTGCACTGAGGTGGCCGACAACCGCCTCGCGCAAGTTGCAGCCGGCCCCGTGTGGGCCGTCACCAACGGCGTGTTCGCGTCGAACTGCTACCTTTGCGCCACCGACGTGCCGGGCGACTGTTTCATCGTCGACCCCGGACTGGATGCCGCGCCGATCGAAGCCGCGCTGGCCGAACAGGCCCTGACCCCGCGTGCCGTGCTGTGCACGCACGGCCACTTCGACCACGCCGGCACGGCGGCGCATTTTCAGCAGAAGTACGGCTGCCCGGTGCACCTGCACGAGCGCGACCTGAAGACGCTGCGCTCGTCCAACTTCCTGCTGATGGCCTTCAAGATTCCGGCGCGCATGCAGATGCCCGAGGTGCTGCCAGTCACCGACGCCGAGCCGCTGGTGCGCATCGGCGGCGTGACGGTGCGCTATCACGCGGTGCCGGGGCACACGCCGGGCAGCTGCGCGATCGAACATGCAGGCTCGCTGTTCACCGGCGACACGCTTTACAGCCGCGGTGTCGGGCTGTCCAAGCTGCCGGGCGAGGACGCCGACCAGCTGCGCAGTTCCATCCGATCGGTCTGGGAGCGCTTCCCCGACGAGACGATGGTGCGCCCCGGCCACGGCGAATCCGCTGCCTTCGGCTGGATCAAGCAGAACAACACGGCGCTGCTGGGCTTCCTGCGCGCCGAATCGAGCACGCCGACCCCACCATGAGCATTGCCAAATCAGGCGGCGTCGCCATCGTCGGCGTCGGCCATCACCTGCCATCGCACGTGGAGAGCAACGAGGAGCTCTGCCGCGGCCTGGCCATCGCCCCCGAATGGATCGTCGAGAAGACCGGCATCCAGCGGCGCTACCTCGCCGAACCCGGCGACACCGCCAGCGCCTTCGCCGGCCATGCCGCGCGGCAGGCGATGGCCATGGCCGGCATCGACGCGTCGCAGCTCGACATCATCATCGGCTGCACCTTCTCGGGCGACTACATCTTCCCGCCGCTGTCGGCCAAGCTGCACCAGGACCTCGGCGCCAAGGGCGCGCAGGTCTACGACTTGCAGGCCAACTGCAGCGGCGTGGTGGCCGGCCTGACCGCAGCATCGGACCGCATGTTCATGGACGATTCGGTGCGCTATGCACTGATCGTCGGCGTCGAGCTGTGCTCGCGCTACGTCGACCGCAGCGACGTGAACACCGCTATCTATCTCAGCGACGGCGCCGGCGCCATCGTGCTCGGCCGCTGCGACGCCGAGCACGGCATCCGCTCCTCGGCCTTCTTCACCGACAGCTCCAACTACGAGTCGGTGCGAATGCGCGGCGGCGGCTCCAGCTTCCCGCTGCGCGGCCGCGCCTTCGACCCGGCCATCGACTCGATGGAGATGAACGGCCTGGCCACCTGGAAGCAGGCCATCACGCACATGCCGACGGTCATCCGGCGCAGCTGCGAGAAGGCCGGCGTGACCAGCAAGGACGTCGACTTCTTCGTCTTCCACCAGGCCAACCTGCGCCTGATCGAGTACATCGTTCGAAAGATGGGCGTGGGGCTGGAGCGCACCTACACCAACGTGCAGGACATCGGCAACTCGGGCTCCGCCTCCATCGCCATCGCGCTGAGCGAGGCGGTGCGCAAGGGCCTCGTCAAGCCCGACAGCCTGCTGATACTGGCCGGCGTCGGCGCGGGCTTCAATTTCGCAGCCAGCCTGTGGCGCTGGCTGCCGCGCAACCTGGAGACGGCGACATGACGGCCTTCCTCGACTTCGACACGCTGAAGGTCGGCGACTGCCGCCAGCTCACCAAGACCATCACCGATGCCGATATCCGCAAGTTCGTCGAACTGACCGGCGACGACAACCCGCTGCACGTCGACCCGAAGTTCGCTCACGAGACGGCATTCAAGGACATCGTCGTGCACGGCATGCTCGGCGCCTCGTTCATCTCCACGGTGATCGGCACCAAGCTGCCCGGCCCGGGCGCTCTGTGGGTGAGCCAGACGCTGGACTTCCTTCTGCCCGTGCGCCTGGGCGACGAGCTGACGGTGATGTGCACGGTGCTGAAGAAGCACGACCGCGACCGCCTGCTCGAACTCGAGACGCGCATCGTCAACCAGCACCAGCAGACCGTGCTGCAGGGCCAGGGCAAGGTAAAGATGCTCGTCGAACGCGCCGCCGCAGCGGCGCAGCCGGCGCGAGCCGAGCCGAGCCGGGTGGCGCTGGTCACCGGGGGCGCCGGCGGCATCGGCGAGGCGATCTGCCGCCGCCTCGCGCACGACGGCTACAGCGTGGTGCTGAACTACCAGGGCAGCCGTGACCGCGCCCAACGCATCGTCGAGGAACTCGCCGCCGCGGGCGGCCAGGCCGTCGCGGTCCAGGCCGACGTCTCCAGCCCCGAGGGCGTGGAGCACCTGCTCGCGCAGGCGCAGCGCCAGTTCGGCCCGGTGGGCGTGCTGGTCAACAACGCCTCGCCGCGCATCCACCCCAAGGCCCTGGCCGAGACCGACTGGGCCGACATCCAGCGCCACCTCGACGTGCAGGTCAAGGGCGCCTTCCTGCTGAGCAAGCTCTGCGCCGCGGAGATGGCCACACAGGGCGCCGGCCGCATCGTCAACATCACCTCGCAGGTGACCGAAGGCGCGCCCTCGCTGCACTGGACGGGCTACGCGGTGGCGAAGGCCGCGCTGGCCATGCTCTCGAAGAACCTCGCCGCTGAGCTCGGCCCGCGCGGCGTGACGGTGAACTGCGTCGCGCCAGGCATGACCGAGACCGGCCTGATCGGCGACATCGCCGAGAAGCAGCAGATGATGATCGCCCGGCAGACGCCGCTGCGCCGCCTCGCGCGTCCCGACGACGTGGCAGCGGCCGTGGCCTACCTCGTCTCCGACGATGCGCGACACATCACCGGCCACACGCTGGACGTCAACGGCGGCATGGTGATGTCGTGAGCGAGACCGCCGACCTGATCGCGCTGCTGACGGCGCCGGGCACGACGCTGACGCGCACCATCTCGGCCGTCAACGCGCTGGAGAAGCTCGCGCAGCCGCGGCGCCGGGTGCGCATCGGCATCTCGTCGAACGTCAGCGTCGACCTGCTGTCGGTGTTCCTGCGCAAGCACGCGCTGCTGTGCGGCGCATCCGCCGACGTGTGCATGGGCAACCACGACGACCCGCTCACCGACGTCGCGCAGTTCATCCAGGCCGGCGTCGAGGAGATGGTGTTCCTGCCCTTCTTCGACAACCTGCTGCCCGCTTTCGAACGGCAGATCGAGCTGCTCGAGCCCGATGCGGTGGCGGCCAAGGAAGCCGACCTGCGCGCGCGCTACCGGCTCGTCTTCGAGAAGGCGCGCAGCCTGCGGCAGGTCTACGCCTGCAGCTTCCACCGATTCTCGCCGGCGGTGGACACCGGCGCCGCGGACACGGTGTCGCGCGTGCTCGATCGTTTCAACGAGATGCTGCGCAGCGAGGCGGAGGCCTTTCCGAACGTGCGCGTGGTCGACACCGGCGCCATCGTGCACCTGCTGGGCGCCGAGGCGGCCTTCGACACACGCTTCTACCTGCGCAGCACGGCGCCCTTCGCCACGCCCTTCGTCAACGAGCTGGCGCGTCGCATCGTCGCCGGCGCACGCGGCTTCAACAGCTACTTCTACAAGGCGCTGGTGCTGGACTGCGACAACACGCTGTGGGGCGGAATCATCGGCGAAGACCTGATCGAGGGCATCAAGCTCGATCCGCACAGCTACCCGGGCCGGGTGTTCTGGCAGGCCCAGCAGGCCTTCCTCGCGCTGGAGCGCCAGGGTGTGCTGCTGTGCCTGTGCAGCAAGAACAACCCCGAAGACGTCGACGAGGTGTTCGACAAGCACCCGAACTCCGTGCTGCGCCGCGAGCACATCGCCGCGCGCCAGGTCAACTGGACGGACAAGGTTTCCAATCTCCAGGCGATCGCGCGCGAACTCAACATCGGCCTGGACAGCCTGGTGTTCATCGACGACTCCGACTTCGAGTGCAACGCCGTGCGCAGCGCGCTGCCGGCGGTGCGCGTGTTCCAGGTGCCCAAGGCGCTGACGGACTACCCGCGCCTGCTCACCGAGATCCGCGAACTGTTCCTGGCCGGCGGCATCTCGGCCGAGAGCCGCTCCAAGACTGCGCAGTACCGCCAGCGCCAGGAGGCGGCGGAATCGAGCGCTCAGTTCGAGACCAACGAGCAGTACCTCGCCTCGCTCGACCTGCGCGTGCAGCTTTCGCGCGACGACACGGCGAACCTGGCGCGCATCAGCGAGCTGACGCTGAAGTCCAACCAGTTCAACCTGACCACGCTGCGCCAGTCGCCGGCCGAGATCCAGCAGCGCATCGACAGCGCAGCAGGCACCGTCTACTCGCTGGGCGCCAGCGACCGCTTCGGCAACGCCGGACTGACCGGCGTCGTGCTCGCCTCCTGGCAGGGCGAGACGGCCAGGATCGACGCCTTCCTGATGAGCTGCCGCGTCATCGGCCGCGGTGTCGAGTTCTGCTTCTGGCCGGCGCTGGCCGAGGACGCGCGCCGCCACGGCTGCCGCTTCATCGAGGCCGAATACCGGCCCACCGCGAAGAACGCGCAGGTGGCCGACTTCTACGACCGCCTCGGCCTGCCGCTGGTGGCCGAGGACAACGGCACGCGTTACTACCGCGCCGCGCTCGACAGTTTCACCCCTCCCCCCATCGACTGGATCAAGGTCACGCAATGAAGACGGAAGACACCCTGAAGGACGTGATGGCCACGGTGCTGGGCATCGCGGCCGACTCGATCAACGACGACACCAGCATGGACACAGTGGAGACCTGGGACTCCATCAAGCACATGAACCTGGTGCTGGCCATCGAGGAGGAGTTCGGCGTCAGCATCCCCGACGAGGACGCCGCGAACATCACCTCCTACCCGCTGATCCGCCTCGTGCTCAACGAGCAGCTGAAGGGCAAGTGATGAGGCTCGACTGGCTGCTCGAGCGATTCGCCACCGCCCGCGAGACGGTGGCCTTCGTCCACGAGGACCGCTCGGTCACCTATGGCCAGCTGGTCGACCAGGTGGCCGCGTTCGAGCGCCGCCTGGCCGACGAGGGCGTGAAGTCCGGCGAGCGTGTCGTCATCCTGGGCGACTACACGCCCGAGGCCTTCGCGCTGGTGCTGGCGCTGGCGCGGCACGGCAACGTGGTGATCCCGCTGACGCGCGAGTCGGTGGTCGAGCTGTCGTCGGCGCTGTCGATCTCGGGCAGCGACTGGATCTTCGAGTTCGCCGGCGGCGCCACGCAACCCACGCTGACGCGCCATGCCGTCGCGGTCGACAACGCCATGATGCGCGAGTTCATCGCCGGCGGCGCGCCGGGGCTGGTGTTCTTCTCGTCGGGCTCGACGGGCAAGCCGAAGGGAATCCTGCACGACCTCGAGCGCGTGGCCAGCAAGTTCATCAAGGCCCGCTCGCCGGTGGTGGCGATCCCCTTCCTGATGTTCGACCACTTCGGCGGCTTCAACACCATCCTGGCCATCACCTCGAGCCTGGGCACGGTGGTCAGCGTCGCCGAGCGCAGCGTGGCGCGCATCTGCGGCGCCATCCAGCAGTACCGCGTGTCGCTGCTGCCGACCACGCCCTCGTTCCTGAACCTGCTGATGGCGGCGCGTGCCCACGAAGCCTACGACCTCTCGTCGCTGCGCCGCATCACCTACGGCACCGAAGTGATGCCCCAGGCCACGCTGGACCGCCTGGCCCGCGCGCTGCCTAACGTCGTGCTGCAGCAGACCTACGGCCTGTCGGAGGTCGGCGTGCTGGCCTCCAAGTCGCGCGACGACGGCTCGCTGTGGATGCGCATCGGCGGCGAAGGCTTCCAGACCAAGGTGGTCGACGGCATCCTGTGGATCAAGTCCGAGTACTCGATGGTGGGCTACCTGAACGCGCCGTCGAACTTCGACGCGCAGGGCTGGTTCAACACGCAGGACAAGGTCGAGGTCGACGGCGAGTACTTCCGCATCCTCGGCCGCGTCACCGACCTCATCAACGTCGGCGGGCAGAAGGTCTACCCGGCAGAGATCGAGGAGGTCATCATGACCGTGCCGAACATCGTCGACGTGGCGGTCTTCGCCGAGAGCAACGCGCTGCTCGGCCAGAGCATCGTCGCGCGGGTGGCGCTCGCCGAGCCCGAGCCGGTGGACAGCGTGAAGTCGCGCATCCGCGTGGCCTGCAAGGCGAGCCTGGCCGCCTACAAGGTGCCGGCCAAGGTGGTGATCGCCACCGATGCGATCTACACCGCCCGCTACAAGAAGAGCCGCCAGGCCGAGCCGGGGCGCTGAGCCCGCCGCCAAGCACGCACAGGACATCGCCATGCCCATTTCGGACTGCAAGCTGATCTCGCTGCCGAAGATCCAGGACCCGCGCGGCAACCTGACCTTCATCGAAGGCGGGTCGCACGTCGACTTCGACATCCAGCGCGTCTACTACCTGTACGACGTTCCCGGCGGCTCGTCGCGCGGCGGCCATGCTCACAAGGCGTTGCGCCAGCTGATCATCGCCATGTCGGGCAGCTTCGACGTGCTGCTCGACGACGGCCGCGAGAAGAAGACCTTCCACCTCAACCGTTCGTACGTCGGCCTGTACGTGTGCCCGATGATCTGGCGCGAGCTCGACAACTTCTCGTCCGGCTCGGTGTGCATGGTGCTGGCCTCGAACCGCTACGACGAGGACGACTACTACCGCGACTACGACCAGTTCCTGCGCGAAAGGCCCCGCACGTGATCGACTTCCTCAACCTTCGCCAGATCAACGACCAGCACGCCGGCGAAATCCGCGAGGCCATCGAGCGCGTGCTGCGCTCGGGCTGGTACATCCTGGCCACCGAGTGCGAAGGCTTCGAGAGCGAGTTCGCGCAGTTCTGCGGCGCCGCCCATGCCGTGGGCGTGGCCAACGGGCTGGACGCGCTCTCGCTGAGCCTGCGCGCGCTGGACATCGGCCCCGGCGACGAGGTGATCGTGCCCTCGAACACCTTCGTCGCGACCTGGCTCGCCGTCAGCCACGTCGGCGCCACGCCGGTGCCGGTGGAGCCGCTCGAGCACAGCTTCAACATCGACCCGGGCCGCATCGAGGCAGCCATCACGCCGCGCACGCGGGCGATCATTCCGGTGCACCTGTACGGCCAGCCCGCTGACCTGGACCCGATCCTGGAGATCGCCAGGCGCCGCGGCCTGCGTGTCATCGAGGACGCGGCACAGGCACACGGCGCGCGCTACCGCGGCCGGCGCATCGGCGCGCACGGCGACGCCGTGTGCTGGAGCTTCTACCCGGGCAAGAACCTCGGCGCACTCGGCGACGGCGGCGCCGTGACCACCGACGACCCGGCTATCGCAGCGCGCCTGCGCACGCTGCGCAACTACGGCTCCAAGGTGAAATACCACCACGAGGAGATCGGTTTCAACTCGCGGCTCGACGAGATCCAGGCCGCCGTGCTGCGCGTCAAGCTGCCGGCGCTGGCCGCCGGCAACGAGCACCGCGCCGCCATCGCGCGCGCCTACGGCGAGGGCCTGCGCGGTGCAGCCCTCGCTCTGCCGGCCGTGCCCGCCCATTGCGACCCGGTGTGGCACCTCTACGTGGTGCGCCACCGCCAGCGCGATGCACTGCAGAAGCGCCTGGCCGAAGCGGGCGTGGCCACGGTGATCCATTACCCGGTGTCGCCGCACCTGCAGCCGGCCTACGCCGCGCTGGGCATCACGCGAGGCAGCCTGCCGATCGCCGAGACGCTGCAGGAGCAGGTGCTGAGCCTGCCGATCGGCCCGACACAGAGCGCGCAGGACACGCAGGGCGTGATCGCTGCGGTGACTGCCGCCGCCGCCTCGCTGGCTGGCAGCGCATGAACCTGCTGCGGACGAGCTTCCTCAGCGCGCTGGCCGTGCTGACGAAACTCGCCACGTCGGTGTTCCTCAACAAGATCCTGGCGGTCTACGTCGGGCCCTCGGGCTACGGCGTCATCGGGCAGCTGCAGAGCCTGATCTCGATCGCCACCACCTTCGCCAGCGGCGCCGTCAACACCGGCGTCACCAAGTACACGGCCGAGCATGCCGGCGACGCGCAGCGCCAGCGCGCGATCTGGGCCACCGCCGGCACACTCGGGCTGATCTGCACCGGCCTGCCGGCGCTGGTGTTCCTGTTCGCGCACGAGCCACTGTCGCGCTGGCTGCTGGGCAGCGCCGAACATTCGCACGTGCTGATCTGGCTGGCCTTCGCGCTGCCGCTGCTGGTGCTCAACGGGCTGCTGCTGGCCATCCTCAATGGGCGCAAGGCGGTGTCGACCTTCGTCGCGGCCAACATCGGCGGCAGCCTGATCGGCGCGGCCGTGGCAGCGGCGCTGGTGGTGGCGGCGGGCCTGTCGGGCGCGTTGATCGCGCTGGCGATCGGCCAGGCCATCGCGTGCGGATGGACAGCCTGGCTGGCCCGGCGTGCGCTGCATCTGCGCTGGCGCGACCTCGCCGGCCGGCTCGACCGCGGCATCGCCCGTTCGCTCGGCGGATTCGCGCTGATGGCGGCCACCTCGGCGCTGCTGGCACCGCTGTCGCACATGATCATCCGCGAGCGCCTCGCGTCGCAGCTGGGCTGGGAGGGCGCAGGGCTCTGGCAGGCGATGTGGAAGATCAGCGAGACGCACCTGCTGCTGCTCACCTCCACGCTGTCGGTGTACTTCCTGCCACGCTTCTCGGAGATCAGCGACGGTGCCGAACTGCGCCGCGAAGTGCTCAAGGGCTACCGTTTCGTGATCCCGGTGGTGGCCGTCTCGGCCACCGCGCTGTACCTGCTGCGCGAGCCGCTGGTCACCGCGTTGCTCAGCGCGCAGTTCCTGCCGCTGGTCGACGTGCTGGGCATCCAGCTCCTCGGCGACGCGCTGAAGATCGTCAGCTGGGTGATGGCCTTCACGATGGTGAGCCACGCGCAGACGCGCACCTTCGTCATCACCGAGCTGGTCTTCACCGCGCTGCTGGTGGCGCTGACGCTGGCGCTGACGCCGCGATTCGGGCTGCAAGGCGCCGCAGCCGCCTACGCGCTCACCTACGCGGCCTACGGCGTCGCGATGTACCGCGTCTTCGGCAGCCTGGTGGCGCGGCTGCAGCCGGCTCCAGCCGCGCCTGCGGCGGTGGCGGCCGGACCGTCCGGCACGAGCCTCTGAGCGGATCTGCACCCTGAACATGTCGCCACCTGGTTCACCCGCCACCGCCAACGCCGACGCACCGCTGGTCAGCGTGCTGATGCCCTGCTTCAACCACCAGCGCTACGTGGCGCCGGCGCTGGACAGCATCGCCGAGAGCAGCTACGGCCCGCTGGAGCTGGTCTTCATCGACGACGCGTCGCGGGACGACTCCTTCGCGGTGGCGCAGGCCTGGCTCGAAGCCAACCGCAACCGTTTCGCCCGCGTGGTGTTCGAGCGGCACGAGAAGAACCGCGGCATCTCGGCAACGCTGAACGAACTGGTCTCGCAGGCCACCGGCCGCTACATCACCTTCCTGGCCTCCGACGACCTGCTGGTGGCCGACGGCATCACCCGTCAGGTCGAGTGCGCGCAGCAACGCGACGCCGCCTACGTGTTCGCCGATGCCAGACTGATCGACGAGGGCGGCGCCGAGATCGCCGCCAGCGCCCTGCGCTTCCATGGCCGCCACCCGCATGCCCTGCAGCGCCGCACCTGCCTCGTCCTCGACGTGCTGCTGAACTGGGAGTCGCCCTGGACGCGCATCTTCATCCGCACCGACCTGCTCAAGCGGCTGGGCATGTTCGACGAAAGCCTGCGCTTCGAGGATCGCGACTTCGTCGTGCGTGTGCTGATCGCGGGCTCCTTCACATTCATCCCGGATCCGGTCTATGTCTACCGCATGCGCGTCGACAACCGCCTGACGCCGGGGCTGGACGCCGGCGCCATGCGCGCCGACTACCAGCGCAGCGAAGCAAAGAACTGCCGCGCCGCCAGCGGGCTGATCCGGTCGGTGCTGTGGCTCAACGTGATGGCCGGCAAGATCCGCGTCGATTCGCATGGAACGCAGGTGCGTTCGCGCGTGTGGCCGCTGTTCGCGCTCATCCGTCGGGCCGTGACCCGCGCGCACCTGGCGGCCATGCGATGAGTCCGCCCCTCCAGAAACTCCACGATCACCATGCTCAGAAAGATCTACAACACCGTTCGTGAGCAAGGCGTCGTCGGCGCGATGCACGCGGCCCGGCGCATCGTCGCGCCGGCGCGCGCCCGCTGCCTCGGCTTGTGCCGACAACTCGTGCAGGGCGGTGCCGGCCTCGAGGTCGGTGGCCCCAGCGGCGTCTTCGGCGCTCGCGGCGTGCTGCCGCTCTATGCCGACGTCGCCTCGCTCGACAACTGCAACTTCGCCTCGCAGACCACCTGGGAAGGCACGATCCGCGAGGGTCGGACGTATCGATTCGCGAAAGACAAGGAGCCAGGCACGCAGTACGTCGCCGAGACCACCGATCTCGGCCGCATCGCCTCGGGCAGCTACGACTTCCTGCTCTCGTCGCACGTACTGGAGCACAGCGCGAATGCGCTGCGGGCGCTGTCCGAATGGATTCGCGTCATCAAGGATGACGGCGTGCTGGTGCTGCTGATTCCGCACAAGGACGGCACCTTCGACCATCGGCGTCCCGTCACCACGCTCGAGCACCTGATCGACGACTTCGAGTCCGGCGTGAAGGAAGACGACCTCACCCATCTGGAGGAGATCCTGCACCTTCACGACCTCAAGCGAGACCCGGAGGCCGGCTCGCCCGAGGCCTTCCGCCGCCGCTCGCAGGCCAACCTCGAGAACCGCTGCCTGCACCACCACGTCTTCGACATGCGCCTGGTGGCCCGCCTGCTCGACCACCTGGGCTTGCAGATCCTCGCGATCGAGGCGATGCGGCCGAACCACATCGTCGCCGTCGCCCGCAAGCCAGGCGGTGGCCGGCACGCCGACAACGGTTCGATGCTCGCCGATCTGCCGCGCCACCAGCTGCTGAGCCCCTTCCCGTCGGACCGTGCGTCCGCCTCCCTGCCTTCGCCCGCCCGGTCATGATTGCTGCCGTTCTGACTGCCTACAAGCCCGATTCGGGCTTCGCGTCGCGCTTCGCCCCGCTGCTGTCGGTGTGCGGCGCGATCGTCGTCAGCGACAACACGCCGGGCGGCCACAAGTCCTTCGACCTGCCTTCCGGGTTCAGCGTCATCCACAACCTGAAGAATGTCGGCCTGGGCCCGGCCTTGAACGTGGGCATCGCCGAGGCACGCCGGCTGGGCGCGACGTACATCGTCCTGTTCGATCAGGACAGTTCTCCGTCGGCTGCCTTCGTCACCCGCATGATGAGTCAGCTCGAAGCGGCCATGGCGGCACATGGCCGCCGCTGCTGCGTCGGGCCGACCCATGTGGACGACCACGTGATGAGCGCGGCCGGCGGCGCCGACCTCCAGGGTGCCGTGACATCGGCCGCATCGACGTCCGGGCCGGCGTGGCAGGAAGTCAGCTGCCTGCCCACCTCCGGAATGATCTTCCCCGCCGACGCGCTGGCACCGGCCGATGTGTTTGCGGAAGACTTCTTCCTCGACCTGGTCGATTTCGAATGGTGCTGGCGTCTGCACCAGGGCGGCTGGCGCTTCCTGCGCTCGCTCGAGGTGCGCATGTTTCACCGCCTGGGCGAGGCCGAACGCCGGTTCATGGGCCTGACCTTCCATGTGCCGGCGCCCTACCGGCACTACTTCCAGGTGCGCGACACCCTGCGGCTGGCGTTCAGGCCCTATGTGCCGCGCTACGCCAAGCTGCGGCTGATCGGCATCCTGCCGCTGAAGGCCATCGTCTACCCATTCATCCTCGACCACGGCTTCGAGCGGCTGAAGTGGATGTTGCGCGGCGCGCTGGACAGCCTGCGCGGCGTGCGCGGCATCGGCGCCGCGGCGGCGCGCCTGTCGCGATGAGCACTGGATCCGAGCTGTCGGATCGGCCCCAGGTGGCCGTGCTGATGTGCGTCCATCGCGGAGCCGATCCGGCGCAGTTCGACGAGTCGCTCGCCAGCATGCGGGCGCAGACACACCGCGCACTGCGCCTGTTCGTCTACTGCGACGGCCCCTTGCGCGCCGAACACGAGCAGGCACTGGCACGGCACCTGCATACCGACGGCGGCGTCGACCGCATCGTGCGAGGCGAGCGCCCGGCCGGGCTGCCGACCGGCTTGAACGCGCTCATCGATCTGGCCCTGCAGGACCCTGGCATCGAGTACCTGGCGCGCATGGACGCGGACGACATCTCGTTGCCCGAACGCATCGCGCGCCAGCTGGGCTACCTGAGCGAACACCCGGAGGTTTCGATCGCCGGCACCTGGTGCATCGAGTTCAGCGAACCGAACGTGCCGCTGTTCCACAAGCGGCTGCCGGTGGAGGCGGCCGAGGTGCCGCGATCGATGCTGTTCCGCAGCGCCCTGGCCCACCCGACGGTGATGTTCCGGCGCGGCGTCTTCGAACGCGGCCACCGCTACGACCCGCGCCTGCTGGTCATGCAGGACTACGAACTGTGGTCGCGACTGATCGTCGCGGGCGAGCTCATCTCCAACGTGCCGGAATACCTGCTGTGGTTCCGCATCGGCGACGGGTTCTTCAACCGGCGCCATGGCCTGCGCCGCGCCTGGGACGAGGTCGGGCTGCGCTTCGACTATGCGCGCCGCTCGGGCCTGTTCCGGCTGTCTCACCTGCCGGGGCTGCTGGCCCTGTTCCTCGTGCGCGTCATGCCCGGCCCGGTCAAGCGCCTGGCCTACAAGCACCTGCGCTAGCCGGTCATCGATCTACTGGGAGCTTCAACGTGTGCGGCATCGCTGGTTTGTGGTCCAAGGGCTCGATCGCGCCGCGGCAGGTCGTCGATTCGATGACCGCCGCGCTGAACCATCGCGGCCCGGATTCGCGCGGCGTCTGGGACTCGCCGGATGGCGCGCTCTCGCTCGGCCATGCGCGCCTGGCCATCGTCGACCTTTCCGAGCAGGGCCGCCAGCCGATGGCGTCGCGCTCGGGCCGCTTCATGGCCGTCTACAACGGCGAGATCTACAACCACCTGGAACTGCGGCATGAACTCGGCAGCGCCGTGGCCTGGCGCGGGCACTCCGACACCGAGACCCTGCTCGAGGCCATCGAGCGCTGGGGACTTGTTGGCACCCTGAGTCGCGCGGTCGGCATGTTCGCGATCGCGCTCTGGGATCGCGACGAAGGCACCCTGACGCTCGCCAGGGACCGCATGGGCGAGAAGCCGCTGTACTACGGCTTCGGCCATTCGGGGTTCGCGTTCGCGTCCGAGCTGAAGGCGCTGCGCTCCTGCCCCGGTCTCGACTTCTCGCTGGACGAGCCGGCCCTGCGCGGCTTCGTCCAGTACGGCTTCATCGGCGGAGCGCGCAGCGCGTTCGCCGGCATCCGCAAGTTGCCGCCGGCGAGTTGCCTCGTGCTGCGCTCGCCGGACGACCGTCAGTCACCCGTGCCTTACTGGACGCTGCCACAGCCCCTGGCCGACGCACTGGCCGGCACGTCGAGCCCGGCCGACGATCTCGCGCGCATCGCCGAACTCGAACGACTGCTGCAGCGCAGTGTCGGGCAGCAGATGCTGTCGGACGTTCCGCTGGGCGCCTTCCTGTCCGGCGGCATCGACTCGTCGCTGATCGTCGCGCTGATGCAGAAGGCCTCGTCGCAGCGTGTGCGCACCTTCTCGATGGGATTCGGTGACGCCCGCGACGACGAGCTCGCCGCGGCGCGCCAGACCGCGGCCCACCTGGGCACGGATCACACCGAACTGCTGGTCACGCCGGACGACGTGCTGGCGGTGGTGCCGCGCCTGGCCGGCATCTACGACGAGCCCTTCGCCGACTCTTCGCAGGTGCCCACCGTGCTGCTGAGCCAGCTGACGCGCCGGCATGTCACCGTGGCCCTGTCGGGCGATGCCGGCGACGAGCTGTTCGGCGGCTACAACCGCTATCTGTTCGCGGCCTTCATGGAACCCCGGCTTCGGCGCTGGCCGCAGGGGCTGCGGCACGCGCTTGCCGCGGCCATGCGCATGGCGCCCGCCAGCCTGGTCGATGCCGTCGCTGGCTTCGCCCGCAGGCACGGCGCGGCCAGCGTGCCGCCGGGGCTGGGCGAGAAGGTGGCCCGGCTGGCGCAGTTCATCGGCGCGCGATCGGGACAGTCCGCCTACCTCGGCACGGTGTCGCAGTGGATGAACGACGCACCGCTGCGCTCACCTGCGTCCGAGCCCGTGCTCGACGACCTGCCGGGCACGGCGTTGCCGCAACGCATGATGTGGTGGGACATGCAGACCTACCTGCCCGACGACATCCTCGTCAAGGTGGACCGCGCCGCCATGGCCAGCAGCCTGGAAACGCGGGTTCCGTTCCTCGACCACCGGATCGTCGAGTTCGCCTTGCGGCAGCCCCTGCACGCCAAGATCCGCTCGGGCCGCTCGAAGTGGCTGCTGCGAGAACTGCTCGCGCGGCACCTGCCGGCCACGATGTTCGAACGCCCGAAGCAGGGTTTCAGCGTGCCGCTGGACGTCTGGCTCCGCGGGCCGCTGCGCGACTGGGCCGAATCACTGCTCGACCCGCAGCAACTGGCCCGCAGCGGCCTGATCGATCCCGCTGCCGTGCGGTGCACCTGGGCCGAGCACCTCGGCGGCCGCCGCAACCATCAGCGCGCGCTGTGGACCGTGCTGATGCTGCAGGCCTGGATCGCTCACGAGGCCTGAGCCGGCTCCGCAAGACCCCGCGTGCTCACCCGGGCTGGCCGCCGCGGGGGGCGCCTGGAGACGAGCTTGGTGACGATGACCAGCGGCACGAAGACGAACAGCACGTTCATCGTCACGCTCAGGCCCACCGACGGATTCAGGTTGAACACCAGCACGTTGTAGGCGATCACGCCGTAGGTCAGGCCTCCCAGCCACGAGGCGGGCACCAGCCGGCGCAGGCTGACCACGGCCCAGCCGAGGATGGCGCCGACCACCAGCGACAGCACCAGGCCGCCGGTGAAGCCGAAGTAGAACAGGCCGAACACGTCGAAGTGGGCGCCGGGGCCGCTGAGCACCGCATTCTGCGGGTAGTGGTAGTTGAAGATCTGGAAACCGATGTCCACCGGCAATTCGGCACTCGGAACGACGCGGAACATCTCGAGCAGGTTGCGGAACAGCGCCAGGAAGCCCAGGCCGTGGCTGTTCAGCTGCTGCAGGGCGTCTTCCGGCCAGGACAGGAAATAGATGTCGCCCGTGTAGACCATGCGTGTCAGCAGCCCGGTGAGCAGCACCAGCACATCGGCATCGCCGGCCTCGGCGATCTGGCCGCTGGCCAGCACGTGGAAGAAGCTGATCAGGATGGCTGGGGGAACGCCCAGGATGACGAACCACTTCATCGTGCGCAGGTGCCGGACGCAGTCCTTCCAATCCCAGCCGAAGCGCCTGGCCACGCACATGCTGGCGTAGAACGAGATGAACGGGATCTCGATGATGGCGATCTTTGCGCCCGACAGGATCGACGCGACCAGCATGAACAGGAAGACCGGCAGGTCGCTGCCGCGAGCCAGGCGCTTCGTGCCCCGGGCGTAGAAGTAGCGCGCGAACAGCGCAAAGATCACCACGAAGCGGGTGATGGAGATCACCCGCTCGAGGATGCCCAGGCCCTTGCCGCTGGAGTAGGTTTCCCAGCGGCTCTCCATGAACGCCGGGACACCGATCGCGAGGTACACCGTCAGCTGTGCGACCACGTACAGGATCGCGGCAGTGAGATAGCAGATGTCGAGCTCGCGCCACTCGAGCGCGCCGAAGTCGGCAGAGGCCTGCCGGCCGGGCCCCGCGCCGCGTGCTTGGTACCACGGCATCGCCAGCAATCTGAAGCCCGCGTAGAAGGCCAGTTGCGACAGCAGGTAGTAGATGCCGTAGTCGTGCGTGATCTGACCGTCGTACCAGAGGAAGACGACAACGGACGACGAGAAGATGTAGGTGACGACGAAGACGAAGAAGAACGGATCGAAGAAGCCGAGGATGTACTTGCGATAGACGAGCAGGTGCACGACAGCCGCGAGCACCAGGATCACGCCGTAGACCTCGAGGTTCTCGAGCAGACGGGTCAGGAACGCGGCGTAGGTCATCGGCTGGGCTGGCAGGTCGGGCGCGGCGGTTTCATTGTCGCTCGGTGGTCACTTCGCGAGCATGGCCGCCACCTGCCTGGCGAGCAGCCGGTAGCCGTTCTCGCTGAGGTGGGTGTTGTTGGGGTAGTAGAGATCCGGCGTCGTCGCACGTGCCGCCGCGAAGACGGGGTGCAGGTCCGGCGCATCGACCGAGGCGGCGCGAAGCCGGCTCGAGAGCCTCGCGGACGGGCCGGTTTCCCCGGCCGTGTCGCGCAGCGCCAGGCAGTCCTGGTAGACGGAGAGCTTGTCAGGGATCAGCACGAACACGAATCTGCGGCCGGCGTCGCGAAACAACGCCTGCAGCGCCCGCACGTTGTCGATGGCCCGATCGACGTCTTCGGTCGTCCACTTCAGGCGCTCCTCGTCGAACTGGTAGTACAGCAGCCTGTCCGACTTCATGTTCGTGAAGTTGGCGCAGCCCTTGTCTATCGGCGCGTTGACGACCGAGCCCCTTCTGAAGGTGCGCGCCGAACTGAAGTGCGCGAGTCCGGTGTTCAAGGTGGTACGCGTCAGATAGCCGGCATCGATGGCCAGTGCCGGCGCGGCGTGAGGCGCGGCGTGGCCATCGGCAGGCCGATCGAAGTTCGTCGTCCGGTTTGGCCGGCAGGTGACGCGGTCCCGAAAACGCTTGACGAACTCGCGTTCGACCGTCTGCACGACGATGGCCTGACGGGCCGGTTGCGCCAAAGCCCATCGAACCCAGTTGTCGAGGCAGCCGATGGCGTCGAAGTGCGTGGTGTGGGCGCTCAGGCGCGCATCGGCAAACAGCGCGGACTGCCATTCGTTGGGCTGCGAGAAGGAATCCCCCAGCACGAGCACGTCGGCGGCGCCAGCGCTCGGCACGCGGGGCGCCTGTGCAATCGCGGGCTGTGCGGCCACGGGCGCGAAATCGCGTTCCGACCATCCGCCGATCCGGGTGAGATCGCCCTGGACGGAGCCGTAGTAGAGCGCGAACGAAGCGAACAGCAGGCCGACGAAAGCGGCGCTCGAGGCGAGGTAGACGAGATAGCGCCGCATGTCAGAACTGGAAGTACAGGAACTCGCTGACGCGGTTCAGGCTGAACAGGCAGTAGGCGAACAAGGCACCGAGCACGCAGGCGGTGATGGGCGTCGGCCGCCAGGCGAAACGGGCCGCCGCCGTGCCCGCCCTTTCGGCCACGGGCTGCTCCGCACGGGCCTCGGTGTAGCAGGTCCGGTACGCTGCGAGCCACTCGTAGATGTTCGGGAACGCCAGCGCCAGCACGAATCCCAGCGCCACCTCCAGGCCCGCGCGAGACAGCAGGATGTTCGTCGCCGGCATGGTGTTGGGACTGAATTCGATGCCCGCCCAGGGCAGCAGCGACTTCGCGCCTCCCAGCCAGGCCTCGAACTGGATCGGCAGGACGATGCCGTTCAGCCCGGCCATCCCGGACAGCATCGACAGCGCACTCGTCAGGTTGTCGGACCGGAAGAACACCCATCCGACCACGACCGCCAGGAACGTCATGCCCCACGACAGCGTGGCGAAGAGCCGGCCGCCCGGGCTGCCCACGAAGTCGCGCCATGCATGGTTGACGAGCAGGTACGCGCCATGCAGCGCGCCCCACACGATGAAGGTCCAGCCCGCACCGTGCCAGAAGCCTCCCAGCAGCATCGTGATGAGCAGGTTCAGGTAGCGGCGCGGGCGCCCGCGGCGACTGCCGCCCAGGGGCACGTACAGGTAGTCGCGCAGGAAAGCCGACAAGGTCATGTGCCAGCGCCGCCAGAAGTCGATGATGCTGGTGGCCTTGTAGGGCGAATTGAAGTTCAGCGGCAGCTGCACGTTGAGCATCAGCGAGATGCCGATCGCCATGTCGGAGTAGCCGGAGAAGTCGAAGTACAGCTGAAAGGTGTACGCGAGCGCACCGATCCACGACTCCACGAGCCCGAGCATCGCGCCGTCGCGCGACGCGTTGAAGATGGGCGAGGCGTACTCCGCCAGCGCATCGGCGACCAGCACCTTCTTGGCCAGGCCGACGATGAAGATGGTCACGCCGAGCGTGAAGTTGGTCAGGCGCAACCGCCGCAGGTTCTCCTCGTTGAACTGCGGCATGACCTGCTGGTGATGCAGCACGGGCCCTGCGATCAAGTGCGGGAAGTAGGTGACGAACAGCAGGTAGCGCTGGAAGCTGCGCTCCCGCGCCACGCCCCGGTAGGCATCGACCAGGAAGGCGATCTGCGTGAACGTGAAGAACGAGATGCCCAGCGGCAGGATCAGGTCGAGCGCCTGAAGGCTCGAACCGGTGGCCTCGTTGACGGTCGCGATGAAGAAGTTCGCGTACTTGTAGTAGCCGAGCAGGATCAGATCGGCGGCGACCGCTGCGGTCAGCACCCTTCGGCTGCGCGCGGGCGCGTCGGTCCGATAGCGCGAAATCAGGCTGGCCGCTGCGTAGTTGAAGACGATGGACGCCAGCAGCAAGCTCACGAAGCGGACATTCCACACGCCGTAGAAGGCGAGCGAAGCCAAGCCCAGCCACGGGACCACCAGCTTCGGAAGTTTCCAGCCGAGCCAGGCCGCGCCAAGAAGCACGAGCGGCAGGTAGACGAAGATGAACGAGTACGAGTTGAAGAGCATGCCGGTGCTCGAGCGCGAGACGGCTGCGAATCTACCATTCGATCGCCACCACCCCCGGCGACCCCTTCGCTGGCCGGCATCCGCGTCGCCCGGAGCGACCCGCAGCACCAGGCCGCGAATCGTGCGGCGTCACTCCTGGCGTCTTCGATCACTCGCCGTCAGCCTGCCTGCAGAGTCGCCGCGCGCTGTGAAAAGCTGGCGGAATCTCCTTCTGTTCGAGGCAAGGCATCGCACTTGCATGACTACCCTATGACAAACAACGTCGTCAGGGCTTCCACACATGTTGAACGCGAAGCGAGCCGCTTCCTCGGCCGCTGCTTTGCTCGGCAGCGCACTGCTGGTTTCCTGCGGGGGCGGCGGCGAGCCGCTGCCGCCGGTCGAACTCGCCTTGTCGGTGCGATTGACTCCCGGGGGCACCCAGGTCGCCTGCACTGCGTCCCGGCCGGCACAGGCGCGGCTCACCCGCATCGCGGCGGGAACGTCGGTGCCACAGGTGATCGACTGCCCCTCCACTCAACTGCTCGCCGGCGACTTCCTGCTGTCCGAATGGGAGGTCGCGCCGCTGCCTGTCGAAGTCGCCAACGGCGCCACCGTCGGCGCCGTTCGCACGGTCTCGGCGCTGCCGCCCCCCGTCGTGGTGCGCAATGGCGAGCAGGTCCTGGTGCTGCCCGATGCCACCATCCAGTCGGTGGGCAACAACGTCACGATCGAACGCATGGACCCGGAAGGGCAGGCGCAGATGTCGGCCGAGTGGTCGGGGCGCGTCGAGGCCTTCGCGCATGTCGAGAATCAGACGCAGTGGCGCTGGTCGGCAGTGGCGCAGAACGTGACGTACCTGTCCGCCCCCGCCACGCTGCGCGACTTCACGATGCGCGACCATGGCTACTGGGGCGCCATGGCGCTGGCGGACCCGATCGAGCCCGGCGGCGAGCGGCTTTTTGCCGCCGACAACCACCCGGGCCTGCCGCCCGGCCAGTTCACGCTCGGCCGCCAGTTCCGCGACATCCGCTACGCCGACCTGGACAACGACGGCCGCACCGACATCGTGTCGAACGTCTACGGCGCCGGCTGCGTGCTGCTGGCCTTCGCGCAGCCGGCCGGCGGCTACGACGTGACGACGCCCCTGGGCACCGACGGCAACTGCATCGGCGGCCACGGCGAGACGATCCTCACGGCCGATTTCGACGGCGATGGGCGCATCGACGTGTTCCTTCCGACCTACGAACGCTTCTACCTGCTGCGCAACCTGGGCGGCCGGCAGTTCATCGAGACGGCCGAGGCCGCGGGCATCGCCTTCCCCTGGTACACGCCGCGCGTCGAGGGCGCCGCCGCGGTCGACATGGACCTGGACGGCGACATCGACATCGTCGCGGCCAGCGAAGTGCTTCTCAACGACGGGCGTGGCCAGTTCGTGCCGATGCTCCAGCCCTATGGACCGGCACGCGTCTTCGACGAGGGCATGTCTGTCGCGGACGTCGACGTGGACGGCCGCTGGGACATCGTCAAGCACGATCCCGAGTACGGCCCGCGCATCTTCTGGGGCAACGCCACCGGCAGCTTCGACGACGCGGGCTGGATGTTCGGCGGCGCGATGGTTTCGCATGCGGCCAACGGCGTGGCCGTCGGCGACCTGACGGGCAATCGCCTGCCCGACCTGCTGCTGGCCGGCGGTGCCGCCATGCCCGCGGTGCCCGGCATGGAGGCCGGTGTCACGGGCGAAGGCCCGCGGCTGTGCATGCAGACGAGTGAACGGCAGTTCCAATGTCTGCCGCGCTTCGTGGCAGCCATCGACGGCGCCTGGTCCGACCTGCTGATGGTGACCGATGTCGACGGCGACGGCTCCAACGAGCTCGTGGCCCGCTACGGCACATTGAAGTCCTACACGGCAACGCCTCTGCCGGGACAGAGCGTGTTCCGCTTCGACCTGCGCGACGCCGCGGGCCACCGGACCCAGTTCGGACGCACGCTCACCGCCCGCTGCGATGTCGATGGTTCGCTGCTGGCGATGAAGTTCGTCGACGGCGGCAACGGCTTCATGGCCCAGCGAGACTACGTGGTGAGCTTCGGCTCGGGCTGGTGCACCAAGGTGCGGCTCGAGACGGTCGGGCCGCGGGGCCTGCTCGAGCTCGGCCGCTTCGAGCCAGGCACGCACGTGCTCAGGATGCCCGCGATCGCCGGCTGAACACCCGCTGCTACTCGCTGATGCGGTGCGGCATGGCCGCAAAGGCTGCCCGAATGGCCTCGCGGTCGCTCGCGCCGAGTTCGAGGTCGGCGCTGGCGGCAATCTCGGCGAGATTGGCCACGCGCGTGGTGCCGAACACGCAACTGCTGATGCCGGGCTGGCCGAGCACATAGGCAAATGCCGCCTGCGCGGCGGTCATGCCACGCACCGACGAAAGCACTTCGCGCATCACCGCCGCGCCGCCAGCGAGCCGGCGGCTGGCCGGCTTGAGCTTGGCGCGAGCGAGATACCACAAGTCCGACCACGCGCGCAGCGAACCGATCTTTCCCGGCACCAGGTGGCCCTGCGCCAGCACCGTGCCGGCCACCACGCCGACACCGGCGCGAGCCAGTTCGTCGATCAACGGTTCGCGGTCGATCTGCAGCACGTTGTAGTCGATCAGCACCATGTCGAAGACATCGGGGTGCTGCGCGACGAAGCGGTTCAGCGCCTCGCTGTGCGTGTTCACGCCGAGATGGCGATACATGCCGCGGCGCTTCATGTCGCGCAGCCGCTCCAGCAGCGGCTCGCTGAATTCGTGCTCGCGGATGCCGTGAAGCTGGAAGATGTCGAGGTGGCCGCATTGCAGGTTGCGGATGGACGCCGCGCAGCTCGCTTCGACGTACTCGGGCGAGTAGTTGCGCACCCCGCGCGGCCCCAGCGGCAACGGTGTGGGCGAGCCGGCCAGCGTGCCGGCGTCGGTGGCCTTGGAAGAGATCACGATGCGGTCGCGTCGCCCCGCCTTCAGCAGCGGCGCCAGGATGCGCCCGAGCCGCGGCTCGGCGTTGAACTTGCAGTAGTGGTGGCCGGTGTCGAAGAAGTTCACGCCGCGGTCGAGCGCCGCGTGGATCACGGCAGCCGCGTCCTTCTCGGCGAAAGCGGCATGGCCCCAGAAGCCGGAGCAACCGACGGAAATGGCGGACACCTCGAGCTCCGCCTTGCCAAGCCGACGATATTTCATGAGGAGTGACGCCGGCGGTCTCGGCGCGCGGCGGGAATCGGTTCGCAGCCGGCATTCTGGGGGAAAGCACAGGAACGCTCGGGCAGAATCCGGGTTTCGCCAGAAAACGAACCGTGATCCTTTCCGTCCTGCTCCTCGGGCTGGGCCTGTCCTGGGCGCTGACCGTCGCCATGCGGCGCTACGCCATCCGCTCGGAGCTGCTGGACCGCCCGAACGACCGCAGTTCGCACGCCGTACCGACGCCGCGCGGCGGCGGCCTGGCCATCGTCGCCTCGTTCCTGTCCGCGACGCTGGCCCTGCACTGGATCGTGCCGCTGCCCGTGCCCATGCTGGCCAGCCTGCTGGGCAGCGCCGTGCTGGTGGCCTGGGTGGGCTGGCTGGACGACCGGCACACGCTGGCGGCGCGCTGGCGCTTCCTGGCCCACGTGCTGGCCGCAGCCTGGTCCGTCTGGCTGATGGGCGGCATCCCGCCCGTGCCGGCCTTCGGCCACCACCTCGACCTGGGCTGGCTGGGCACGGGCCTGGCCGTCGCCTACCTGGTGTGGATGACCAACCTCTTCAATTTCATGGACGGCATCGACGGCATCGCCGGCATCGAGGCCGCGACCGTCGCGGCCGGCGGAGCGGCCTGCTGGTGGCTGGCCACGGGCACGCCGCTGTGGGCGCTGCCGCTGCTGCTGGCCGCGGCGGTGGGCGGCTTCCTGGTACTCAACTACCCGCCGGCGAAGATCTTCATGGGCGACGTCGGCAGCGGCTTCATCGGCGTGGTGCTGGGCTTGCTGTCGCTGTGGACGGCCCAGCAGGCGACGCAGGTGTACTGGGCCTGGTTCATCCTGATCGGCTGCTTCATGGTCGACGCCACCACCACGCTGCTGCGCCGGGTGCGCCGCGGCGAGCGCTTCTACGAGGCGCACCGTGCCCACGCCTACCAGTACGCCTCGCGCCGCCACGGCTCGCACAAGGCGGTGTCGCTGGCCGTCGGTGCCATCAACACGCTGTGGCTGCTGCCGCTGGCCCTGGCCGTGGCGACGCGCCGCCTCGACGGCCTGGCAGGCACGCTGATCGCCTACGCTCCCCTGGTCTGGCTGGCGTACCGCTACAAGGCCGGCGATCGGGC
>ENA-UOWO01001906-UOWO01001906.1-activated-sludge-metagenome-genome-assembly--contig:-NODE-1906-length-26803-cov-10.262524_pt1 | contig 26803 bp, 17 predicted proteins | sample MGYA00238148_ERZ761564 | MGnify/ENA primary metagenome ERZ761564 (study PRJEB28885, sample SAMN05720194) | activated sludge metagenome | isolation source: Anaerobic digester | place: USA...
GCGGAGGGCGACCAAAGGGGATAGACCGGCCCCATTGCGCAGAATCAATCTGCGCTGATTCCACGGATCCTTCGTGTTCCGTCGCCGGCCCGTTGCGTGGCGGGGACAGCTGATTCGCCCCGTTTCTTCCGGAAATCGGGGACAGACAGCCCTCCTCGGGGACTCGGGGAAAGCGGCTTTCGCGCTTTCCGATTCCGTCGTTCCGGAAATCGGGGACAGACAGCCCTCCTCGGGGACTCGGAGGGAGTCAGTCCCCGTTTTCCGGTGCGTTGCACAGGGCGGGTGGGGCCGTTGACCTTATTGACGCTATTGACCGCATCGACGACAGCACGGCCACCACCGACTTCGCGTGGTTGCAGCCAACAGCCGCGCGCCGGATCTGCAGTCCCACGGGGACCGTTGGAACGAGAGGAAAAGGCCGACACATCTGCATGGTGGAGGCTCTGAGTTAAGGCGCTGCAATACAAGATCTTACGAAGTACGCTGCCTGAAGAGAAGCAGGATTTCCTATGCATCGTCGTCGGAAAGAATGGACTGATTCGTCCGCCAAGACTGAGAACGCGTTGGCGTGGCGAACGCCACCATTCGACACTGGGCCAAATAGGGATTACTGGAGGTGGCCGATGTCACTGCCTCCGGCTATCAGCTTCATGCGCCGGATACGGTCGCGCGAATTGCAGAGATTCGTGCCATGAAGAAGAAGCGATATACCCTACGGGAAATCCAGGCAGCCCTCGATCGATAGTTGCGCGAGCCCGATGGGTTACGGCGTCGGGCCAGCGGGTCTCACAACCCAGAGATAAGGTCGCGGGTTTGAATCCCGCCCCCGCTGACCACGCGCTACCAGTCCAACAGGGGCACGGAACCCGGGCCGGGTTCTACGGCCGCGCCGGAGTGGATGTAGACGCGCAGCGTTTGGGACGCCTTCGGATCGAGGTCGGTCTCGAATCCGATCATCCGCGTATTTGGGTTGGCGGCGTCGTAGTCGCGCGGCGGCGTCTCGGTGTCGTAGATCTTGAAGGCTACGCCATCCGGTGCCAGCAGCTCGAGGGACACCGTTTTGCTGTCCTGCTCGAGGGTCGCGTGGGAACCATCCATTGATACGGTCGCGTTCGTGACCATACCCCAGCGTACGTGGGTGGGCCGATCGGGCGCGGCGATCTCGTCCTGAATCAGCACGCTTTCGCCGTAGAGCCGTACGCCCCGCATCGCCGCGTCGAGTTCGCCCTGGTACGCGGTCGCCATGTCTACGATGGTGAAGGGCGTCTCACTGTTGTCCGAGAACGCGGTAATCGGCGCGTTGGCGTCGACGCGCTGCAGGGCGCCGTTGACGACAAGGGTGTTGTGACTGAAGTTGTTCAGGCGGAACACGGTCCAACGTTCGCTGTCCTGAGCCCGGTTCCAGAGGTCGACCCCCTTCGATTCGAGGCTGTCGTACCCCTGGGCGCCCAGATCGATGCCCCAGCGTACGCCGTCCATCTCGAGCACAAAGGATCCGATGTCCATATGCGCGTGGTTTGTGTGAGGCGACCCGCCTTTGATTCCGACGAAGGTCGCGTCGTCCGTCCAGGCGGTACGATGCAACGCGATGGGCGTGCGGCCCGCACCTTTCCAGTGGAGCGTCTGCGGCGGTTCCAGCTTGCCTAGCGGCTGACCCCAGACAAGAAGAAATGGCAGTAGCCGAGAGGCGCTGCCGTCGCCTTCGGGTGTTTGCTCCGCGAGGGAATCTAACAGCCCTTTTTCACGCCAGAGCAGGCCCGGATCGCCGGTCCGTGTGGCGAACCAGTGCATGGCCGGGCTGGCGTCCGAGCGCGATCCGGAATCGGAGAAATTGAAGAACAGCCCCGAAGGCCCGGCGGAATGGAGGTAGTAGCCGGGGGTGCGGTCGAACCCCTCCAAGTCGGCCAACCCAAAGCTACTGCCGAGTGCGCTCTCCAAAGCATCAATGAGCAGCACATTGAAGGTCGTGCCGTAGAGCCAGTACCCCGGTCCTTCCGGGTATACACCGTCGGGCGCGTATTCGCGCATGGCGATGGGCACGTTCTCCATGGCCCTGGCGACGACCTGCTGGGATAGGTCCGGATCGCTCTCCAGGGTTGCAAGGGCGCCCAGCACCATACCGCCGTGGCACACCGGGTTCCAGTTGTTATCCGCTTTGATCCACCCATGTTTTCCGAACGACGCCTTGAGGCCCTTGTCGGCGATGGCGGTGCGGATGGCGTCGCGGGATTCCGGTGAGAGCGCCGCGTACAGCCAGTCGTACCCGATGGCGAGGGCGGCGGTCATCTCGCCTACGTCAAGGAAGTGGCTCGGATTCCAGTCCTCAAAGGCGGTTACGGCCAGCATGTCCCGCTCGGCGCGTTTCAGGTAGACTTCGCTTCCCGTCATGCGGTAGGCGTAGGCGAGGTAACTCACGCGACGCAAACACGTACGCGACACCCCGAGCAGACGCTTGCCCACTTTCTCCCGCTTGAGCAGATCGAGGGCCATCATGTCGTCCGCGCAGGCGATCACATAGTCGTTGCACGCCTTCAGCGCGGGGTCGCCCAGGACCTTGTCTTTCAGGGCAGGCCATTCGGCATCGGTTGCGAACAGGCGCGGATGGTCGGAGTTTGCCTCCGCCATACGTTTGGACACCCCCTCGACGGCCCCCGACGTGGGGCACGCCAAGTTCAAGATAACAACCAGCGCGGCGGATAGCGATACGCCGCTCCCGGACTTGAGGTTCGCCATGCGATTCTCCTTGTTCGTTGTTTTGCGGTGATATCGTGGGCCGCTAGGAGCTCGTCGCGGCGGATGTGAACCGACGTTTTCCCTATGAATCAGCCCGAGCCCGTCGCGCGCCGGTTTCCGATGATGTTAGGGACGCCTGCCGATGTTTTCAAGATCGGTCTTGCTGTGTGCCCCCGTATGCCGCGCGAAGGCTGTTGCATTGGGGGTTGTAGTAATCTGCAAAGACTGGGGGTCCGGGGGCGTTCGGTGGGAATCCCCGCGAAAGGGACAACCGAGACGTGTGCGATTAGGGCCGATCTGCTCGCGCGTGAGACTCTGCGATGCTATAATCCTCGCCTCTTCGCCTACTTCATCACGCTCAAGGAAGGACGCTCGACTTGACCACGCGACACGCCCGACTCCTCGAAGGCCTTAATCCGCAACAGCGGGCGGCCGTCTGTCACACCGAAGGCCCCGTACTGGTGCTGGCCGGTGCCGGCAGCGGCAAGACGCGCGTCATCACGACGCGGATCGCCTATCTCATTGCGGAGGGCCTCGCGCAACCGGAAGACATCCTCGCCGTAACGTTCACGAACAAGGCGGCCGACGAGATGCGCGAGCGCGTCGCGGACATCGTAGGCCGCGAGTTGGCGTCCGGTATCGTCCTATCCACGTTTCACTCGTTCTGCGTCCGGGTACTACGCGCCGAGATCGGCCACCTCGGTTATCGCCGCAACTTCACGATCTCGTCCGAGAGCGATGCGCGAACGCTCTTGCGGCGGAGTCTCGAGGACATGGACGGCGTGCGCGAGACCTTCGACGCGGGCACGTTTCTCGAGCGAATCGGCACACTCAAGAACGCCGGCATCGAGCCGGGCGACGAGCCGGAACCGGAGGCCGACGAAGGCGACACGTCGCGCAAGTATCGCGAGTGGCTACCGGTGGTGTACGAGCGTTACACGTCGGCCCTGCGCGCGGCCAACGCGCTCGACTTCGACGACCTCCTGCTGCTCACGCTCCGGCTCTGGCGCGAGCACACGAAGGTGCTCCAACGCTACCAACAGCAATTCCGGTATGTCATGGTCGACGAGTATCAGGACACCAACCGCGTGCAGTACGAGTTGCTGAAGGCCCTGAGCGGGGAACACCGCAATCTGTGCGTGGTTGGCGACGATGATCAGTCGATCTACAGTTGGCGCGGCGCGGATATCGGCAATGTCCTGAGCCTCGAAAAGGATTTCCCCGAACTCACCGTGATCAAACTCGAACAGAATTACCGATCGACGAAAACCATTCTCGACGCGGCCAACCACGTGATCTCCCATAACGTCGCGCGCCGACCGAAGAACCTGTGGAGCACGCTCGGCGCCGGACGCCCCATCGATTGGTTTGTCACGGGCGATGAGGAGTCCGAGGCGAAAGAGGCGGTAACCTGGCTCCAGCACATCCAGGAGAAGACCGGTGCCCATTTCCGGCATTTTGCCGTGCTCTACCGCTCGAACATACAATCGAGGCCTTTCGAGGTAGCCTTTCGCCAAGCGGGAATCCCGTACCTCGTGCTCGGGGGCCAGGAGTTCTTCGAACGTGCGGAAATCAAGGACATCGTGGCCTACCTCAAGCTCGTGGCCAATCCCCATGATGAGGCCGCCTGCTTGCGCATCGTGAACGTGCCGCGCCGAGGCATCGGCGACGTGACCCTGCATCAGGTGCACGAGATCTGCCGGACAGAGTCATGCTCGCTGGCCAAAGGCCTGACCTTGCTCCTGCGGCAAGGCGGCCTCGCGCCCAACACGGATATCGGCATTCGGCGGTTTCTGGGGCTGATTGCGGAGTTTCGGAAGCGTTTCCGCGAGCGGAATACTCCGCTCGCCGATCTGGCCGGTGAACTCGTGGGCCGAATTGGCTACCGCGACGAGCTCATCCGAACCGGCAAGTCGCCCGAACAGTTTCAGGCACGATGGGAAAACGTTCAAGTGCTGTTGACGGCCGTATCGGACTACGAAGCCAATGCGGCCGAACCCACATTGGCGGGTTTCCTCGATGAGAGCGCCCTCGTCTCGACGGATGATCGCAAGAGCAAAGAGCAGCGTCGTCAGGATGCGGTGTCGCTCATGACCATCCATAGCGCCAAGGGTCTCGAGTTTCCCTTCGTGTTCATCGTCGGTGTCGAGGATGGAATTCTCCCTCATGAGAAGAGCCTCTCGGACGCGGCAATCGAGGAAGAACGCAGGCTGTTCTACGTCGCGTTAACGCGGGCCAAGCGCCACGTGACGCTGTTCGAGGCGCTCGCGCGCGAGAAGTATGGCAAGCGGCGCCTGTCTAAGACGAGCCGGTTTGTCAAGGAGATTCCGGAGAACCTACTCCAGCAGCAGATCCGCGCCGCCGCCGACATGGTCGAGGCATCGGTGCGCGAGTGCGAGAAACCCAAGCCGAGGAAGAAGCGAAGGCGGTAGTCCCACCGAGTCGATACGGACGCCCGGTCTTCGGTATACTCGTGGCACCGAGGCATCCATGGGATCGCCCGGCGGAGAGTGGGGCGCACCCAAATCGATGAGTACATACGGAAGAGCGCTATCTTTCGCCCTCGAGGCGACGGATCCGGCGTGCGACGCCCGGGCCGGCCGGTTGTGCCTGCCGCACGGCGAGGTCGAGACGCCGGTGTTCATGCCGGTGGGCACGCAGGCCTGCGTCAAGGCCATGACGCGCGAGGATCTCGAGGACGCGGGTGTCGGGATTCTCCTCTCGAACACCTATCACCTCTATCTTCGGCCCGGCCTCGACGTGATCCGGCAGGCCGGCGGATTGCACGCCTTCATGCGCTGGGATCGGCCCATCCTCACGGATTCCGGTGGTTTCCAGGTGTTCAGCCTGGCCGCACTCAACAAGGTGACCGACGAGGGTGTGGCCTTTCAGAGCCACCTCGACGGCTCGCGCCACTTCATGACGCCCGAGGACGCCATTGATTACCAGATCGCCATCGGCGCCGACGTGATCATGTGCTTTGACGAGTGCACCGCCTATCCGGCGACGAAGGAGGTTGCCGCCGAATCCATGCGGCGGACCCTCGCATGGGCGAATCGGTGCAAGCAGCGCTGGATGGAACAGAATACCGCCGAACAGGCGCTGTTCGGGATCGTTCAGGGCAGCATCTTTGGGGATCTCCGCGCCGAGAGCGCCTGCGCGTTGGTGGACACGGGATTCCCCGGTTACGCCATCGGCGGCGTGAGCGTTGGCGAGAGCAAGGACGAGATGTACGCGGCCGTCGAGCACAGTGTGCCGCATTTGCCCGCCGATGCACCGCGGTACCTCATGGGCGTAGGAACCCCCGAGGACATGCTGGAGGGCATTACGCGGGGCATCGATATGTTCGACTGCGTCATGCCGACACGCAACGCGCGCAATGGCTCGCTCTTCACATCGGAAGGGCGGCTCAACATCAAGAATCAGCGATTCGCGACGGACTTTGGGCCGCTGGATCCCGCCTGTGAGTGCCCGGTCTGCCGCAACTACACGCGAGCGTATTTGAGTCATCTGTATCGGGCCGGTGAGATTGTGGCGTTGCGGCTCAATACTTTACACAACATTTTCTATATGGTACAATTGGCCGCTAAGGCGCGGCGGGCCATTCGGGCCGGCCGGTTTCCGGCATTCAAGCGCACCGTTCTCGAACGCTACTCCGTTTGAGGACGGGTATTCTCGTTGATACGAGGGAGGATCGCTCTCAGTGTGGCAAAAGGTCTATGCCCAGGCCCAAGGCGCACCGGCAGACGGTGCGGCGCCGCAGGGGCCGCAGAGTTTTCTGCAGAGCCCGATGATCATGATCGCGGCGTTTCTTCTCATCATGTATATGTTCTTGTTGCGCCCGAATCAGAAGCGCGAAAAGGAACGCCGAGCCATGCTGGCGGCGATGGCCAAGGGCGACCAGGTCGTCACCACGGGGGGCATCTGCGGCACCATCGTCGGATTGAAAGAGAAGACCGTTATCCTGTGTGTCGATGAGAAGGACAACACAACCCTGGAGCTCTTGCGCGGAGCGATCTCCCAAGTGGTATCGCGTGCCGGCGAAAAGGGCGAGAACGGCTAGCAGCTTCGTCGGTCGACCGCGAGTCGGCCGGTCGGCGAATACGTTGATGTCTGACACGAATCACAAGATCTCACAACAAATGTCTGGTTACGGCTGGAGTCCCCCATGAAGAAACATCTCTCACGCACTATTGTAATCTACGCCGCCGTGGCGATCGGATTGGTCCTTGTCTATCCCACCATCGGCTGGATGTTGCTCAGTCCGGAGCAACGCACGGCCCGCCAGGCGCTGTGGGCGGAAGAAGACGCCGTGTACCACGAGCCGTCCGTCTTCGGCGATGCGGCGCGCATCATCAAGCGGTGGGCGCAGTTCGATCGATCGCGCGTCATCAACCTCGGCCTGGACCTCCAGGGCGGCGTCCACATGGTTATCGGCTTCGATCTGACCCAGGAACAGATCGACCAGGAGTACACGGAAGAGTACATCCAGCGGCTCGTCCTGCAGCGAATCCGGCGCCGCATCAGCGAGTTCGAGGCCCAGGAACCCATCATCCAGGCCCTTGGCAAGAGCCAGATTCAGATTCAGTTGCCGGGCGAGAAAGACGTGGATCGCGCCAAGCGTCTGATCATGAAGACGGCCCTACTCACGTTCCACATCTCGGCCGGCACAGATGAAACCACGGATCTCTTCAAGAAGATCAAGGATCAGTTCCCGGATCGGTTCACCCCGTTCCTCCTGCCGCCGACCATGGGACGGCCCTGGTTCCGTGTGCCCGAGGAGCATGCCGACACGATCCGCGCCGTCATCAAGGAGGCGGAGGCCATCGAGGGCTTCATGCCGGAGGACAAGATGATTGCGCTCAGTCAGCCGCCCAATCCGTGGGATGAGTACAAGGGGTACTATCTTTACGTCCTGGACCGGAAGCCTTTGATGACGGGGGAGGGCCTGCGCATGGCCACGGCGCGGCCCGACCAGGAGAGCCCTGGCCGTTGGGAGATCATCTTTGAGTTCACCGGCGAAGCGGCCCGCCAGTTCGGCGAAGTGACCGGCTCCAACATCGGCCGGAACATGGCGATCGTCGTGGACGGCGTGGTGGCCAGCGCCCCGACCATCAAGAGCAAGATCACCAACGTTGGATCGATCACCGGCGATTTCGGCGCCGAGGAGGCCACCGATCTCTCGATTGCGCTCACCTCCGGCTCGATGCCCGTCCAGCTCCGGGAGGACTACACGGGCGTGGTCGGCGCCAGTTTGGGCGCGGACTCGGTCCGCAAAGGTGTCATCTCCTCCATCACCGGATTGATCATCGTCGTCATGTTCATGATCGTGTATTACCGCCTGGCCGGTTTCGTCGCAGATATCGCCCTCGTGCTCAACGCGGTGCTGCTCTTGGCCGCGATGGCTTACTTTCGCTCGACATTGACGTTGCCCGGTGTGGCCGGCTTGATCCTGACCATTGGTATGGCTGTCGACGCGAACGTCCTCATCTTCGAGCGCATCCGCGAGGAGCTTCGGAACGGCAAGTCGCTGTTGGCCGCCATCGATAGCGGCTACAGTCGCGCGACGGTCACGATTCTGGATGCCAACGTGACCACCTTGATTGCCGCCGCCGTGCTGATGCAATTCGGCACGGGCCCCATCAAGGGCTTCGCCGTAACGCTCAGCATCGGTATCTGCTCCAGCGTGTTCACCGCGCTGGTCGTCACACACGCCGTTTTCGATTTCCTCACCGAACGCAAGATGCTGTCCAAACTCACGATGATGAGTCTCATCAGCCCGGACAACAAGATCCCGTTCATCGGCAAGATGCGGTTCGCGTTCACCGCAAGCGCGGCCGTCATCGTGGTGGGCCTGATTGTGTTCGGCGTGCGGGGTGAGGACAACTTCGGCGTGGACTTCACCGAAGGTACCAGTCTGGTCGTCGGTCTCCAAGCGGACAGCACCATTGACGTCGGGGCCGTGCGCTCGGCACTCGAGGAGGTCGGCTTCTACACGCCCATCGTTCAGGAGTTGGCGGAAGATGTCGAGGGAAGCAAGAACCAGTTCGTCATCCGCATAGGCCAAACCGCCAACACGTTCAGCGCCCGCGAAGGCGAAGACGTGACGATCTCGAGCCGCGTGCAAGAGGCCCTGGCTTCATTGGTGGGAGGCGACTCTGCCAACGTGCAACTGGATAGGGTGGAAACCGTGGGTCCCGCCGTCGGAAAGGAACTACGGCAGGACGCGATCAAAGCCATCCTGGGCGCCTTTGTGTTCATTCTTGCCTATCTGTGGTTCCGGTTCGAACTCAGGTTTGCGATTGGGGCGCTGCTGGCCCTGGCTCACGACGTTCTAATCACCGTGGGCATCTTTGCCCTGCTCGGGCGCGAGATCTCAATGGGCGTCATCGCGGCACTGTTGACGATCATCGGTTACTCGCTGAACGACACCATCGTCGTGTTTGACCGGGTGCGCGAGGACATGAAGCTGTATCGCGGACGGGGCATGCATTTCGGCGAGATTCTGGACCTGAGCATCAATCAAACACTCAGTCGAACCTTGTTGACCTCGTTGACCACGCTGTTTGTCACCGTGGTGTTGTTCATCTTCGGGGGTAGCGGTATCAACGATTTCGCCCTTGCATTGAGTGTCGGCATCATCGTTGGTACGTATTCGTCCATCTTCATTGCGAGTCCGGTGGTCTACCTCTGGCAGCGGTTCCAGGGCAAGCACATCTCGCCTTCGGCCCAGGGCCGCAACGCCGGGGGCAAAGGCAAGGAACGCAAGGTTAAGGACGCCAGTCCCGCCTAGCCAACTCGTCGAAAACACCTATCCCCCGGAGGTCTCTGGACGTGGACCTCCGGGGGATTGTCTTTGTCGCGGTTCTATTCGCCTGCGGCGTCGTTCCAGCGCGGCTCGAGCCGGAAGAAGCCGGTGACCGCGCCGGCGCGGCAGAACACGCTGATCTCGTTGGGCCGATCCTGGGCCACCGCATCGACGGCCGCCTTGAAGTCGTCGATGTTCGTCACCGGGTGGCGCTCGAAGTTCAAGATGATGATGCCGGAACGCATGCCGGCGCGCTGGGCCGTACTGCCGGACTTGACACGGCGAATGATCACGCCCTGCACCGTGTCCGGAAGGTTCAGCAGGATTCGCACATCCGTCGTCAGTTCACGGACGGTCAGGCCGAATACGGGGTCTTCATACTCGATGGCTTCACTGGCCGGTTTCGGGCGAGGCTCGAGCATCACCTCGATCTGCGTGGGCTGCCCCTCTCGAAGGAAGGTCATGGGCACGGGTTGGCCCGCGCCGGTCTCGCGCACCAGCTTTGTGAACTGGAGCACTTCGCGATCCAGTTTCGACCGCACCGGCATCCCATTGAAGTCCACAACAACGTCGCCCGTCTTGAGACCCGCCTTGTCGGCGGGCGAACCGGACACGATGCTGCTGATGATGACGCCGCCCTTCTTCTCCATGCCCCAGTACTCGGCGAAATCGTCGGTCAGCGGCTGCGTGAACACGCCCAGCCACGCGTCCGGGACATCGGCCACGGCCTCCTGCTCGCCGGGGGGCTCATCGATATAGCGGCGAAACAGGTCCGTTTGGTACACCAGGGGGTGGCCGCTCCGGACGTAGAGTTCGCCCCCTTCCTGAACCGAGAGATCGAATCCAACGACACCGACGACCTCACCGGCCGTGTTGACGACCGGCCCTGTCACGAAGCCGAACCGCAGCGCTTCGTCAAGACAGTATGTTACGCGCGGTTTATCCAGGATCGCGCCGACGCGCGCGAAGAACACGCCCTGGGTGTTATCCAACGTCTCCGACAGAACGCCCACGATCATCAGGGGCTCGCCGATGGACAGCGTGCCGCCACTGCGAAACGTGACGTAGGGCAAGTCGAGCGGTTGATCAGAGACCAACCGGAGAAAGCAGATATTGATATCGTCCGGCTTCTTGAGAAGCTTGACGTCGTATTCCTGCTCATCCTCGCCCCGGCCGAGGGTGAACCGGATGTTCACCGGCTCCCGATCCTCTTGTAGGATGTGGCCGTGGGTGATCAGGAGGCCATCGCGCGCGATCACAAGACCCAGCGCATTGCCCGCCCGCCGCGACAGCTCACCCGATGCCGACTTCGTGATCTCGGAAGTGAAGGTCAACAATCCCACCGCCGGGGCGACTCGGTTGAATGCGGCATCGATCATGACCTGGTCGAAGCCGTCGCCCGACGCAGAACCGGCCACGGACAAGGTCAGGAACACGGCGGCCGCTAAGTTACTCAACATGGCTGTTCTCTCCCTCCCCTTCCTGTTCCATTTCGACGTCGGCCTCGTCCTCGCTCGTCTGCTTGATCAACACAAATCGGGATACCGCGCCCCGTTGGACAACCATCATCACCAGGCGCTGGCTTGACGCGATCCGCTCTTCGTACAGGCGACGAAAACCGGCCAAGTTATCAGCCACCGCATCATCCATCTTCAACACAATGTCGCCTTGCTGGAGCCCGGCCTTGAATGCGATCCCGCCTACTTGAACACCCGATACGGCCACCCCCGTGCGGCCCGGCAACTGGGCGCGGCGAACCATCTCGGGCGTCAATTCCGAGGCGGTGAATCCCCACTCCTCGAATTCGAGTTCATCGCCTTTTAGGTCGCTTCGCTCCTCCGTCGTCACCGCAACATCGATTTCCTCGTCGCCGCGCGCCACGCGGAAAACCGCTTCCGAACCCACCGGGATGTCGGCCACCAACTTGCGGATCGCCGGGAGGTCTTCCTCGAAACGAGCGTTCGTGAGCGTACCGGCGATGGATAGGATGATATCGCCGGGTTTCAAACCGGCTTCCTGCGCAGGACTCAGCGGCTCGATGTCGGCAATGATGACGCCGCGCACGGAGGGATCATTGGTTTTGCGGCGCATCTCCTGTACCGTCACGCCGACCCAACTCCGGGAAACGCGCCCCTGCTTGATGATCTGGTCGACAACGTCGCGCGCGGTGTCGATGGGAATGGCGAATCCGACATTCTCGGCCCCGACCAGCATACGGGCGTTCACGCCGACGACTTCACCCTTCAGATTGACGAGGGGGCCGCCACTGTTGCCGCGGTTGATGGCCGCGTCGGTCTGGATCCAGTTGTTGTACGGCGACACCACGTCATCCTGCTCCTCGAGATATCGATCCGTCACGCTCACGATCCCCAGCGATACCGATCGCGCCAGTCCGTGTGGACTCCCGAGCGCGAGGACGGTCTGGCCGGACTCGAGCGCGCTTGATGAGCCCAGCTTCACGAAAGGCAACGGATCATCGGAAGCTAGTTTGAGGACCGCCAGATCGGTATAGCGATCCGCACCGACGACTTCGGCCTCGACTTCCTCCTTGTTGGACAGGACGCACTCCACAAAGCTCGCTTCGCCCACGACGTGCTCGTTCGTCACCACATAGCCATCCGGCGAGATGATGAATCCGCTCCCGAGGACGAGGATCTCCTCGCGCTTGCCCTGGGCGAACACCTGTTTCACGGGCCGAATGTGCACCAGCGCCGGCGCGACGCGATCCTTGGCGCGGATGACGGTCCGTTGCGTGGCGCCGCCTGTTGTCACGCAGCCGGTGGCCAACACCAGCAGCGGTGCAATGTACCATGCTACTCTTCGCAAACCGTATCCTCCTCTTGTGTCGGCGCTTCGAGCGCGCAAAACGCTTCAGCATTATAGGAAACGCCGGGGTCGTCGGAAAAGGCGACGCTGTTGCCAAGCATCGCCTGACGCGATATGATGGCAGCCGTGCAAAGCAACGGCGCTTCCATGCACCCGTTCTGTGATTCCGAGTGGTCAGCGCCGCCGGGCGGCGGGACAAGGATCTCACAGGAAGCACGGCGGCCATGTGGACTGCGGTAGCTTGCTGCCGCTCTTCTTCGGGCCAGCTTGCTGGCCCGGCTGTGCGGCGAGTAGGATTCGCCGGCGGCGGAGCAAGCTCCGCTCGAGCCAAAGCGCAAGCAAGCTTGCGCAGTCCACATGGCGCCTTGTCCCTTGGGCCGGCTCCGCCGCGGCGGGTCACACCGGTGGCGCCGCCGACGGAGGATTGGCTCTCTGTCCGCTGAGCGGTGCACGGCGGTACTGGTCACTTGAGATGACGGAACGAGGGCATTGTTGAGGTCTGGATAGCGGCGGGCGAAGGGCCGGCGGGCGTCGGTCGTCGCCGAGCAGCGTCGAAAGAATCATGAAGGCGTTTGTTCAGACATACGGCTGCCAGATGAACGAGCACGACAGCCGACGGATGGAAGCCATTCTCGGCGCCATGGGCTACGCGATGACTTCGGAGGTGGAAGAGGCGGACGTAATCCTCGTCAATACGTGCTCCGTACGCCACAATCCCGAGAACAAGGTCTTCAGCTTCCTCGGGGCGCTGCATCCGCTGAAGGCGGCCAAGCCGGGCCTCGTCATCGGCGTTGGCGGTTGTGTCGCCCAGCAACTCGGCGAGAGTATCCTCAAGCGCAACCCGGACGTGGACATGGTCTTCGGACCTGACCAATACTTTCGGTTGCCGGACATGCTAGACGCCGTCCGTGCCGGCCACCGCGTGGCCTGGACGGAGTGGGGCCCCCGCAAGCCGAGTGTACAGAACTTCATTCCGGACGCCTGGGTAGAGGCGGGTCTCGTTGCCGACCACCGTGCCTCCATTGCCATCATGACGGGCTGCAACAACTTTTGCAGCTTCTGCATTGTGCCGTATGTCCGGGGCCGCGAGATCAGCCGCGAACCAGGGAATATCCTTCGCGAGGCGCGCTCACTCGTGGCTCGCGGCGCCAAGGAGATATGGCTTCTCGGGCAGAATGTGAATTCCTATCACGCCAACGGTTGCGACTTCAGGGAACTCCTCGAGGCCCTGGTCAAGCTGCCCATCGCCCGGATCCGATTCACCTCGCCTCATCCCAAGGACTGGGACAACGCCCTGTCGGACCTGATGGCGCGCGAGCCCGTCCTCTGCAATCAACTCCATCTCCCATTCCAGGCGGGGTCGAACCGCATCCTCGAGATCATGAACCGCCGCCACCGAATCGAGGACTACCTCGCGAAGGTCCGCTACGCCCGTTCGGTCATTCCGAACATCGAGATCAGCACCGACCTCATCGTCGGATTCCCCACTGAAACCGACGCGGAGTTCGAGGCGACGCTGCGTGTCCTCGATGAGGTCCGGTTCGGCCAGATCTTCTCGTTCATGTACTCGGTCCGGCCGGGAACGCGTGCGGCTCAGCTCGAGGACGACGTGCCTCGGTCGGTGAAGGCGGAACGACTCCAGCGTGTCATTGCGCGCCAAGAGCAAATCAACCGAGAACTCCTCGGTGCCTACATCGGAACGCCGCAACGGGTCTTGATCGATGGGGCACACCCGAAACAGGCGGGCACGTTCCGTGGCCGGACGGATGGTTACCGCCCGGTATCGCTCAAGGATCCCACCGTGGGCATTGGGGATCTCGTCGACGTCACCATCACCGGTTTCCACGGCCACTGGCTTGAGGCGACGCGTGATGAGTAGGCCGAGCCGCCCGAGAGCGTCCATCTACACGCTGGGATGCCGACTCAACCAGTCGGAGACGGCGATCATTGCCGACACACTGCGCGAGGCCGGATACACCTTGACGCCCTTCGGCGAGCCGGCCGATCTCGGCATCATCCACACGTGCACCGTTACGGCGGAGGCCGATGCCAAGTCACGCAAGATGATCCGCGCCTTCGTGCGTGCCAACCCCAAAGCATTTCTTGCTGTCATCGGGTGTTACGCCGAACTGGCCAGTCTCGATCTCGCCGAGATCGCGGGCGTGGACCTGATCATCGGCAACCATCGAAAACTGGACGTCCTGGATTTCGTGTCCGACGCCAAGAACGCCGCGCCGCGTATCGTGCGCGATCCTATCGCTTCGGATGAATTCGCCATCGACGCTCCCGCCGGCCCGGACATCTGTCGCCGCATGAACCTCAAGATCCAGGATGGCTGCGACTCGATGTGCAGCTACTGCATCGTACCTCACGCGCGCGGCCGATCGCGCAGCCGGGCAATCGGGAATCTCGTGCAAGAGGCCGAGCGGCTGGCCGAACGTGGCGCGCGGGAGATCGTCCTCACCGGCGTCAACGTGGGTGCGTACAACGCCGGCGGCAGGACACTGATTGACGTGATCGATCGGCTCAACGCGATCCGGGGCCTGGCCCGTATCCGGATCAGCTCGATCGAGGTCAGCGGGGTTCTCGAGCCATTCTTCGAGCGGATGAACGACGCTGCACACGCACTCGTGCCGCATTTGCACATTCCATTGCAGTCCGGTTCGGACGCGATCCTGATGCTCATGAACCGCGTGTATACCGCCGCGCAGTTTCGCGCCGTGGTTGACCGCGCGGCGGGGGCCGTGGCCGACCTCGGCATTGGCACGGATATCCTGGTCGGATTCCCCGGCGAAACGGAGGCCGATTTCGAGGCCACGTGCCACCTGCTCGAGGAAAGTCCCATCGCCTACGCACACGTGTTTCGTTACTCGCCGCGGCCCGGCACACCCTCGGCCGAGTTCCCGGACACCGTGCAGGCGCCGGTCCTCAAGCATCGCAGTAGCGCCGCGCGACACATCGCCTCCGAAAAACGGCGACAGTTCAACGAGTCGCATATCGGAAGGACGATGACGGTCCTCTTCGAACGCGAGGAGGAAGGCCGCTGGACGGGCTACACGGGCAACTATATCCGCGTGGCCGCGCCATCCGAGTCTGACATCACGAACAGGTTGTGCCCGGTCGTTCTCGAGAAGTGCGTCGGCACATCGGTGCTAGGAGGAATCGTGAGTGACTGACGAAAGATCCTCCGCGGAAGCCAAAGAGCAACGCCTCAAGGACCGTTTGGCACCCCTGGACGGTCTCGTCATCGCGTTTTCCGCCGGCGTGGATTCAACGTACCTTGCCGACGTCGCGCACGAAGTCCTCGGCGGGCGCATGCGACTTGTGATCGCGGATAGCCCAAGCCTGCCCCGCGGCGAACTGGCCGAAGCCAAGGCCCTGGCAGCGGAACGCGGCTGGCCACTCGAAGTGGTGGCCACCGCCGAGTTCGAGCAAGATGACTTTCTGCGCAACGACGCCCTGCGCTGCTACTGCTGCAAGCGTGTTCGCTTCGACGCGCTGACGGCATGGGCGCGGGCGCACGGGGTCGATACCGTGGCCCACGGCGAGAACGCCGATGACGCCCTCGACCCCTCGCGCGTCGGCGCACGCGCCGCCGCCGAGCGAGCGATTATCGCTCCCCTGCAGGATGCCGCCCTGACCAAGGCCGAGATCCGGACGCTCAGCCGGCGCCGCGGCTTGCGGACCAGCGACAAGCCCTCGTTTGCGTGCCTCGCCACGCGCATCCCGACCGAGACGCGCATCGACGTGCATTCACTCGCGCAGGTCGAACAGGCGGAGGAAACGCTGAAGGAAATGGGATTCCGCCAGTATCGCGCGCGGCATCACGGCGACCTGTGTCGCATTGAGGTCCCGCCCGAGGACTTCGAGCGGTTCCTGGATCCGGCGCTGCGTGCCCGCCTCCTTGAGACGTTCGGACGCCTTGGATTCAAACGCGTCACCCTCGATCTCGCCGGATACCGAGGCGAACCGGTGCGGACGACAAACGCGCCGCCCGCCTACTGACCGAGGAATCGACCGATGAGCGGCACCGGCTTGCCCATGGCAATCATGATGCCGATGGCCAGCGCCACCACGAGGATCAGCACGAATATCGTTGCCACCGTGTCGCGCATGCGTACGCTCATGCAATGACCTCCCTCTTGACACCGCTCAACGCCACCATCCCGCCGACGGGGCCGCGTGAGCGCTCCGCCAACTACGCCAGGCCGCGCAGCTCCTTGACAAGCCGGACAAGCCGGCGGCCGTACTCGGTGTAGCTTTGGTACAGCTTCGACATGTCGCTCGTGGACTCGCCGGTATGGATAATGGCCGCCAAATGCGGTTCGATGGACAGGCCGCCGTCATAGCCCTTGGCCAGCAAGTCCGCGACGATTCGCCGGACACACCCCTCGCCCTCGCCCGGATACGTGTACACGTCCTCGCCGTCGACAACCTTGGCGTCCTTGATGTGAACGTACACGATGCTGTCGTAGACTTTCTCGTAATACTCCCAGGAATCCTGCCGGTACGTCACCGGATTGCCGGTATCGAACACGACTTTCAGCGCCGGGCTATTCACTTCTCCCAGGAGGATGTTGCTGTGGTCGGCCGATTGGCCACCCCAACCGCTGCAATTCTCGTGGGCCAGGATGATGCCGCCGTCCTCGGCGATCCGGGCAAGTTCCTTCATGCGCTTGATGGCCTCGGCGCGCCATTCGGCTTCCGGCAACGGATGATCCTTGTCGTTGGGATAGCTCATAACGCGGATGAACGGCGTGCCGAACCGCTGCATGCGCGGCACGGCGCGTTTGAGATCCTCGATGTCGATTGCCGGATCGCAGGTGATGGGCCGCGCCCAATTCGCGATGGCCGAACCGAAACACGAGACCTCCATGCCGGCCGCCGTAACCTTGTCGTAGACCTCGTCGAACTTCTCATCCGAAACGGCGGTGAGATTATCGTCATCGATCATCCGCAACTCGAGGTGAGACCATCCCAATTCGTTATGTGCTCGGATCTGGGTATCGATCGCGCGTCCGGCTTCATCGCTGATCCCTGTGAAATACATGGCGTTCTCCTTGTCCAATAACTACTCCCTCGCGCTCGGGCGCACGAGTTTCTCTTCCACAGCCTTGCGCACATCCGGCCCTCGAAGGGCCTCGACCAATGCCAACGCGAAATCCATCGCCGTGCCGGGCCCACGGCCGGTAATGACGTTGCCGTCGACCTCGACCGGCGCTCCGGTGATCGTGACGTCCGACAGGTTCATCGCCTCCAAAACGCCGGGATAGGCCGTCGCACGCTTGCCCTTCAGCACGCCCGCTCTCGCCAACGCCGCCGGCGCCGCACAGATGGCGCACACCCACCGACCGTCGGCGTCCATCGATTGGATGCGCGACATCAGTCGCTCGTCGTTGGCGAGATGGTCCGCGCCCGGCAATCCCCCCGGCAACGCGATCAGATCGTACTCGCGCGTCAGCGCCACATCGAGGTCCGTGTCCGGCACAAGCCGCGTGCCGCGACTCGCCACCACCGTGTGCGCATCCAGGCTGGCTGTTGTCACATCCACCTCGGCGCGACGCAGCAGATCGATAATCGTGACGGCCTCCAGCTCCTCGCAGCCTTGTGCGAGCGGAACAAGCGCTCGGCTCATCGCGTGTCCTCCTGTGCCGGTGCGCGCATACGCGCGACACGTTTCACAAAGCGCTCCCGCAGCCGATTTCCGACGTCAAGTCTAACCGGCACGGGGCCAACAGTCAACCGGTACCTGCGAGCCGCGACGCCCTCTATCATTTCAAGCGAAGTCAGACAATCTTCAATAGATCTAAAGTACACATAGAATATTCATTCCTTTACGTAGCTATCAAAAAACGACTCACTGGAAGAAACCTTCCATGCAAGACACGGAAGCCATGTGGAGTGCGGTAGCTTGCTACCGCTCTTCTTGGGCCAGCTTGCTGCCCCGACAGTGCCTAGTGTAGGCGCGTCGATTGCGGAGGAAGCTTCGCACAAGTCAGAGCGCAAGCAAGCTTGCGCAGTCCACATGGCGCCTTGCCCATCCGGGCCAGCATTGCCCGCGGATCCTAAATCCAGCGAGCGGTGTGGCGGCGCAAGACCTCGAGTTTCGAATCCCAGTCTCGGTCGGGCACGAGGTTGGGAATCTCGTCTTTATGACGCGCCAGAATGCGCGCACACCAGGCGTGTCCCATCTGGTACTGAGTCCACCGCTTCAGTCGGGATTACCGGGGATTACCGGGACGGACTGATTCGGGACGGACTGATTACCGGTGATTACCGGGTGATTACCGTGATTACCGTGATTACCGTGATTACCGGGATTACCGGGACACCATACTGTTATTACCGAGACACGATACTTAATTCTGGCAAAGAAGAGCCTCTTCTGGTAGGATCAGGGCATGTTACGCATAGTACGAGCGGTGATCGCGAGGCGGCTGCACCGTGTAACGCAATGGGGCAACCGGCACATGCAGGCTTTCTTCGTCGAGACCGACTACGAGGAGTACGGGGCCTTGATGGCCGCATGATACCGACGGCGTGACAGATGCTCTTGGATCATAGGCCACCCACAGCGTGAATGGATGAATAAGAAGCACGAAGACAGACTGCCCGGCCCCCCCGCGGGGTTCCCCTGGAAGAAGGCCGTGGCATTCAACCTTCTGGGCTTGCTCGTCTTTCCTTTTGGATATGTTCGTGCCATGTTCAGGCTATGGACCCTTATTCGAGCGATAAAACGGCACAGGAAGGGCCGCTATGCGCGCGCGCTTCGCCTTTACGGAAAATTCGTGGCGTACAGCAACAGTACATGGGGCGTCCTTCTGCCCCTTGCCTATGAGCAAATGGCCGAATGCTATGCCAAACTTGGCGACCTTGAGGGGGCGCGAAATGCCATGCGGAGGGCAAGAGAGTCTGAAGCGCTCGAGGAAGAGAGGAAGAAGCGCCAGAACAAGCACAGGAACGAGCTGACAGGAGATGGCGATTAGGGACACGCCGTGGGCCAGGTGACGCACGTGAGGAATCCCCTCGGGCGTGTGGAGTGCAGGGGTAGCAGGGCGCGTGGAGCGGAGCGGAACGCACCGGCTACCTCAAGCCCGATGCTCCCTTTCCTGTCATCTCGAGCGCAGCGAGAGATCCCCTTCCGCGACGTTGGTTGCGCCCAACGGCGGCGCTGCGATCAATGCGCTCAATGCGGCCGATTCAGCCAACACCCCACCCGCCCTGTGCAACGCACCGGGCCAATCTATAGGGTGTTCTTCTCGGAACTTCCGTGCACGGAACACAGGACGGCAAGCCCCCGGCGCCGGGGCGCCGTCCGACTACCATCGGGAACCGCTTCGTCGATCCCGATGGGACGACGAATGCTGGTGTCGAAGGTGACTTGAGACCCAAGACCCTTGGGCTACTCAAGGTGAGGAAGTCGAGCGGATTCAAGCAGAAAGGAGTTCACGCCAGCCCCGACAGACGCTACCACATACCCTACGGCAGCGCGCTCATTACCCTCGTGCCGACCCGGCGAGAGAAGGACGCCCGTCATCTCCTAGATGAAAAAGCGCCCGCGCGGCACGACCCGTGGAGTTACTCCGTGCTCACGCACGCGATTCCCTGCCGATACGCTATGTGTCACTAACGCTGCTCCGCTCTGGCGTCCAACCCTGGACCTTATCCGCTCGACTTCCTCCGGAAAACGGGGACTGACTCCCTCCGATTCTTCGCTTGTCTCGCCGACGTGTCCCGCCGAAGCCGAGCGAAGGCGGAAGCCTCGCGAAGGCGGAAGGAGGGCTGTCTGTCCCCGATTTCCGGACACGATTGACCCGCCGTCAATGAGGTCAATATGGTCCATAATCTAGCCGACACAGCTTGATCGCGGCCAACGGCCGCGCCGGGGTCAACAAGGCCCCTGCCTCAATCCCTACGCGCTCTGGTCCGGGCCGTCCGCCGGCAGATTCAGATTGGCGTCGAGCCGCGTATTCGCCGCCACCATCTCGTCCCAGGTAACAACGCGATTCTCGTAGGCCGCGATGCGCCCCAGGATGCTCGTCATTGTGCTGTTGGCGCTCTCTTGCGTGTTGTTCAGGTACTTGCCGTCGAGGATGCTCGCGCAGAAGTCGTGGATGTTATTGATGGCGCCCTGCTGATAGATGTCCTTCGTGTCGCCGCCGCGCCAGCCGGCGCTCTTGCCACGGATGACGACGTTACCGCCGTAGTGCGAGTCCACAGTGCCCGACGAACCGAACAGCCGCATGCACAGGTCCGAATAGCCCTCACAGAACTGGCCCGAGCTGAAATCGATGAGCACATCGTTCGGGTACCAGTACGTGACCAGGAAATGGTCCCAGCAATCGCCCACATCCGTCCGCGCCTTACGACCACCGGTGCCGTAGGCCTTCACGGGATGACCCTGGAGATACCAGTTGGCCACATCGAGCACGTGGATGTTCTGCTCGACGATGATGTCGCCCGACAGCGCCTTATCGAACACCCAATTCCGCATACGCGCGGCTTCCGTCCCCGGCGGCGTCTTGATGCCCAGCCGGCCACAGTGATACGAGAACTGGCCCGACACCGGATCGCCGATCATCCCCTCGTGCACGCGCTGGGCAGCACCCCGAAAGAACTCGTTGTTCCGCGTCTGGAAGTCCACCAACGCGGTCTGCTTGTCCTCGACCTTCTTCGCGGCGTCGACGATGGCCATGCAGCCCGGCACGTCGACGGCGATCGGCTTGGCCAGGTACAGATGCTTGCCCGCTTCAAGTGCGGTCACTGCCTGCGCCGGATGGAAATAGGGCGGGCTGATCACCGCCACGGCATCCAGCGAGCTCGCGACGAGCTCCTTATAGCCATCTAAACCGACATAGCGCCGATCCGGAGCGACGCCGAACGTATCGCCGGCGGCCGTCACGCGGTCGCGGAAGTAGTCGTGCACGGCGACGACCTTGGTCTCCGAGTTCTCCTCGAACAGCTTGCCGATCCACGGGCCTCGGCCACCGCAGCCGACGATGCCCAACTCGAGCTTGCTGTTCGCGGCACTGCCCCGCGCCACACTCGCCGGAAGGATCGTCAAACCTGCCGAAACCGCCGCCGACTTGAGAAAATCCCGCCGCTGAATACCCTTGGAGTCTGCCCGCTGCGCCATGATGGATCCCTCCTCTGTGATGAGAATGCACCGATTCACGCCATACGCTACCACCACCGGGAAGGTACGTCAAGCGACGGGAAATCTCCGGGGCCTCATCACGCTTTTGCGGCGTGATGAGGCCCCGGGTTACCCGATCTAGTGTTTTCGGCGCAGCCTGCGCGAAGCGGCAAGCGCTACGGCCCCGGCCAACGCCGCGAAGCCGAACAGTCCCAAGGTCGGCAAGCCGGTCTCGACGGTAAATGGCGCACTCGGGCCCGCGGCCGGCGCTTGGTTGCCGGCGAGGTCCGAGGCCGTCCCGGGCAGGATCAGGATCGATACGTCGCCCGTTCCCGTGATATCGGAGATATTCACCGTCCGGGCGCTTGTGCCGGTGCCGGTTACGGTGACGGTGCCCGTCGCCGTGCCCTCGGACTCGAGATCCACGTGGGTCGGGGACAACGTGATCGTGTGGGCACCGGTGTAGGTCACTTCATACGATACGGGCCCCTCGGTGGTGCTCTCTTCGGACGGCGCCCCGATAGCGATCCCCGGCGCCGTCTTATCGACGGAGAACGTTTCGCCCGTGAATCCTACGGTCAGAACGTTGCCCGCCGCATCGTGGATCGTGCCGTTGGCGATCACGTGCAAGCCGAGCGCTCCGTCACCGCTACCCGTGTCAGCGGTCACCGTGTACATGCTGCCGCTACCACTCACGGCGGTCACGGCTGCTCCGGACACCGCCTTCGCACCCGTAATGAGGGCGAAATCCATAAACGGCGCCACCGTATCTACGCCTGCCACCGATTCACTGAACATCACCTTGAATTGGACCTCCGCAGCGTTCGTATTGGCGTTGCCCATGGGGGTCACCGACGTTACCGTCGGCGCAACGAGGTCCATGACCCACGAATCCGATGCGCCCGCCTCCAGTGGATTGCCCGTCTGGTCCGTGATGTCCGAGACATTGACCGCCAACGTATACGAGCCTCCCAATGCGGTCAACACCAAAGTGTTCAAGGCCCATGTCTTGCTGTCGGACGTGACGAGAGACTCTGTCCCGGTGAGCAGATTCGAACCTCCGTCACGGGTCAGCCGGAGGTCGGCGACGCCAAAATGCAGCACCGGTTCGGTGAACACGATTTGCACGAGATTCACCGGCGTGCGACGCGGATCAGGCGCAACATCCACCACGTCCACCGTTGGCGCTTCCGTATCCATCAGCCACGTTTCGTTCGCTGAACCCGCCAACGGCCGCCCCACCACGTCCTCGATATCCGAAACGGCCACGGTCAACGTGTAGGTTCCGTCCACGTCTGTTAGGCTGGACAGCGCGCCGAGAGTCCACGTCACGTCGTCTGCCGTGGTGAGCGGCTCGCTCCCTGTAAGGAGATCGGGGCCGCCGTCTCGCGTCAGCGTCAGGTCGGTCGTATCGAAACCGACCACCGGTTCGCTGAACACGATGGATATCAAGGCCACGGGCAGATTGCGCGGATCCGGTGCCACATCGAGTATGTCCACTGTTGGCACTGCCGTGTCGTACCACACGCTGTTGTCCGCACTCGTCGATTCCCGGTTTAGAAGCGTCGGATGGGCCAACGCCTGCGCCGCGCCCGCCGGAATGATCGGCACGACGGTTCCCTCTCCGCCGACCGCCGTCACGCTGACCGTATACCGATCAGGATTACCATACGTGACAACCACGCTCTCATCGAAGGGTTCTTCGCCGTACCCGGCGCCGCACAGGCTCGGGTTTGAGCAATTGCCACCATCGTACTCATGAATACAAACGGTGTCGGTCGTGGAGGCAAAGTGCAACTGAGCCCGAACCCAGGCGAAGTAGTTCGCCACATAGCCGGGCGACTTCGTCACACGCAACTCATTCGGGCTACCTACGTTCCATAACGAGGCGATCAACCCCGCGTCGTTGACGACATACGTCTGCAATGGCGGGTCGCACGTGCACGTCCCCCCGGGATCGCCCTGAACCGTGCCCAGCAGCCCACCGTTAAGGTAAAACGCATATTCGTCATATCCACTACACGAGGTGTTCAAGATCTCGAAATCGATCGAAGTGGGGGCAGGTTCGCCGTCGGGAGTGATCGTGTAGCCCGTCACCGGCGCGGCTCCGTCGAACTCCACGTCCCCACCGGGCAGTGCCGTGTCCGTGAACCCCGAGACGCCCTCCGAGAACTGGACCTCGAACTCGATCGGAAGACTGTCCGTCGGATCCACCTGGGCAGGCGCTTGCTCGATCGTCACATCAAGGGGCGTGCCGACGCTCAGTTCCACCGGCCGCACGTACATAACAGCTGTACCAACATTCGTGAATACCACACTATCCGCCCAGGTGCCAATACCAAGACCATTCGCGCTCGCGTTGATGCTTACGTCGACCGTTGTCGAGGCACCTCCGGCCAAGGTGCCGCCCGTAGAGCTCACGTCCACCCACGCCGTCGATGGGGCGGCGGTCCAGTCCAACGGATCGGCATCATTATTTGTGAGTGTGTACGTGATCGAGGCCGGGGTGAACGGGCCGCCCTCGCCACCAAAAGACGTCAGACCCTCCAAAGGCGATACTTCAAGGGGATCCGTCTCGAATTCGATCTCGAAGATCGAGTCTCCGCTCACTACATACAGACTCGTGCCCCCGCCGGAGGAGGAGGGGCCAAATGCAATGTCGTCGCTGTTATCGTTGGCGTAGCCCACGCTAAACGTGCTTACCGTGCCGTCCGCCACGGTGATTTGGTCGACCCGGTCCGCCACGCGGGCAAGGAGATACTGCCCTTCGGGCGATACCGCGAAGTTGCCTGCACCGGAATCCGCCGAGTCATTGATCGGCGTGTAGGTTCCTCCGACGATGTCCGCACGATACAATCCGGGATAGGCGGCCACGTAGACTCCGTCGTCGTTGGTGTTGTACTCCAATCCGATCGAATACACAGGCAGACCGTCCACAAGGAGAGATTCAACCATGCTAGTCGGATTGTAGGATCTTAGAGCATCTCCTCCCCCCACGCCGTCCGTGGACAGAAACTCGCCCGCGCGCACGTCCAGTCCGGCACAATAGCTGGTGTCGGTGAACGTGTGAATCTGGACGGACACACCGCTGGCCGGATCGATTTCGACGAGTTCTCCCAACATTAACACCGTGTAGACGCGGCCATTGTAGAACTGGATGTCGGAGAAGAAGTACTGGCCCCCAAGGGCGTCCGCAAAACTACTGGCTACCAGGCTGACCGACCGGTCTGGGGCAATCGCGTACAGCGTCCCCAGAGTATCTCCGGCCACGGCGTAGTAAATCGTTCCCGTGGCCTGATCTATGGTGATATCCGCCGGTTCTTCCGGAAGCCCGCTTACATATACGGTCTGCGGAGGCCTTACCCAGAGCTGGACTCCCCGGCTTACCCCTCCGCCAGTCGTGCTGTCCGCGAACCAGACCGTGTCTGCATATCCACCTACTGCGAATGCATTGGCCGCGCTGTTGATGGTTACATCGACCGTGGTCGACGCGCCGGCCCCCAACGTCCCGCCAGCCGAACTCAGGTCGATCCACGCCTCCGTTTTTGTCGCCGTCCAGTCCACAGACACCCCGCCGTGGTTGGTCAACGTGTAGGTGATCATGTCGGGCGTGAACGGACCCCCGGGAGGCCCGGACGAGACCAGACCATCTCCGGGCGTCACCTCGAAAGGCTCCGTCACGTCGAGCGAGACGCGGCGAGTCTGCACGACGCCCGTTGTCTCGTCGGCGATAACAACGTCTTCTATGTATGTCGCGACCGGTAGGCTGTTCGCGTTGGCATTGATGACGACCTGGATAGGCCCTGACGCACCGCCCGGTACGGGCCTAATGGTGTCGCCTGGAGGAACTAGAATGCCCCAGACATACACGTCAAGCCACGTCGCTGAATAGCTGATCCTGACGTCGATAGACACACTGGCGTGATTCGTTCCCGTGTAGGTGATGGAGCCCGGCGTGAACGGGCCTCCCAGGTAGCCGCCCGACGTCAAACCGCTCAGCGGAACGGCTTCGATCGGTTCGAGAACCACCAGATCGACCGGCCGGTTCTGTGTCACGCCCGACGTCACGTTTGTGAAAGCCACAACGTCAGGGTACGTGCTGGGTAGCAAAGTGTTCGCGTTGGCATTGAAAGTAACGTCGACTGTCGTCGACGCACCGCCCGCCAACGTGCCGCCGGACGAACTCAAGTCCAGCCATGCTTCCGAGTTCGATGCCGTCCAGTCCACAGGCGCGGTATCGTTGTTGGTTAATGTGTACGTGATGGAGCCCGGAACGAAGGGCCCGGCATAGTATCCGGACGAGTTCAGGCCACTCGAAGGAGACACTTCGAGACTGTCGGGAGGTGCCAACGCGATCTCCATGATGGAATAGCCGTTAACCACGTAGAGGCTGTCGCCGCTTCCTGATGACGCTGGGCCGCACACAACATCGTCGGTGTCGTCCGAATCGCAACCGGACACAAAGGGGTTCACCGTGCCATCCGCAACAACGATTTGGTCAACTCGGTCTTGCACGCGGGCGTAGAGATACTGCCCATCCGGCGAAACCGCGAAGTTGCCAAAGCCCGAATAGGCCCCGGAAGTGATCGGCGTATACGTTCCCCCGACAATGTCGGCGCGGTAGAATTCGCTGTTCGATTCGGCGAAGTAGACCTTATCTCCATAGGGATCGTATTCAAGACCGTACGACTCAGCGGGCAGACCCGACACAAGAACAGCCTCAACCATTCCGACGGGATCATAGCCCAACAAGATGTTTGCGCCAAAGCCGCCGTCTGTTAACAAGAACTGGCCTCCGCGAACGTCCACCCCGGCACCAATGAACATGTAGCCAGAAAGGAGCACTGAAGTGGAAGAACCTGTGGCGGGATCGATCTCGACAAGATGTCCAAATGCTAAAACTGTATAGACATGATCATTGTAGAACTGTATATCCGATTGCACATAATACTCTGCCAGGCTACTTGCAAAATCACTGGTCACCAAGTTAACGCTCCGGTCCGGGGCAATGGCGTAAAGACTTCCGTAGAAGTCATCTTTCGCGGCGTAGTAGATCGTTCCCGTAGTCTGATCGATGGTGATATCCGCGGGTTCGGCCGGCAGCCCGCTGACATATACCGTTTGCGGAGGCGTTACCGTGAGTTGGACTCCTCGGCTCTCCGACCCGCCCGTGGTCGTATTGCCGAACCATACGGTGTCGGCATAAACGCCGAGTCCCAGGCCGTTCGCGGCGGCATTTATGGTCACATCGACCGTGGTCGACGCGCCGGCCCCCAACGTCCCGCCAGCCGAACTCAGGT
>ENA-UOWO01001908-UOWO01001908.1-activated-sludge-metagenome-genome-assembly--contig:-NODE-1908-length-26802-cov-17.469137_pt1 | contig 26802 bp, 20 predicted proteins | sample MGYA00238148_ERZ761564 | MGnify/ENA primary metagenome ERZ761564 (study PRJEB28885, sample SAMN05720194) | activated sludge metagenome | isolation source: Anaerobic digester | place: USA...
TCATATCTCATGTTTCAGAAAAAAGAAAATCGCCCCTTCCTGATTGCCGGCCCCTGCTCGGCTGAATCGGAAGAACAAGTACTTGCCACGGCGCGTGGCCTGAAAGACCTCGGCATCGACCTATTTCGCTCCGGCGTATGGAAACCCCGCACGCGCCCCGGCGCTTTTGAAGGCAACGGTACCATGGCTTTGCCCTGGCTGCGCCTCGTGAAACAGGAAACCGGCCTGAAAACCACCATCGAAGTGGCCAACGGCAACCAGGTGTACGAAGCGCTGAAACACGGCGTCGACGTACTATGGGTAGGCGCCCGCAGCACCGTCAACCCGTTTTCCGTGCAGGAAATCGCCGATGCCCTGAAAGGTGTCGACATACCGGTGCTGGTCAAAAACCCCGTTAATCCCGACCTCGACCTTTGGATCGGCGCTATCGAGCGCATCCGCAACGCCGGCGTCACCAACATCGGCGCCATCCACCGCGGCTTTTCCTCCTACGCTAAATCAAAATTCCGCAACGCGCCGTACTGGGAAATTCCGATCGAACTGCGCCGCCGCATGCCGGAACTGCCGCTTATCTGCGACAACTCGCACATCTGCGGCAACCGCGAAGACCTGCTCGAAGTAGCCCAGCAGGCACTCGACCTCAACTACGACGGCCTGATGACGGAGGTACACCCTACACCCGATGCGGCCTGGAGCGATGCCAAACAGCAGATTACGCCATTCGTATACGCCGAACTGGTGGCCAGCCTGATCGTACGCCGCGAAACCACCGACAACGCCGAATTCCTCGAAAACATCGAAAACCTGCGCCACAAGATCGACGAGATCGACCTGGAACTGCTCAACTTGCTCTCCCGCCGCATGCGCGTGGCAGAAGACATCGGCCGCTACAAACTCCGCAACAACATCGCCATTTTGCAGGCGGTGCGCTGGAATGAAATCCTGGAAAAAGGTTTTGTGCAGGGTCGTCAGCGCGGACTCAACGACGAGTTTATCGAGAAGTTCCTCGCGGCCGTGCACAATGAAAGTATTACGCACCAGCAGGCGGTGATGCACCCGGCTGTGGAAAAAGAGGTGTAAATAACAACACCAACAGAATCATCCCGAATTTTTTCGTTTTGAATAATAACGAATGCCGGTTTGTCTTCCTGTCGGGACCAGTCCACTCTACGAGGGGAAAATGGTCAAAAACACGTCGTAGAGTGGACGGGTCCCGACAGGAAGACAAACCGGCATTCGTTATTAAACCATGCGAATACGGTCAATTTTCATAGTTTTAGGGTCACTCACAAATTAGGGATGCCCCATGTTTTTTATCGGATTGCCGTTTTTGTCCATACGCATCACCACCCACGGCGGCGGCCCCTGGTCGATTTCATGCTGCCAGATCGCATCGTCCAGTTCGTACAGGCTGTCTCCTTTTAACGCAAGGAACAAGCTCGATGAACTATACTCGGCAAAGACGACCGATTTTACGGTAAGTGGTAAATCCCTCTCCAATTGCTGACAGTAAATATGCTCCAAAGGCATGAGCGTGAAATCCGAAAACGCCTCCGGCAACTTTCCGGATTTCAATATTTCAATAAACCAGCCGGGGAAAACCACGTCGAACTCGATTTCCTTTTCCCTGATTTTTTGCAGAAATGCATCGTCGGTTGCATACGTTGCCGGGTGATCGGAATATAATTTCCGTACAATACCCTTGTTCCGGCGCACCTCTTCCGCCCAGGCTTCGGCGGCACGGAAATTTCGGATGGTGATCTGCTCCGGCTCCGGCGCTCTGTTTTTAAATTCGGCGCGCAGGGATTCCAGAATTTGCGCATTTTTCAAACGGTGTTCCGGTGTTTCCAAACCCCGCATCCGTGGCCGGGTTTCAAATACCCGCTCGAAACGAATACCCGTAGCGCCGCTTTCCTCCATCGCCTTTTTAATGTCTTCCGAAACCCAGATACGGTTTCGCGGGTTTTCGGCGCCGCAACTGATCAGGTCGAATGCGGCGTCCCAGACGTATTCCTGCGGTCGGAGCGATTTTTCAGGAGCGCGCACGGAGAGTTCCGCCTGGGCGGCCAAAAATGATTCCGGCGTATCCACCGGCCCTGCATATGCCTGCGCCGTTTGGCGTGTGAAATACGAACTGTCGTAATAGGAACGGTGGTGCTGCGGCCCTTCGTCCGGGATCTGCGGCCTGTCCCGATCCTCCACGAGTTTTATGCGGGCATAATCGAAGTACAGGTATTCCTGTTCCGGCACAAAAAAGATGTAATACCGGCGCACCTCTACCCCAAACAAATCATTCTGAATAGCCAGATCGATTGGATAAAACCGGTGCGGCGGCAACTCAAATTTTTCCAGCATCTCCTTCAGTTTTCCGGATACGACCATAGCGGGATATTGTGATCCAAACGGCCACTCGTGGTAATCGGCAAACCGGATCGGATGCCGGAGAAACCAGGAAAGTTCGTACTGCACTTCCGGGAGCGCTGCATCGAGGTCGCCGTTGGAAAAAAACGCCCTCCATTGTTCATGGACGGGGCGGTATGCTTCATAAGGCGGATTACCCGGAAGTTTGTACCGGACATTTGGAAGCACACCGTATTCATCCCCCTTATCTTCCAGGTAATAGAATTGAACGACATGTTCCGGGTTCAGGCGCGCACAAACTTGTTCGATCAGGCTATCATTCAACACCGGCTCCAATACCTGCGTGTAAAAAGCGGAATTCAGGGTAACACACCGATCCAGGTACTGGTAAAAACGTTCGAAAAACGATACGCTCCAGCGCAGGTGTATACATAAACCGATATTCTGCCAATCCCAGCAATCCCAATACTGCGCGAAAAAATCTTCGGGGATTTGTGAAACGGGCGATTCCAGCGCCTGCCGCAAGGGTTCGGGAAGGCTTTCGGCTTGTATCCTCCAACGGATATACCGCTTCGTATGATCGGACAACATGTAGGACCGGACCGGTGTGTCGGGCAATGCAGCCAGTTTTTCCCGGAACGGCGTACCGACCTTGTCCAGATCCCGGTTGTAGTTTTTCAGCATTTGCCAGTGTATCCGGTCCTGGTATTTTTCCAGGAAAACATCCGTCAGCGGAATAGCCGGATTGGTAGACAGGTAAACCCAGTTGAGGTCGTGCGCATATCGTTCCAGCAGGGCATCGGTAAAAGGAAGGGCCGGATTTTTGCACAATTCCGGCCAGCGTATTTTATCCCGGTAATGATCCAGCACGTCCGTCGTCCAGCGCATGCCCGTGTTGGCCGACAATGCCTGCCAGTCTATTTGTTGCTCGTAGCGGCCCAGCGTTTGCAGATCCCAGGGCATGTTCGGATTCCGGGACAACAGGCTGAAATCCCACATGTCGGGGTATTGTTCGATCAGCGCAAACGACAGCGGGTAAAACCGGGCCGTCTGCTGCCGGAACAGGTACTCGTGGGTGAACAGAAAATTTTCAAAATTGTCGGAGTTTCCGGCTGGCATGGGTGTGAAAAGGCTTGATAAAGTTCGGTTTTGCGTCCCAGCGTTTTACGGCGTGGCTTCAGGCTGTAAGATACCGGAGAGGCCCCATTTGGCAAAGAGCAGTTCGATCAGCGTTTCATAAGGGATGATTTCGATGGCATAACTCTGGCCGGCGACGTCGGGGGTTTCGTTTTTCAGGATTTCCCATTCCTTTTTGATTTTCTTTTCATTGACTATAGAGGTTCCGGCACTTTGCGCGAGGGTCAAAAGTATTTTTAAAAAACTATTGCTCCGGCGATTCATGTCATTGGCGAGCCAGCGCTGGCGGTATTTGTCGAGCGCTTCGATGGGGATTTCTTTGGTGCGGTCTTTGGGGGCTTGGGCCAGTTCGTAGAGGACAGGAAGCAGGAGTAAGGGGATGTTCATGCCTTCTTTGTCTTTTTTTAGGATTTCGATGTCGTTGTAAATCTTGCTGTATTTAAATTTTCCTACGACTTGTTCGACTTCTGAGGCATCTAGCAGGCCAAAATTTGAGATTAAGTGGATATAGCCGCCTATGAGAAGCCAGTTTTCCATGTAACTTCCCTTTAAATTGCTCGTTTTAACTGAAGTATAAGAATTTTTATACTCAAGAAGGGCTTTTTCAAAGTCACTAACAGAAAAAAGATAATATATGAATGTTTCACATACTCTAAACCAAGAATATTCCCCTTTAGAATAGAATTCAGTACACTTATTAAATAATTTTTCCACACAACCTTTATCCAAAAATCTAATCTGAGTAAAAAGGGCAATTTTTTGCAAATTAAAAGATGCAATAGTACTACGATTAGCAGTTTTTTTAGATTCTAACACATGTAATGCCTCATCACAAATAAGTATTGCAGCCTCATAATCTTTAATTGACATATACTTAACTACAGCAATATTATAAAAACATTTGTAAAATGATGAAGTGTCTACTTCACTTGCAACTTTCATTAACTCGTCCAAATAAGCACATGCTTTTTTGTATAACAATTCATTTGGCGACCTTTTAATTATATAATAGCTCATAAGATCCTCCTGATAATCAAATGCGATTGCCTCCCAACGTCGCTTATCCTCGTAATAGCGTTGCAATTTAGTATAATGGTTGTTTTTTTCATAGTCGCTATTTGACCGAGCATATTGGTATCTCAGCCATTTTGAGGTTTCTGCGGCCAGGTCAATAAACTCATATTTAACCGACTGCTCAAATATTTTTTCTAATAAAAAAATAGATGACAAATCTGAGCCTCTGGATAAAAGTATAATGGAAGCAGCAAAATCTTTGTAACAAGTGAAGTATGACTTGGCACGATCATTATAAATAGGGTTATCAACATCGACAAAAAATGAAGTGTCGATTAATTGTTTGGTTAATTTTTTTTTCAGTTTTACATAACTTGGGTATTTAATATCATGGCTTTTGAATAGATATCTAACTGTCTCTGATTCCGATTTTGCATCTCCATTGATCAAAAATTCAAAAAACAAATCGGTTTTATTTTTTTTCTTATTCGGGTTTCCTAATATTTCAATATTTTTCACCTTGCTTTGAAATACAGTTTTGGCCAGATCTTTTAATGCTTCGAACTCCATAACATGTGTGTGGGTTTATGGGTGATAAAAAATGAGTGCGTTTAATAGCCGGTATTAAAAATACAAAATGGGTTTTATGAAGGTTATTCTACTGTCTGCTGCCCCGAAAAATCTCCTGCATCAAGGAAGTCAACCCCATCTTTGCGAGCAACAATTCCACCAAGTCTTCATAAGGCACAATCTCGATGGCAAAACTCTGGCCGGCGACTTCCGGTGTTTCGTTTTTCAGGATTTCCCATTCTTTTCTGATTTTCTTTTCGTTGACTGTAGTGGTTCCGGCACTTTGCGCGAGGGTCAATAGTATTTTTAAAAAACTATTGCTCCGACGGTTCATGTCATTGGCGAGCCAGCGCTGGCGGTATTTGTCGAGCGCTTCGATGGGAATTTCTTTGGTGCGGTCTTTGGGGGGCTTGGGCAAGTTCGTAGAGGATGGGGAGGAGAAGTAGGGGGATGTTCATGCCCTCTTTGTCTTTGTTAATGACTTCAACTTCATTAATCAATTTACTGTAACGAAATAGGCCAACTACATCTAAAACTTTTTGTGAATCCAGTATGTCTAATTGCGCTAGCAAATGTAGATAACCAGCCATAAGTAGCCAGTTTTCAAGATAGTATCCATTTAATTTTAATAGGACTCCGTTATCAAGAACCGTTCTATAAATATCAATAGCATCAATATATTTTTTGCGATATATAGAATAGTAAAAATAAGACTCATACCCTCGAAACCAGCTAATATCTTTATCATGTGAATGATCTAGAAAATAATTAAAAGTAAAATGGAAGGTGCTTTCCTCTGCTCTTAAATGTATATAGCAAGCAAGTTGTTGCAAACAAACATGAGTAAGCATTGACCTGTTAGTATTTTGCCGTTCTCTTAATATATAGAAAGACTGATTAGCAGTTTTTAGCGCATTGGAAATATCATTTTTTGAAAAGTGTTTAATTATACAAATATTAAATGTATAATAATAGAAAGATGAAGTATCTACTTCTTTAAGAAAGGGATATAATTCACTGTAATATTGATCTGCTTCTTCGCTCAATTTAATATTTACTGAGCGACTTTTCGCATAATGCGACGCCACCTCTTCATAATAATCTAATGCAATGTTTTCAAAATGGCGCTTCTTTTCATACATCCTATGCAAAGAGGTATAATATTTATTTTTTCCCTCATCGTATTCAGAGCGTATATATTCTCGTCTAAGTATTTTCGATACATCAGCGGCAAGATCTATAAATTCATACTTTATAGCTTGTTCCAAAATGTTTTGAAAAATATAAATGGCTGCCTTAGTGGAAATTCTACAAAGAACTACAAATGCGGAAGCATAATCTTTGTAGGCAGTAAAGTATGCTTTTGCCCTTTCATTGTAGTGGGGTTGATTATAATCTAGAAATAAGGAAGTATTAAATAACTGGGTAATTAACTTTTTTTTCAGTTTCACATAACTAGGATGTTTGGGGTCATGGGTATTAAACACATGTCGGACTAATTCTTTTTCAGAATTAAATTTGTCTGATAATATTGCTTCATACAACTTCAGTGAACGGCTTTTCCTGGCACCAGGATTGCCCAAAACTTCGATTTGTTTTGCCTTATTGCGGGAAACAGACCTGGCCAGGTCCTTGAGTACATAAAAGTCCATCGCGTGTAGTTTATTAAGGTTAATTACTGCATAAACCTACATATTTACTACATAAACTAGTAAAATAAGTGATTCAGAGGCCAAGTTAAATAACAATATAAACACAAGCAAACGCAAGTGGATTTTTTTTACGCCACACTTCTAACCCCTGGAATTCAACAGTTCCCAAAGCGTTTCATAAGGCACTACCTCCACTGCAAAATTCTGCCCTGCCACCTGAGGCGTCTCACTTTTCAAAATCTCCAGTTCCTTGCTGATTTTCTTTTCGGCAGCAGCGGAGGCATAATCCTTTTTTGCAAAGGCAATCAGCATTTTCAGGAAACTGTCGCTGCGGCGGTTCATGTCGTTGGCGAGCCAGCGCTGCCGGTATTTTTCCAGGGCGTCAACGGAGATGTCATTTTGATCGTCAAAGGTTTTTTGGGCGAGGTGGAATAACACTGGAAGAAGAACCAAAGGAATGTTCATGCCTTCCTTGTCTTTATCGAGCACCTCTATCTCGTTGAAGAATTTGCCGAACTTAAAAGTACCGACGATGGATTCCACTTTGGCAGCATTGAGTACCCCAAGTTTTGCAAGCAAATGGAGGTAACCACCTAAAAGTAGCCAGTTATCATGATGGCTACCTTCTAACAATTGGAAGCTAGAGGATTGGACTATTTTTTCAAAAATATCTAGTGCTTCATTATAATTACGAGAGTATATACAAGAATAAAAATATATTTCATGCGCACGGAACCAGTTGAAATCTCCTTCTTCCAAAATACTTAGTGCATATCTAAACAAGTCTTTGATTTCAGTACTATTGGAAGATCTAAGTTGAATATAAAATGCTATTTTTTGCAGTGTAATACCAACTAATGTACTTCTATTTGTATTTTTCCTCGGCATTAGTATTCCTAATGCGTCTTCGCAAATTTTTATAGCGTTTTCAATATCGTTAACAGACGAGAATTTAATAATGCCAACAGAAAACATAGTACTGTAAAAGGCAGAGGTATCAACTGTTTCTGCCATCGGAAACAATTCATTAAAATATGTCGAAGCAAGTTGATGAATATCTTCATTGGGGGAGCGCTTGGTGAGATAATAGCTTACTAAAGTTTCATAATAATCGGTAGCTAATATCTCGCATCTTTTTTTCTCTTCATATCTCCTGTGTAGATTTGTATAATATTGATTCTTTTCATAATCCCCACCAACACGGGCATATTCGCGCCTTAGAATCCTAGAGACATCTGCAGCCAAGTCTGTAAATTCATATTTAACTGCCTGTTCAAGAACCAATTGAAATATATAAATTCCAGACTTTACGGCATTTCTTGTCATAAGTACTACCCCAGCAGCAAAATCCCTGTACGCAGTAAAATATGCCTTTGCCCTTTCATTGAATGCCGGCTGATTCACATCTACAAAAAACGCAGTGTTCACCAGTTGCCGAATCAACTTGTTCTTCAGTTTACGGTAGTTAGCGTCCTTGGCATCGCTTTTAAAAAAATGCCTCGCCACATCGTCTTCCGACTTAAACTTGCCGGAGCTGATGCCGTCATACATCAGTTCTACCCTGCTTTTTTCCTCTCCGGGGTTACCCAGCACCTCGATATTCTTGATTTTATTGCGGGTAATGGTTTGTACGAGGTCTTTCAGTACATCAAAATCCATACTGTATTTATCTGATAATCAAATGATTAGATTTAAAAATGGCACATCTGCCCGGATTGAAACATGGTAAAATGTCCTTGTATGACTCCCCGGGGTGCTACCATATTTGCACAGAAAATAATTCACCGACAATCATCACGCCTTCGGTTTTGTCACCACAAAGTTAGCAAAAAAATACTTTGGACGATGGAACAGTAAAAACGAGCACTAGAAGAATGTAAAACAACTGTAATCAAGGAGTTAAACGCAAAAAAAATCAAAATACGTCGCGTTTGTGATCAATCTGGCCGGATTGAAATGGGGAGGTTTGTCCTTTTTTGAAGGGTGGGGGCGCCGGACTTTTGTGTCAAGATTTACTTCTAACACAAAATCATCCCGGTCATGCCTATCATATTCTTCGTCATCAGCCTGTTTCTCTCCAATCAAGCCAGTGTTTCTTTCTCTTCCAAAAGTGTAAATGGCTCTACGGTAAAAGAGACCACCAAACCAACGGAGACGCCGACAGATGGACGTGAATTCATTATATATACTGACAATATTCCATAATACCCCAAACAAAGAACTTTTTAACAGGCCCCCGCCCGTTACCCGTACATAATCTCTTTCGAGTAATAAGATATTTTGCTTCGTTTATCTTCCCTACTGGTCTTCGAATAGCGAAGGCCGAGCAAATCTTGGGCCACCTTCCTTCTTTATGAGTAAGGAAGGGAGGTTGGCCACACTTTAATCGCATCAGACACGGCTTATTTTGTAATCCTGACAGATATAGCAATCTTCCTTTTTTGCCCCAGAACACGCCTCATTGTTATGGGAAAATTCCCAGGGCTAATCCCATTTATGTGTACCGGAGCGCACCCCCGCGCTCCGGTTTTTTCTTTTTCAGGCCTGTCCGTGTTACCTTTGCCGCCCGCACCCGTTTTTCATTCAAATTACACACACAGACTGCTGCCGACGCACATGGAACTTTCGACCCGTTATTCGCCCGCCGATACTGAAGACCGCTGGTATTCCCACTGGGAACGCCGTGGGTATTTTCGCTCCGTACCAGATGACCGCGAACCCTTTACTATTGTAATTCCGCCTCCGAATGTTACCGGCGTGCTCCACATGGGGCATATGCTGAACAATACGATTCAGGATATCCTGATCCGAAAAGCCCGGATGGATGGCAAAAACGCCTGCTGGGTGCCCGGCACCGACCACGCCAGCATCGCTACGGAAGCCAAAGTGGTGCGCTGGCTGCGCGAAGAAAAAAAATTGCGCAAGGCGGACCTCACCCGCGAGCAGTTTATGGAGTATGCCTACCAGTGGAAAGATAAATACGGTGGCATTATCCTGAATCAGTTGCGCAAACTCGGCGCGTCCTGCGACTGGGAGCGTACGGCTTTCACCATGGATCCGCAGTATTATGCGGATTGTGTCCAGGTTTTTGTGGATTTGTTTGAAAAAGGCAAATTGTACCGCGGACAACGTATGGTGAACTGGGACCCGGAAGCCAAAACGGTGCTCTCGAATGAAGAAGTGCTGTACTTCGAAGAGCAATCGCAGTTCTACCATATACATTATAAGAAGGAAGATGGCTCCGACGGCATCGTGATCGCCACCCAACGCCCGGAAACGATTTTCGCCGACGTAGCGGTAGCCGTTCACCCCAAAGATGAGCGTTACAAGCATTTGGTGGGCCAAAAAGTACTCATTCCCCTCATCGGGCGCGCCATTCCGGTTATTGCCGATGATTATGTAGACATCGAACTGGGCACCGGCGCGCTGAAAATTACGCCCGCGCACGACCCGAATGACTACGAAATCGGCCAGCGGCACCACCTGGAAATCATCGATATTATTACCGACGATGGCCGTATCAGTGAGCAATGTACATTCGCTCCCCTAGTTGGCCTGGATCGCTTCGAAGCGCGCAAACGTATGAAAGCGCTGCTGGAAGAGTCAGATAATCTGGTTAAAATTGAAGATTACCAGACCAAAATCGGCCGTTCCGAACGCACCAATTCAGTAGTAGAGCCCAAACTCTCGCTGCAATGGTTCGTAAAAATGGAAGACCTCGGTGCGCCTGCATTAAGGGCTGTCATTGAAGAAGAAATCAAATTTTACCCGCCCAATTTCCAGAACCTGTACCGGAACTGGATGGAAAACCTGCGCGACTGGTGCATTTCGCGCCAATTGTGGTGGGGACAACAAATTCCCGCCTGGTACCTGAAATCGGAAGGTTTGAGCCAGGAAACGCACGTTTTTGTGGCGCCATCCGCAGCGGAAGCGCTGGAAATAGCGCGGCAAAAAACAGGAAACGCACAACTTACGCTCGACGACCTTCGGCAGGATGAAGACGTGCTCGACACCTGGGCCTCTTCCTGGCTCTGGCCGATCAGCGTTTTCAACGGATTCAGCGACCCGGAAGGCGAGGTCAACTACTACTACCCTACCAGCGTGCTCGTCACTGGCTGGGATATCATCTTTTTCTGGGTGGCGCGGATGATCATGGCCGGCTACGAATACAAAGGCGCTCGGCCGTTCGAATCGGTGTATTTCACCGGTATGGTGCGCGACAAACAGCGGCGCAAAATGTCCAAATCGCTGGGCAATTCACCTGATGCACTGAAACTGATCGACGATTTCGGCGCCGACGGGGTCCGCTACGGACTCATGTCGAGCGCAGCAGCCGGCGGCGACATTCTTTTCGACGATAAACTCTGTGAAAACGGTCGCAATTTCTGCAATAAACTCTGGAATGCACTGCGTTTAGTGAAAGGTTGGCAGGTAACGGAATTGCCTGAAAATGAAGAGATTAAGCGTAAAAACGAACTGGCGTTGCGCTGGTTCCGTGAGAAATTTCAGGAAGTTCTGAAAGCGGGAGATAGTGATTTCAAACAGTTCCGCCTGAGCGAAGCATTGCTGGGTCTGTATAGTTTCATTTGGGACGATTTCTGCTCCTGGTACCTCGAAATGATCAAGCCGGGCTACGAACAACCCATCGACCGGGCTACCTACGAAGCCACACTCGACCTGTTTTCCGACCTGATGGTGGCGCTACATCCTTTCATGCCGTTTATTACGGAAGAAATCTGGCACCAACTTCGCGAACGGCAGGAAGGCGACGACTGCTGCCTGCAACCCTACCCTGTTGCGACTGAAGCCGATGCGACACTCATCGCACAGGTGGAAACGGCCAAAGACGTCATCGGAAAGATTCGCGACCTCCGCAACCAAAACCAGATCAAACCGCGTGATCCGCTGACCGTGATGGTGCAGAACAGTCCGGCCGTCACTACCCTTTTTGATACAAGCGGCTTGCTGGAAATGATCGTCAAACTCGGCAGCCTGGCCGAACTGACGCTTTCGGAAACGGAACCCGATAATGCAAAATCCTTCATTTCAGGAACGGACAAATACTATGTGGTTCTGAATCAGGAAATCGACGTAGCCGCCGAAATCCAGAAAATCACCACAGAACTCACGTACCAGCAAGGCTTTGCGCAGTCGGTCCAAAACAAACTTTCCAACGAACGCTTCGTCAATGGCGCCCCCGCACAAGTCATTGATAATGAGCGGAAAAAACTGGCCGACGCGCAAACCAGGATCGGTATTCTGGAGGAAAGTCTGGCGCGACTTAAGTAGTTATTGGTTATTGGTTACTAGTGTTTCCATCCTTGGCTTTTACAGTTGACCAAGGGTAACAACACTAATAACCAATAACCAATAACCTTTTCAACGCACCAGCGTTTAGTGTTGAAACATTTAATTCATGGCAATCACAATCATTCCAAAAGAAAAGCAAGGGTACGGCGCTTTTAACGGCGGCGAAATTGTGGAAAACAAACCGATCGGGTTTCCGCAGGATCACTCATCTGTCCGGCCTTATTCCAACCTGTTTTACTGGGCGCATGCACGGGCGGTGAAAGACAGCACGATCGGGCTGCATCCGCACCAGGGGTTCGAGATTTGTTCGTTCGTTTTAAAAGGAAATATCCGCCATTACGACACCAAATTGCAGGAATGGAGACCCTTGCAGGCCGGCGACGTGCAGATCATCCGGGCAGGAAACGGCATCAGTCATTCGGAATTCATGAGCAAGGATGCGGAAATATTTCAGATCTGGTTCGACCCGAACATCACTGTTACCCTGGATCAGCCGGCAACGTATGATGATTATCGAAGCGCTGATTTCCCGGTGCACGATGCAGGGCAAGTAAAAATAACGACACTAGCGGGTGACAGCAGCCCGTTTCGGATGGAAACACCCGGTATTCATATTGAAAAAATTGATCTGGATAATTCCATTTACAAGATCGCAGGAGAAGCCGGAAAAGTATATTCCATGTATGTGCTCGACGGAGAAGTTTTGTTGAATGGAGAAGTTGCCAAAACGTATGACTTCGCCATGCTGACCGACGAGCAATCTATTGAAATACAATCACTTACAGGGGCTTCCGTGTTTATCATTTCTTCGCTTCAGCAGCCGGGTTACAGAACCTATGCCGAACTGATGAAGGCCCGGATGGGACAGCGATAGATATTTTCCGGTGAAAAAGCAGTCGGCCTGATACAAAAAAGCGGGTCTTGCGAAAGCGGATTAAATCTGATTCACAAATCGATTTAATCCGCTTTCATTCTTTTCCAGTCCCTACTTTTGTGGGCTATGATTACCGATTCCGTTGCCCTAATCCTTTGCGCCGCCCTTTGTTGCCTTGCCGCACCCGCTCCCGACGAATGGGAGAATGCCATTTCCTGCACATTTAAAAATCGCGATCTCCTCTTTGCCTACCCGATGCAGCCGACGCAGGAAGCATTTCGTTTGCGCGGCCGCCGGGCCGTGGAACAGATGGACACCTTGAGCAACTGGTACAGTCCTTCAAAAAAATACATGGAAATCGTGCGGCAGGACCACCCTACCCGACCCACCCTCGGCATTGCCATGGGTTTCGAATTCGACGAGGAAAACGGCGAATTTCCCTATACGCCGGCCAGCGCAGTGATTCAAATCAAGGATTTCGGCTGGGGCGGCGTCGAATTCAGCCGCCGCGATACCCTTAATTACACGGGACTTTCCAATGAAGTCAGCGACGACCTCCAAATCGAATTGGAAGCGTACCGGAACGACACGATTTTCGGCCGGTTTTCAGGCCTGCTGATCAGTGGGGCAGGGCCTATGGGAAGTATCGAAAACGGGCATTTTGCCGTCAAGGTTTACCGGATCGAAGAGAAGTAAATCCGTTTCAGGAGTGTTTGGCTTCCGGGTTTATCATTTTGTAAACCATTGACAATCAAATACTTTCTTTGCCAAACATGCCTCTATTTTCCCGGAGAAAAAAGCAGGCGTTCACCCATTTTCCCTTCTACAATTTTTCCATCATGCCAGGCCAGGTGCCCACTCACCATGGTGCTGAGTACCTGCCCCCGGAATACATTTCCTTCAAAGGGCGACCAGCCGCATTGATATAAAATATTGTCTTTTTGAACGGTCCATTCCTTGTTGACATCTACAATGGACAAGTCGGCCCAGTATCCTTCTTCCAGGAAACCGCGATCCTGTATCCGGAATAAGGTAGCCGGAGCATGGCACATTTTTTCCACGATGCGCTCCAGGGAAATCCGGCCTGCATGGTAAAAACCAAGCATAACAGGAAGCGAATGCTGCACCAGCGGCAATCCGGAAGGCGCCAGCAGGTACGGCTGGTCTTTTTCCGCGCGGGTGTGGGGCGCGTGATCGGTAGCGATGACGTCGAGCCGGTTGTCGAGCAAAGCCGGCAGCAACGCATCCCTGTGTTCGGCGCTTTTAATAGCCGGATTACATTTTATATCGTTGCCGAGGCGCGCGTAGTCGTCGGCGCTGAAATACAGGTGGTGTACGCACACTTCGGCGGTAATGCGCTTTTGTTCGAGCGGGATGGTATTGTCGAACAAATCCAGTTCGTCGCGTGTGCTGATATGCAGAATATGCAGGCGTGTGCCGTGTCGTTTAGCCAGATCCACAGCCATAGACGAGGAGCGCAGGCATGCTTCCACATTGCGGATTTTCGGGTGAAATTCCGCGGTGAGGCGGTCGCCAAATTCCGCTTTATATTCTTCCAGGTTATGCCGCACAGTCGCTTCGTCTTCGCAATGGGTTGCGATCAGCAGCGGCGATTCGGCAAAAATACGTTCCAGCGTATTCGGGCTGTCCACCAGCATATTTCCGGTGCTACTGCCCATAAAAATCTTGATCCCGCACACATTTCCGCCGTTTGTGCGCAGCACTTCTTCCAGATTGTCATTCGTGGCGCCCATAAAAAAGGAGTAATTCGCCAGCGAGGTACGCGCCCCAATCTGATATTTTTCTTCCAGCAGCGCCTGTGTGACGGTAGGCGGATTCACATTCGGCATTTCCATAAACGATGTCACGCCGCCGGCTACAGCCGCCCTGCTTTCGGAAGCGATGGTCGCTTTATGGGTGAGCCCGGGTTCACGGAAATGCACCTGGTCGTCGATGATGCCGGGAAGGACATAATTCCCTTTGACGTCAATTTCCTGATTTACAGGCGCTGTAATCCTCGGCGCTATTTTTTCGATGCGGCCGTTGCGGATCAGGATATCGGCTTCTGTGATTTTGCCTTTGTTGACGATTCGGGCATTTCGGATAAGAGTGCTCATGGGTGCTGCGATTTGTTCGGGCAAAAGTCGGGAAAAACCTTTAAAAGAATGCAGCCTGATTCCGCAAGGCTGTTTCGCGGCACAACTTTGGTCCGGCATACGCTGTTAATGGATGCCCATCGTACCTTTACTTTATTTATCTTGATGAATACATTTCAACAGAAACTCGAGGCGTTCGGTCGCCTGCTTACCATCATGGACGAATTGCGCGAACAGTGCCCCTGGGACCGCAAACAAACCATCGGAACCCTGCGCAACCTCACCATCGAAGAAACGTACGAACTGGCGGATGCCATTTTGAGCGACGACCTGCCCGGCGTGAAAGAAGAAGTGGGCGACATTATGCTGCACATGGTTTTTTACGCGCGCATCGCTTCCGAACGGGGCGCATTCGATATTGCGGACGTGCTGCATGGCATTTGCGACAAACTGGTGTCCCGCCATCCGCATATTTACGGCGACGTTCAGGTGAAGGATGAAGAAGAAGTGAAGCGCAACTGGGAGCAACTAAAACTGAAAGAAGGCAAAAAATCGCTGTTGCAGGGTGTTCCGGCGGGCTTGCCAGCCATGGTGAAAGCCTACCGCATGCAGGAAAAAACCAAGCAGGTTGGTTTCGAATGGGAAAACACCGAACAGGTATGGGCTAAAGTGGAGGAAGAAATCGGTGAACTTCAGGAAAATTTGCAAAACAACGCGCCACCGGAAGATATCGAGGAAGAGTTCGGAGACGTGCTGTTTTCCCTTGTGAATTACGCCCGTTTCATCGGCGTCGACCCCGAAACTGCCCTGGAACGCGTCAACCGGAAATTCAAATCACGTTTTGAATACATTGAAAATCAGGCGCCTAAACCGCTGAAAGACATGACATTGGCCGAAATGGATCTGCTCTGGAATGAAGCCAAAGTGCAACTGAAAAAAGCCTGAACACCCGCTATATCGAGAATGGAAATAGCCAAACACCCTTCGATCGATTCCGCAACAGTCACCGTTTTTGACGGAAACACGGTTGTGGAAAAACAGGACTTCCTCGCCGTGGAAGAACCGCTGGAAATCCGCGTGGAATATGGGCCGGAGGCAAACAGGATCACCCAGCCGCTTTCCATTACCATGCGCACACCCGGCGCCGACGAAGACCTGGTACGCGGTTTTTTGCTGACGGAAAGTATTGTAAAAAACGCTTCCGAAATCCAGGCCGTTTTGCCGGTTTCACAAAACGTGGTGCTGGCACAACTTGTGCCTACAGCCCGCTTCGATATGGCGCGGCTGGACCGGCATTTTTACACCAGTTCCAGTTGCGGGGTGTGTGGAAAAACTTCTATCGATGCGGTGCAATCCGCCAGTCCAGGCAAACCCATTCTCCTGAAAAACAGCACTTTAAGCAGTGAAATATTGTGCGCTCTACCCGACAGGCTTCGGCAATCGCAGGAAACTTTTGAAATGACCGGAGGGCTCCATGCTGCTGCCCTGTTCAGTTGGAGCGGCGACCTGATGGCCCTGCGGGAAGACGTGGGCCGCCACAATGCGCTGGATAAACTGATCGGTCAACATGCGCATTCCGGCCATGATTTCGGCGATACGATCCTGCTGCTGAGCGGCCGCGCCAGTTTTGAATTGCTTCAAAAATCTGCTGTGGCCGGCATTCCGGTCGTTTGTGCCGTGGGCGCGCCGTCCAGCCTTGCTGTCGAAACAGCGCGTTCCTTCGGCATCACACTGATCGGTTTTTTGCGGGGAAAGCGTTTCAACCTGTATTCGAAACCCGAAAACATGGAAATCGGAGTTTAAAATCATGTACGATGAAAATTCGCATTAAAGGAAATTCCATCCGCTACCGGCTTACCCAAAGCGAAGTGCAAATGCTGGCAGACACGGGCACTTTGACGGAGGAAACCTGTTTCGGGCCCGATGTGACTCAAAAACTTGTTTATACAATCGAAACAAAACAGGGTTCGGAACAACTGGGAGCCGAATTTCAAAACAACCGGATCACCTTGTACATTCCAGAACAGGCTGCCCGAAATTGGCCTGGGGAAGACCGTGTAGGTTTTCAACATCATTTGCAGGTGACGCCCGAAACATCCCTGTTTTTATTGCTGGAAAAAGACTTTGTTTGCCTGGACGATGTCGCCGAAGACCAGTCCGATAACTATCCCAATCCGCGTTATGAAAAAAGAGATTGAACAGACGGACCCGCAGGCAGAAAACCCGGAAACGTTTACCGGAATCAAACGGAGCCACCCGGGTAAAACAGCGGGCGGTTTGCCGGCTGTTCTGAGCAGTATGAAACACGTTTTCGGCGCAATGGACGTGCCGCGCGGTCTGAAAGCCTTATCCAAACTCAATCAGATGGATGGCTACGACTGCCCCGGCTGCGCCTGGCCCGATCCCGACGATGAGCGCTCCGGCATTGCCGAATATTGTGAAAACGGCGCCAAAGCCATTGCGGAGGAAGCGACTACAAAAAAACTGGATGCCGCTTTTTTTGCAGAAAATTCCGTGTCGGCGCTCTCCGAATTATCGGATTTCGAGATCGGCAAAAAAGGCCGCATTGCCCAGCCCATGTACTTACCCGCCGGCGCAACACATTACCAGCCTATTTCCTGGGATGCGGCTTTTGAAAAAATTGCGCGGCACCTGAAAATCCTTGCCTCTCCCGATGAGGCCGTGTTTTATACTTCCGGCCGCACCAGCAATGAAGCGGCGTTCTTGTATCAGTTGTTCGTACGCAAATTCGGCACCAACAACCTGCCCGATTGCAGCAACATGTGCCACGAATCCAGCGGCGTTGCCCTCGGCGAATCCCTGGGCATCGGAAAGGGCTCGGTGACACTCGAAGATTTTTATGAAACCGACGTCATCGTCATTTTAGGTCAAAATCCGGGCACCAACCACCCACGCATGCTGACCGCGCTGCAAAAAGCCAAAGAGCACGGCGCAAAAATCATTTCCGTAAACCCGTTAAAAGAAACCGGTCTGCTCGGTTTTAGCCATCCGCAGCAGGTAAAAGGCTTGCTGGGCATGTCCACGGAACTGACGGACGTGTATTTGCAGGTCAAAATCAATGGCGACATGGCGTTGCTGAAAGCGTTGGCCATCCTGATGCTGGAAGCCGAAGAACGAAACCCCGGAACGGTATTCGATGCCGATTTTATACGCGAACACACTGCCGGCGCGAAGGATTACCTGCAAAGCCTGAAGCAATACGACCTCGAAGACCTGTCCCTGGCCTGCGGCGTACCGTTGCCGCAAATCAAGGCAGCGGCCGACCTGCTCATCGGACACAAAAAGATCATCGCCTGCTGGGCCATGGGACTCACCCAGCATAAAAACGCGGTGGACACCATCAAAGAAATCGTAAACCTGCTCCTGCTGAAAGGCAGCATCGGCAAACCCGGCGCAGGCACCTGCCCGGTACGCGGCCACAGCAACGTGCAGGGCGACCGCACGATGGGCATTTACGAACGCCCGCAACAGGCATTTCTGGACCGGCTCGAAAAGACGTTTAACTTTCGTCCGCCTCAAGAACCGGGTTATGACGTCGTGGAATGTATCCATGCCATGCACGAAGGCAAAGGCAAAGTGTTTTTTGCCATGGGCGGCAATTTCCTGTCCGCCACCCCCGATACACAATACACGGCGGAAGCCCTGCGCCGATGCGACCTGACCGTGCAGGTATCGACCAAACTGAACAGAAGCCACCTCGTTCACGGCAAGGAAGCAATCATTTTGCCTTGTCTGGGCCGTACAGATCGCGATATGACCGGAGGAACACAGCAGTTCGTTTCGGTGGAAAATTCGATGGGCGTGGTGCACAGTTCGAAGGGGAACTTGCAGCCTGTTTCGGATGATCTTTTATCCGAGCCTGCCATCGTTTGCCAACTGGCCAAAGCCGTTTTGGGAAATGATTCCGGCATCGAATGGGATATTTACCAGCATCATTACGACCACATCCGAACCGATATCGAGCGCGCTATTCCCGGATTTGACAACTACAATGAACGCGTACGTGAGCCGGGCGGCTTTTATTTGCCGAATGCAGCCCGGCTCGGCCGGTTTAATACGGAAAGCGGAAAAGCCAACTTTAATCTGGCGGAAGTACCCAGACTCGATTTGGAGCCGGATGAGTTTATCATGATGACCATTCGTAGCCACGACCAGTTTAATACAACGATTTACGGGCTCGACGACCGTTATCGAGGTATATTCCACGAGCGCCGCGTTATTCTGATGAACCCGTTCGACATCGGACAGGCGGGGCTTAAAGACGGCGACGTAGTGGATCTTTTCAACTATTCGGACGGGGTGGAACGCGTGGCGCGCAAGTTCATTGTCGTAGCGTACGATATTCCGGAGCGTTGCACGGCGACTTATTTCCCGGAAACCAACGTGCTGGTGCCCATCAAAAGCACCGCAGAAAAAAGCAATACGCCCACTTCCAAAATGGTCGTGATCAAAATCAGAAGTGAGAAGTGAGATGCGCAGATTACACCTTTAGCGCCCATTTCAGAAAATTCGGCATGGCTTCGCCCCAGGTGTGCGGTTCGTGGCGGCCGCCTTCCATTTCGTGGTACCAGACATCGTGCTCTGGACAACCTTTCGAGCGAAGTTCGCGGATAAGGTCGAGCGTGTCATCGATGGAGTCAATTATTCCGTTCCCGTTTCGGTCATCCTCTTCGTCGAGCGTTCCACACTGAAACCAGAATCGCTGCCCTTCGTGCCAATGGGTACTCTGGCGGATAATATCGTGCATGATCCGGTCGGCATCCGGATTTTCAGGATGTACCGGCGACCAGCGCCACCACAATGCGCCGGAAAAAACACCGGCCGTTCCGAATACGTCGGGGTACGCCCAGGCGATGTCCATTGCCGACAAACCGCCCAATGAAAAGCCTGCAAAAACGTGGTGTGCGGGGTCTTCCAGAATCCGGAATCGACGCTCCAGATTCGGCCACAACTCCCTGATAATGAAATTGGTATACTGCGGCGCCCTGTCGCCCCGGTGTTTGTAATCAGCCTGCCGTGCCGTGCCGTATTCGTGCATCCGGGCGCCGGAAGCATGTACGCCTACAGCGATGAAATGGGGGATTTCATGTGTAAAAAACAACCTTTCCAGGATACCGGAGAAATTCATCACCGGCAGGTCCTGTCCGTCATTGAATACCACCAGCGGATATTGCCGGCCTTGCGAACGGTGGTAATCCGGGGGCAAATAAACATCAAAATCCACTTCGCGCCCCAGGTGCTGCGAAGGGAAATGCCGTACCTGCCGCAAATGCGGGGCCTTCCGCTGCAGCAATTCGAGCAGTGTTTCGACGGGTTTTTGCCAAAAATTCATTCTTACAGTTTAGAGCCGGCTATATAGCAGGCATACGTTCCCGCGCCAGTTTCAAAGATTGTTCCAGTTGCTGCTCTTCAGAAAGCAGGGTGTTGTCGATCACGATAGCGTCGTCGGCTTTGGTAAGCGGGCTGTCGGCACGTGTCGAATCGATGCGGTCACGATTTTCCAGATTGCGCTGCACCTCATGCCAGTCGGCGTCGATACCTTTTGCCGCCAGTTCGAGGTGGCGGCGGCTGGTACGAACGTCCAGATCGGCGGTGAGGAAGATCTTGAGTTCGGCATCCGGAAACACCACGGTCCCGATATCGCGGCCGTCGGCTACGATGCCGCGGCGTTTGCCCATCGATTTTTGTTGATGCACCATAGCCCTGCGCACGGCAGAAATGGTGGAAACAGGGCTCACGTGCTCGCTGACCCGCATTTCACGAATATCCCGTTCGATATCTATGCCGTTCAGGAAAGTCCGGTTCTGGCCGTCGATACGTTCGAAGTGAATCTCGATATTTGGAAGGGCGGTTTCCACCACAGCAGGGTCGTTGTAATCCAGTTGATTATCAAGGAAATACAGCGTGACGGCGCGATACATAGCCCCCGAATCGAGGTAAGCGTAATGGAGTGACTTCGCCATGGCTTTGGCAAGCGTACTCTTGCCGCAGGATGAGTAGCCATCGATGGCAACAATAATGCGTTTCATAATTTACTGCATGCAAGTCAGACAATTCGGATACTTTTACCGGCTCGCCTTGCCTACTTCAGATGCAGACCGACTTCTTTTTATTAGCGTTATTATGGTGTTATTCAGGCGTCACGCTTTGGCAAATGTTGGTTTGCTGCGGGATTTTCGCTCGTTTTGCTTTTTTTTCAACTGAAAAAAACCGGCTGCAAGAACGGCAAAAAAACAAGTTGCCGCCGCCTTTTTCCGTGATTATTTGTGCCCGGAATGAAGCGGAAAATTTGCAGCGTTATCTACCTGTAGTTCTGGAGCAACGATACGAGGGTGATTGGGAAATCATAGTGGTGGATGACGCCTCTTCGGATAATACTTCTGCCATTGTGCAGGATTTCCAGCTCCGTTTTCCCCATCTGAGGCTGATCCGGCTGAACAACAAACATTTATCGGGAAAAAAAACAGCGTTGGCACAAGGTATTTTTGCCAGCCAATACGACCATTTGCTCGTTACGGATGCCGATTGTGCGCCCGCCGGCCCAGGTTGGCTGCACGGCATATCGGATGCACTGACCAGTCGGCCGGAAACGGAAATCGTACTCGGCTACGGCCCCATGAAATGCACGGAAGGTGCGCTCAACAGATGGATACGGTATGAAACCACGTATACTTCCATCCATTATTTTTCTTTTGCACTGGCAGGCATTCCCTACATGGGCGTAGGTCGCAACCTCGCTTTCAAAAAAGAAATATTCGAACGGGTCGGCGGGTTCGAGTCGCACCAGCATATTCCTTCGGGCGATGATGATCTGTTGGTAAATGCTACAGCCGACAGGCGCAACACGGTTATTTGTATCGATCCGGAAACGTTTGTGTTTTCGGAGGGTAAAACAACCTGGCAAGCATGGTTGCAGCAGAAACACCGGCATTTGAGTGCCTCTTCCGTGTATCGCCCTGTGCATCAGTGGCTGCTTGCTTCCATCAGCCTTTCGCAGGTGTTCCACTACTTTTTCCTGTTGTTATTCCTGTTATCCGGCCATCTGGCGGGCATACCGCTGCTGCTTTATGCCGTCCGGATGGTGGTGCTGCTTTTTATTTATAACCGTATTTTTTCGCATCTGCAGTGCCGGGATCTGCTCAAATGGGTTCCTTTGTACGACATCGGAATTACGATATACTACGGCATTTTTGTGCCGTATTTTCTGTGGTTTAAAAAGCGGGAACTCACCTGGAAATAAGCATTCATTCACTTGCGAATAAAATAAACCGCCAGCACCAGCAGGCCGAACCCGACAAAGTGGTTCCATTTCAGGGATTCGTTTTTAAAAAATACCAGCGTGAATCCGGTAAACACCAGCAACGTGATAACCTCCTGAATTACTTTGAGTTGTATCAGAGTAAACGGTCCGCCGTTCTCTTTGTAACCGATCCGGTTGGCCGGCACCATGAGGCTGTATTCGAGAAACGCGATGAGCCAACTGGCGACGATCAGGCCGATCATACCGCTTTTCTGGAAAAATTTGAGGTGCTGGAATTTGAGGTGCCCGTACCAGGCAAACGTCATGAATACGTTGGAAAGCAGCAGCAGTAAAATGGTATAAACGCCTCTCATATAATGTCGGGATAAATGAAAATGTACAGGGGGCAAATATAGTTTACCTGGATTTCGTTTGCCGGACGAAGTATTTTTGCCTCTTATTTTTCCATTTCAAAATTGTTTTCAAATGAAATTTTTCCCGCTCCTTTTTTCCGCTCTTGCTGTATTTCTTTCCTGCAAGCAGAACACGCCCGCCGCTCCCCAGGTTGAATCCGTAACAACTTCCGACACGCAGTTGCCGGCCGATTTTAATGCATTCTACGAAAAATTCCACAAAGATAGCGTGTACCAGATGGCACATATTTCCTGGCCGCTTCAGGGCGATACTGCCGAACAAGTGGACAGCACCCATTACCAGAAAAAAAATATCTATTGGGAACAAGCCTCCTGGATCATGCACCGTACGGTAGATTACAGTTCGGGCGATTATAAAAGGCAGGTGCAGGCGCTGGGCGATGGCATCGTCATCGAATTCATTACGATTACGGCCGGAGGATACGGCATTGAAAGGCGTTTTGCCAAACAGCCGGATGGCGAGTGGAACATGATCTTTTACTCGGATATGCAGGAAAGAGGGAAATGAGTTTTTGGGGTTTCGTGTTTCGTGTTTGGACCAATAACCAGCGCATGAGTTGCCCCCCCAAACACAAAACACGAAACCCTAAAAACGATCAGAGCGGCAACCCGAACCCGAGTTGCCGCTCCAAACACCAAACACTAAAAACCAAATACGATTAGCGTTGAACCACCAGTTTCCGCGTGCTCATCGATTTGCCGTTGCGCACTTCTACGAAGTAGATACCATTTGACAGGCGGCTGATATCGAGGTTCATTTGATTGTCACCTTTAGCCATCACGCGGTTTTGCTGCAGGGCTGCTTTTCCGGAAGGATCAAGCACAGTAACCTGTACGTCGGCATCCGCTTCCATCGGTACTTCTACCGTGATCTGCTCGTTGGCAGGATTCGGGAACATACCGAATGCGGCATTTTCAAATACGACCGGTACATCCAGTTCCTGTACTTCACCGTCGGTGCTGCCGTCGGTACGGAAGTTACTGCTGCTCAGGCTAACACGAATGGTGTAGCAGGAGGTATTGCTGAAAGCGCCGTTGTAGCCGTACACATAAGCGTAGTAGCTGGAATTAACCGTTGTGGTATTGTAAATCAGCGTTTCGTTGGTGGTACCCGCATTTTCGGATACTGCCAGGATCGTATTGCTGTTACCGCGGTACAGACGTACGTCGTAGTCGGCAGGCAGCGTCGTCAGTTCGATTTTGATGCGGCTGGTAGCAGCAGTATTGGCAAATTTATACCAGTCGAGGTCGGAAGCAGAAGCGATCTGGGCTGTGAACGTGGTGTTTACAGGGACCGTTTTTGCCGTTGCGCGGGTGTTGTTGGCTTCGTACGTATCCGTGCAACCGCCACCGCCGGTAGGCAGCGTGGTAAAGGAAGATGCTGCAGAGTACGCTGCCGAAGTAGCGCCGCAAACCGTTTGCACCTGATAGTTGTAAGTGCTGTTGGCCGTCAGACCGGTCAGGCTGTAGGAAGTAGTCGTCAGACCTGTAACAGTCGTCCAGGTAGAGGAAGTCGAAAGTTTACGTTGCAGGTTGTAAGAAGTAGCACCGCTCACGGCACTCCAGCTCAGCGTAGCGGTTGTTTGTGTGATGCTCGTAGCGCTCAGGCCGGAAGCAACACCGCAGGTACCGCCGCCGGTAGGAGGCTGGCAACCGGTAGAAGACAACAGCGATACGCGGCTACCGCCGCTAACGAACAGCGCCTGGGCACGGGCTTTCTGACCGGCCGTAAACATGTACATGCAAGCATCGTCGGTGTAGTCCATGTAGTTCATGGTCATTTCAACCGGCGTACCCGAGCAGGTCGACAGGTGCGGGTAAGTCGGGCAACCTCCATTGGAAGTGTTGTGCGTCGGCGTATCGCTCACCAGGTCGCTGCCGCAGTTGGCATCGCCCCAGATGTGGCGCAGGTTCAGCCAGTGGCCGATTTCGTGCGTGGCGGTACGTCCTTTGTTGAAGGGAGCCGTAGCAACACCCACCGTACCGAAGTACAGGTAGTCGCATACAACACCGTCGGTAGCAGCAGCACCGCCGGGGAATTGAGCGTAACCCAACAGGCCGCCACTCAGGTCGCATACCCACAGATTCAGGTATTTGTTGCGGTCCCAGGCATTCAGACCGCCCTGAGCGGTATATTTCACAGCGTCATTGCTGGAGAATGCCGTAGTAGAAGTTTGCTGGCGGCGGATACCCGTTGTAGCGAGGCCGCTGGGGTCCTGGGAAGCCAGGCAAAAGTTGATTTCGAAGTCGGCGATCAGGCCGGAAAAGATCGAAGGCGTGTTGGTTCTGTCCGCATTGAGCGCGCGGAAGTCCTGGTTCAGCACATCGATCTGCGACTGAATCTGCGCATCGCTGATATTTTCGGAAGCGGTGTTCCAAACGACGTTCACGACAACCGGAATGGTCACTTGAACACGTTCACGTACACCCGCAGGAGTGGCGATAAAATCTTCGGTCTGGCGTTCGATTTCTTCCATTTTTTCCCGGAGGAGCGGGTTATTAAGAAGTTGTTCTTCCAGTACATCGTGAGAAGCGCACACACGTTGGGCGGAGGCGTTGAATGCCAGGAGCAGGAACGCGCCTATGGCAAGAAGTAAATTACGGATCATGATTAAGACAGTAAAGGTTTGAAAATGAACAGTTTGTGTTGATATTACTTAGTAGAGCGGCATAAATGGAGCCAAATTTTCATTTTCTTTTCTCGGGATACAGAGAATTTTCGCAGCGGCAAATATAAATTCTTTAAAATCTTCCGCGCTTCTTTTTTTTCGTCCGTATTCTGCCAAATGAATTGTTAGGCGACATTTTATTCCTTCAAACCCTCTCAACACGAATAAAACCTTTACCGGGTTGCCTGGCGTACTTAATAATTTTATTTGGCGCTACCGGATAACATGCCCCACGAATTGCGCGCCGTTATCGATGATCCGTTGCCGGCTGCGGCGAAAACCCAATCCGCAGGATTCGTAGGCAAAAAATACACCTGCCTGATAATACTGCTCCGATTCGTCGCGGGCCAGTTGGGCCAGAGCCTGGTACACGCTGGATTGTTTTTCATAATCGCCACCGCGCACTTCCACTGGTAAACCGATCTCGTCGTGGATGCTGACATTGGCGCCTTCGCGGCCGAAAAACACCTTTTGCACGAATGCAAAATTGCTTTTTCCGACAGGTTCTACCAGGCTCGCTTCGAGCAATGCCGGATCTTCCGGAAACAAATCCCACAGGTATTTCAACATTGCTTTCGATTGAAACAACATCGTATACGCCGGATTCAAAATAACGGCCAGGTCGCGCCGGACAATCTGGGTAAGAATCCCGCACAATTCCGGTTCATCCTGCGCGATATATTCCCAGGGTACCAGTTTGAACCAGAAATCGAAACGCGTAAAACTACCCGAGCCGTCGGGCGCGAAGATGCCTTCCGTATCGGAAAAATTCACTTCGTCGACATAACAGAATCTTGTTTCGAAACCCGCTTCACCCGCAGCGGTCACGAGCAAAGACACGTTGTCGTCGTCTTCCTTTGCGCCGCGAAGCGTACTGAACAGAATGGCCGGCTCGCGGTCCGGGTTCAGCGTTTTCAGCCGCTTGAAATTGTCAATCAGTGCGTCGTACACGTGGTTGAACTGTGCCTCTTCCGGCAGCCCGTTGGCTTTCAGTTGCGCCCACTGGATAATGGCAGTTTCGGGCAGGGATGTCGGCGTATCGGCGTTGAATTCCAGCAATTTGACGGGCAACCCATCGATGCCGCCCGCAAAATCGAAGCGGCCGAACAGGTGCAGGTGGCGATCGTCTTCCCAACTGATCCGCACGAGTTCCTGCAAATTACGGGGAATACCGAGCGTATCGAGCAGGTTGTGTTGGACGACATAAGTACCGGCCTGTACGAACAAATCGTACAAACGGTTGCCGGTTTCATAATACACGTCTCTTTCCTTTTCCTGAACAACGACCATTTCGGTGGTCAGGTAGTCGGTGGCTTCTTCGGAAATAAAGTAATCCCAGCCTAGTTCGTTAAAAACCTGATTGGGCAACTGGGTGATGGCTTGTTTTTGGATCATTGAGTGGTGATTGTTGAGGTTGTTGAGGG